>ERZ827496.3487-NODE-3487-length-13578-cov-3.036826_pt1 | contig 13578 bp, 13 predicted proteins | sample MGYA00519769_ERZ827496 | MGnify/ENA primary metagenome ERZ827496 (study PRJEB31778, sample SAMEA3449327) | human gut metagenome | biome: human gut; feature: human-associated habitat; material: faeces | place: United Kingdom | collected 2010/2012 ...
CTGTATCATCTTCGTTATTTCGTGACACTGGCGCATCTGGAACATTACACGAAAGCTGCTGATGTTCTGGCGATCACACAGCCCAGTTTAAGTCATGCGATCTCTTCCCTGGAGGAAGAACTTGGAGTGAAATTATTTGAAAAAAACGGACGGAATGTTTCTCTCACCAAATATGGCAAGTCTTTTCTGGAGGATGTGGAACAAACCCTGAACCGGCTGGATTCCTCCGTAAACGGTCTCCAGCTTGCAGGAAAGGGAGAAGGACAGATCGATGTGGCTTTTCTCAGAACTCTGGGTGTTGACTTTATGCCAAAGATCATCCGCAGCTTTCTTAATGCCAATAAGGGAAAACAGATCCATTTCAATCTGTTCTGCGATAAGGTGCTTACCGGCGATATCCTCACCGGACTGAAAGAAAAGAAATACGATATCGGCTTCTGTTCCAAATTTGACGACGAACCACTGATCGAATTTATTCCGGTTGCCAAGCAGGATCTGGTCGTCATCGTTCCGCCGGAACATCCTCTTGCTGAGAAATCCGAGATTCATCTGGAGGAAACGCTTCCATACAAGCAGATCATCTTCAAGAAGAGAAGCGGTCTCCGCCAGATCATTGACCAGTTATTTAAGAGCATCGGTCAGTACCCGGATGTGGCCTTTGAAATCGATGAGGATCAGGTTGCCGCAGGATTTGTTGCCAATGATTTCGGCATCTGCATTGCACCGGATATCCCAATCCTTCACTCTCTGAACCTTAAGATCCTGCCCCTTGTTTCTCCAAGCTGGCAGCGGAATTTCTACATGGCCATGCTGAAGGATGTATACCATCCGCCGGTCGTGGAAGCCTTTAAGAAATTTGTGATCGAGGAAACCTCGAGGGAAATTTTTTATAAGACCAATTAAACGATCTGTTCATCTGCAAATATATGGTCCGGATCTTTTATATCATAAAGGACAGCTGCCCGATCTCCGTTCTGTTTCTGTACGGTTTATCGGACAGCTGTCCCTTTTATATGTAAAACTATTCTGTTTTATGATCAGCAGTTATTTATTTGCCTCTGCCTCACGAAGTCTGTGGATCAGCTCCTCACAGATCTCAAGCTCACTCTTTCCGTCTGTCTCAACAACTATATCTGCTGCTGCCTCATATTTCGCGCGACGTTTTTCCAACAGATCAGCGATAAATGAAACATTTTTGTTGTTCTCAAGTAAAGGACGGTCATGATTATCCTTTACACGTTCCAGAATAGTTTCCGGCTTTGCAGTCAGAAGTACAACACGGCCATTTTTTTTCATCTCGGCAACATTGCGCTCCCGCATCGGAACACCACCGCCACAGGATACTACAACATTAGATCTGGACTGCATCTCAATGAGAATGATGAAACGGTTCTCGATCAGAAGTGCTGCAAGTCTTCTTAATACACGTACTCTTTCTTCTACAGATGTCAGGCTCCATTTTTTGAATGCTTCGTAAGATGCCTTAATTGCCTCATCAGCCTGTTCTTTGCTGCATGAGCATGCATATCCGAGTACTTCCTTTGTAGCCGGTGATACAGAAGCGATCTTCTTTTCTGTCTCAACTTTTTTTCCACCGATGATCAGCTGTACGAGTTCAACTCCTGCACCATCTTCGCAGTAGGCACCGATATCATTCATGCAGTCAAAGCCTTCTCCAAGACGTTCAATCTGAATCAGCTTTAACTTTGCATTCTTCTCTGCGTGAATCTTTGTCTGAATTGCAGCAGTACCAGTACCCTCGCTGCTGTGATAATCCATTACAACTGTCATCTCACTATTTTCTTTCAAATACAGATCAATTCTATTTCCCTTGCGGTCAGTATCCTGATAGCCAAATGAAAGTGTTACTGGAGCTGCCTCCTTTACACCTTCCTCTGCTGTAAAACAGATTGCCTGTGTTTTAGACTCCTGCAGCAGCTTTGTCATATCTTCGCCCATACCTGTACGAATTTGACTAAGCTGTTCCTCTGATGTTTCTGTCTTCACAATCGCATCTGGACATTGAATTGCAACCTGACATAACGCCAGATCTGCTTCCTGCTCAATGCGAGCATTATTCATATGCAGCCATCTCCATGTTCCGGCCGGCAATTTATTTATCTTCATCTCCAAAACGTGTTCACCTCTCTCCATCATCCGATGCTGCCCTTCATCTCCAGGCGAATCAGATTGTTCATCTCCATTGCATACTCAAGCGGCAGTTCCTTTGATACTTCATCTGCAAATCCGCTTACGATCATCGCTCTTGCATCTTCCTCTGAAATACCTCTTGACATCAGATAGAATACAGCCTCATCACTGATTCGTCCGATTCTTGCCTCATGACCGATATTAGCATCCTTTGTGCGGATATCCATAGCCGGAATTGTATCAGAACGTGAAATATCATCAAGCATCAGTGACTGACATGAGACGGCTGACTTGCTGTGCTTTGCCTTGCTGTTTACAACAACGCTGCTTCTAAAGGTACTTACACCGCCATCCTTAGAAATAGACTTTGTATTTACATAAGAGGACGTATTAGGTGCATTGTGAACTACCTTTGTACCAGTATCCAGGTTCTGACCCTTTCCGGCAAAGGTAATTCCTGTAAACTCAGCGCTTGCACCCTCACCGTTTAAGATGCTCATAGGGTACAAATAAGATACATGAGAACCAAATGAACCAGATACCCACTCGATCTTTCCGCCTTCTTCAACTTTTGCACGCTTTGTATTTAAGTTGTACATGTTCTTGGACCAGTTCTCGATAGTGGAATAGCGAAGTGTCGCATTCTTTCCAACAAACAGCTCAACGCAGCCTGCATGAAGGTTAGCCACGTTATACTTTGGTGCTGAACATCCCTCAATAAAGTGCAGATATGCACCCTCATCAACGATGATAAGTGTATGCTCAAACTGACCTGCGCCTGGTGCATTCAGTCTGAAATAAGACTGTAACGGAATGGTAACTGATACACCCTTTGGAACATAGACGAAGGAACCACCAGACCATACAGCACCATGAAGTGCGGCAAATTTATGATCAGTCGGCGGAACAAGCTTCATAAAGTGCTTGTGTACCATATCTGCATACTCACCATTTAATGCGCTCTCCATATCAGTATAGATAACGCCCTGCGCTGCTACCTCTTCCTTTACATTGTGGTAAACAAGCTCAGAGTCGTACTGAGCACCAACACCAGCCAGAGACTCACGCTCTGCCTTCGGGATACCAAGCTTTTCAAAAGTATCCTTAATCTCTTCCGGAACCTCTGACCACTTTGCTGCCATATGAGTGTTTGGACGGACATAAGTTACAATGTTATCCATATCAAGTCCCTCGATGGATGGACCCCATTCATCTGGCATCGTACTATTATTGAAAATCTCAAGAGATTTCATACGAAATTCTTTCATCCACTCTGGATCATGCTTCTCGCTTGAAATCTGCTCTACAATTGCAGAATTTAAACCTTCCTTTACTTTATAAGCATCTTTGTCTTCATTTCTAAAGTCATACATGCTTCTATCGACATCTTCTACATAAGTCTTTTCTTTCATAATCGCTTTGCGTCTCCTTCTATCCTATTACAGAAAACGCTCAAAACCGTTTTCGTTGATCTCGTCTACTAAAGATCCATCTCCTGATGCCACAATACGGCCGTCTACAAGAACGTGAGTAGCATCTACGTGAAGAGACTCTAAGATTCTTGTGCTGTGTGTGATAATTAAAAGACCGCCGTGAATGCTCTTTTGATACTCTTCTACACCGCTTGATACAGTTCTTACTGCATCAACATCCAAACCAGAGTCTGTCTCATCAAGAATTGCAAAAGATGGCTTTAACATTAACATCTGTAAAATCTCAGCCTTCTTTTTCTCACCACCTGAAAAACCTACATTTAAATCTCTCTCTGCATAGGACGGATCCATCTGGAGCAGTGCCATTTTTTCTTCCAGTTCCTTTTTGAAGCTGAACAGACGGACACGCTTGCCGGTCTTGGCTTCCAGTGCACTGCGGATAAACGCACTGACGGTGATGCCCGGAATCTCAATGGGGTTCTGGAACGACAGGAAAATGCCGTTCTTGGCACGTTCGTTATCCGGCATTTCGTTGATATTCTGTCCCTTATAGATGATGTCGCCGCCGGTGACGGTGTAAGCAGGATTGCCCATGAGTGCAGCACCCAGTGTGGACTTACCGGTGCCGTTCGGTCCCATCAGGACGTGTACTTCATTCTCGTGAATGTCCAGATCGATGCCGTGAAGAATTTCTTTTTCTCCGGCACATACTTTCAAATTCTGAATACGCAGCAGATCATTATGACTCATGTTACATCTTCTCCTTCATCTTTATAATTTACCGCATCGGCAAGGGTAATGGAATTCAAATAGTTATTGATCAGTGCAGAAAGCCCTTTCCAGATCGGCAGTGTGGAACAGGAATCCGCAGTTTCGCAGATCGGCGTTCCGTTTTCAATGCACTTTACCGGTTCGATGGATTCTTCCACCGCCCGCAGAATTTCTCCCACGCTGTATTGCTCCGGCGGACGGGACAGGCGATAGCCGCCGCCCTTTCCGCTTGCCGCTTCCACAAACTTTTTCTTGGAGAGCATCGAAGTGATGTTTTCCAGATATTTGAGAGAAATATTTTGCTGGGCAGAGATGACTTTCAGCGGTGTATACGCTTGGTCGTCCACCTGTGCCAGACACATCATCAGCTTCAGGGCATTTCGCCCTTTTGTGGACACAATCATAGTTACCACTTTCCTTTGCTCTGTTTGATCTCATTATACACCTACTAACCTAGTATGTCAATGGGACAGGCGGCAGGTTTACAAAAACTTCATGGAGAATTTTCATGATGCTATGCGGAAAATTCTTGGAGATTTTGACTGGAAACGACATTGTCCACGGAAATCAATTTTCATCTCTGTTATATCTGTAAAGTATTAACCCATGCAAAAACCTCTCCGCCAGCTTCGGCAGCTTCTCCCTGTTGCCAATTTTTCTTTCGTTAGCTTTGGCAGGTTTTATGCCATTTATACCATAACTGCACCGAATGTGGCGGATCTGCATACACTGGAATGCACCGGATTCTCGAAAGCGGTGCAGAAAGGAGTTTTGTAATGCAAAGTTCTATGGATCACATGCCGCAGATGGCAGGCATGCAGCGGAACTTCCTGAGGGAATTCCAGTCGGCTGATGCCCCGATGTACAGCATGCAGGAAGCAGAACCATTCCAACCCACCACGCCGTTTCCGGAGCAGACACCACCGGGCATGGCATATGTCCCCTATCAACAGTGGGAGGAGCCCTATGATGCAGACACCGCCTTCCCTGTCGGAACCATTTTTCCGGCACTGGACTATCCCTATCGGGGAGGTGGTTCCTGTGCATGAGAAACAGAAGCTGCTCTCCATGATTCGGAAATATGATTTCGTCCTGTACGAATTACAGCTGTATCTGGACACCCACCCCCGCTGTCCGGAGGCTCTGCGAATGTGGAAAAACCATCAGGCAATGCGACAGAAAGCGGCAACGGCATATGTCCGGCAGTACGGTCCGCTGCAGCCTTTGCAGACCAGCGGAGACAGCCCTTGGGCATGGAATCAGGGCCCGTGGCCGTGGGAAAAGGAGGCGAACTGAGATGTGGACCTATGAAAAAAAACTGCAATACCCCGTTCGGATCAAAACACCCAACGCCAGAACGGCGAAGTATATTATTTCACAACTTGGCGGACCAGATGGAGAGCTGTCTGCCTCTCTGCGGTATATGCACCAGCGATACACGGCAAAGCCTGACAAAGTAAAAGGTGTTTTGACAGATATTGCCACAGAGGAACTAGCCCATGTCGAAATGATTTCCGCGATCCTGTACCAGCTGACTGACGGACTGACACCGGAACAGATCAAGGAAGCCGGATTCGATGCGTACTTCGTAGACCACACCCTCGGACTGTACCCCCAGAGTGCCGCCGGCGTACCGTTCACGGCTGCCTATTTCCAGTCCAAGGGGGATCCGATCACCGACCTGACCGAGGATATGGCAGCAGAGCAAAAGGCACGGAGCACCTACGACAACATTCTCCGGCTGTGCGATGACCCCGATGTCCGCGACCCGATCAAGTTCCTGCGGCAGCGGGAAATCGTGCACTTCCAGCGTTTCGGCGAAGCCCTGCGGCAGGTGCAGGACGACCTGAATTCCAAGAATTTCTACTGCTGCAACCCGTCTTTCGACAGCAGCTGCGGCAAAACCGCCTGCCGGAGAAAAATGCGGTAACACACTTCCCATAACTTTCAGATGCTGCTCTGTTTCCGGAGCAGCATTTTTTCTGTTTCCCTGAAAAGTTCACATACCACTCCTTGACTTTTCCCATATTTATGGTATACTAGCATACGGACAGTGTGCTTTTCGCCTGTCTATAGAAGAAGGGAGAAGTGGGTATGATACAACTCATTGCAACAGATATGGACGGAACGCTGCTGGACGAGGAGAAGCAGCTTCCGCCACAGCTGCCTGCACTGCTGGAGGAATTATATCGCCGCGATATTACATTTGCCGTGGCAAGCGGCAGGTCGCACATGATGCTGACCAACCTGTTCGGAGAACTTGCCGAAGAAATCATTTTCATCTGTGACAACGGGGCATGCGTCATGTATCCCCATGAAGCACCGCTGCTGCACAGTCTGCCAAAAGATGTCATTCGTCAGATTCTGGACGCATGCCGCAACCTGTCTGCAGGTGTGCCGGTACTGTGCGGATTCCACCACATTTACTATCCGGAAAACGACAACGCTGCCATGCAGCACGAAATTCAGCGGTATTACCGCGATCCGCAGGTAGTTCCCTATGACGACCTGTACGCCATTGATGAACCGATCCTGAAAGTTGCCCTGTGCGATACCAACGGGCCGGCAAAGGAAGCCTACCCTGTGATGCACGAAGCACTGGGCGATGCCTATGAACTGCTGATCTCCGGTGACTGCTGGATGGATATTATGTGTAAGGGTGTGACCAAGGGTGCCGCCTTGCAGGGATTGCAGGAGCGTATGGGCATCACACCGGCGGAAACCATGGCATTCGGTGACTATGACAACGACATTTCCATGCTACAGCATGCGGAATTCAGCTACGCTATGGAAAACGCCTCGGAGCGTGTCCGCCAGCAGGCAAAGCACATTGCTCCGGCAAACACCAAAAACGGTGTGGTGCGGGTGCTCTGCGAAACACTGGGGATCCATATGGAATCGCTGTGAGAGTGCGGCTGCCCATAAACCAAAAATGAAATTCTTAGGGCAATACCGCACGCAATCTGCTTGCAGTGTTTCCCTTATAGCAGAGGGACGGTGCCGGCATCATCCCTCTGCGTTTCTTTCACTGCAAAATTTTTCATTTCACCTGTTTTTTACCGACACTTTGCAAAAAAAGCTTTACAAAACCACAAAAATATGCTATACTGTTCTTAACGTTCTGATGATATGGAACGTGAAGGAAACACTACATGTCAGACCGCAATCCGGCATGCGGTTTTACGTTTCCTGAAAGCACTTTTTGCATTTGTCGTCACTGACAGAAAGGAGTTTTGGAATGGAAGCATCTATGCCATTTCTGCTGTGGGGCGGCTTGTTTGTGCTGACGGTTCTGGCGGAATTCGCCACCCAGCAGCTGGTGAGCATCTGGTTTGCTGCCGGTGCACTGGCGGGCTTTCTCGCAGCCTGTTTCGGGGCTTCGCCGGTGGTGCAGATCGTCTTGTTCGTGGTGATCTCTGTGGTACTTCTGATCTTCACCCGTCCTATCGTCCGCCGGATTTTCTCGTTCGGCATCAAGGACACCAACAATCAGGAGGTGGGCAGGATCGCCGTCGTCATTCAGACGGTAGACCCCATACACAACACCGGACGCGTCCGGCTGGACGGAGTAGACTGGATCGCGGTTTCTCAGGACGGCACAGTCATTCCGGAAAACACCAGCGTCCGCATCGAAGCGATCAGCGGCACCAAGCTGCTGGTCAGCCGGCTGCCGCAGACAGAAGAACAAACTGTAAACAATTAAAGGAGAACACACATGGGACTGATTATTTTACTTCTGGTTATTTTCATCATTGTGATTTTTGTCACACGAATTCGCATTGTACCGCAGGCAAATGTCTACGTAGTAGAACGTCTGGGTGCATTCTATAAGGCGTGGGGCACCGGTATCCACTTTCTGGTACCGTTCATCGACCGCGTGGCAAAGCGGGTTTCCATTAAGGAACAGGTCGTAGACTTCAAGCCGCAGGCAGTGATCACCAAGGACAACGTTACCATGCAGATCGACACAGTCGTATTCTTCCAGATCACCAACTCGGTACAGTTTGCTTACGGTGTGGAACACCCTATCGCAGCAATCGAAAATCTGACTGCAACGACCCTGCGTAACATCATCGGCGAACTGGAACTGGACGCAACGCTGACTTCCCGCGACCTCATCAACACCCGCATCACCGAAACACTGGACCTTGCCACAGACCGCTGGGGCATCAAGGTCATTCGCGTGGAACTGAAAAATATCCTGCCCCCTGCTGAAATCCGTGATGCCATGGAAAAGCAGATGAAGGCAGAGCGTGAAAAGCGTGAAAAGATTCTCCGTGCACAGGGTGAACGGGAATATCAGGTCACTGTCGCACAGGGTGAAAAGGACGCAAAGATCCTCCGTGCAGAAGCAGAAAAGCAGACTGCGATCCTGAAGGCAGAAGCGGACAAGGAAGCCGTGATCCTGCGAGGTGAAGCGATCAAGGAACAGAAAATGCGTATCGCTGTCGGTGAAGCACAGGCAATTGAACTGGTGCAGAAGGCACTGGCAGACAGCTTGGTCAAGCTGAATGCTGCAAATCCCAGCGAAGCTGTTCTGAAGCTGAAATCGCTGGAAGCATTCGAAAAGGCAGCAGACGGCAAGGCAACCAAGATCATTATCCCCAGCGAGATTCAGGGGCTGGCTGGTCTGGCTGCCGGTCTGAAAGGTGTCCTCTCTGACAGCCCTGTAACCGCACCGGCTCCGGCTGGAAAAATGGCTCCGGCAGCAGAGGCTCCGGCGGAAAACCAGTAAGCTTTCTGAGGCAGTACGGTACAAAGGCAATACCGCACAAAGTCTGTGCAGATCGCCTTGATTTTCCATGAAAATATTGTGACTAAAAAGGACGGCTTCGTGCCGTCTTTTTTTGTGGAAAAAAACGATTTTCCGCGAATGCGAATTCTTGGGGCTGTTTCCCTTGCAATCCTGTCGCAAATTGTTGTATAATAGGAGTTACGAGAGAAACGCGGAACAAAAGCATGCCCGCCATGCGGCGTTTCTCCAAAGTAAACGATAATGAATCATATCCGATATTCTGACAGAAACAGAGGTTATACACATATGGTTTTTTCCCGATTGTTTTTCATTTACCTATTCTTCCCCATTTGTTTTCTCTGCTATTTTGCGACAAAGAAAACCTCTTACCGCAATGCAGTGCTGATCGTCTTTTCCCTGTTGTTCTACGCCTGCGGGGACATTTCCTTTTTGTGGCTGGTCGTTGCCAGTGCACTGGTCAACTTCGTGCTGGGGCGTGGCATCGACAAATTCCGCGACAAGGCTCCCGCAAAGGCGTTCTTGGCTCTGGGACTAGTGCTGAATCTGGGCACGCTGGTGGGATTCAAGTACACCGGCTTTTTCATTGAGAACCTGAACAACTGGTTCTCAATGTCCATTCCCGTCCCCGACCTGCCGCTGCCGCTGGGCATCAGCTTTTTCACGTTCCGCACGGTTTCCTATCTCATTGACTGTGCGTGGGGCAAAGTCAAGGCGGAACGAAATTTCTTCACGTTCCTGCTGTACGTTTCCTTTTTCCCGATCACCATTTCCGGACCGATCGCACGGTACGAAACCATGCAGGCAGACCTGCACCAGCGGCGGGTGTCTGCCGACGACCTTAGCATTGGCTTCGGACGCATTGCCGTTGGTCTGGGCAAAAAGGTCATACTGGCAGACCGGCTCTCCGGCATCGTAGACCAGTTCCTGGGGAACGACTTCACCACCCAGACCACACTGGGTGTCTGGTACGGTGTAATTCTCTACGCCCTGCAAATGTACTTCGATTTCTCCGGCTATTCCGATATGGCAATTGGCATTGCCCGCATCTTCGGCTTTCATCTGGACGAAAACTTCCGCCACCCGTTCCTCTGCAAGGACATCACTGAGTTCTGGCAGCGTTGGCACATTTCGCTGGGAACGTTCTTCCGCGACTATCTGCTGTACGTACCGCTGTTCGGCAAACGCCGGAAAATCGGCGGGCTGCTGCTGGTCTGGTTCTGCACCGGTCTGTGGCACGGTGCCAGCTGGAACTATATCATCTGGGGCATTTACTACGGACTGTTCCTCATGCTGGAAATGGGCATCGGCAAAAAGGGCATGAAAAAGATTCCGGCAGTGCTCCGGCATCTGTGCAACAAGATCGTCATCATTGTCGGGTTCGGCATCTTCTACTGTACCGGCGGTATCGACCAGCTGGGGGATATGCTGCTGGCAATGGCAGGACAGAACGGCACTGGCTGGCTGGACACCATGCTGGTCACTTCCGTGCAGAACAACCTGTTCCTGCTGATCGCTGCCCTGCTGTGCTGCTTCCCGCTGCTGGAACTGCCGAAAAAGATCATGGCAAAAAATCCGGCTGCCAATGTTGCCCTGTCCGTCACCGGCACAGTGCTTGCCGCCGGCCTGCTGGTCATCAGCAGCATTCTCATGGTAGATGCCACCAACACCCCGTTCCTGTACACCAAGTTCTGATCCAAGGAGGGAGAACACCATGGACGAAAACAACAAGCCGCAAAGTGACTTCGATCTGGATGCGGCACTGGCAGAAAAATTTCAGCAGGTACAGCAGGACGCAAACCGTCTGCGTGCCATGAATGACAATACCGATACACCGGCTTCTTCGCCTGTTCCGGAACCGACCGAGGTGCCACAGCAGGAACAGCCAGAACCGGAAACCGGATCCCCTGCTCCGAAGCCGGAATCACCGGAAGAACCGGCAGAGGAATTGCCACAGTTCGACATCGGGGAAACACCCGAAAAACCGGCTGCCCCCACCGAGGAAGACAAAGCCGCAGCCAGAGAGCGAAAGGCCCGCTACAAGCTGAAACGGCAGATCCTGATCACCAATCGCATCGGTGCCGTTGTGCGGATCTTCGCCATAGGAACGATCATCTTCGGCGGCTCGATCTTCCTGCTGGTGGGCACACGCCCCACGGAATCCGCCGAGGAAAACCGAAAGCTTACCACACCGCCCAGCTTCTCCCTCGAAGCACTGGGCAGCGGCGACTATGTGAAAGACCTGATGCACTATTATGAGGACACCGTCCCCGGACGCAGCAGCTTCAAGCACATGATCAGCAAACTGGAAAGCTATCAGGGCTTACAGGGCGAGGACAAGGTGCAGTTCTACGGCAACATTGCCCCCGTCAAAAAAGAGGAAACCGCCGATGCGGACAGCAAGACAACGACGACTGCACCGGTTGCCAGCGGAAACCGTTCCACAGAAACCACCACGGCAACTACCGTTGTCACCGAGCCGGAGCCGGATCCTGTGGAGATCGGTGACGGCATTGTGCTGGTGGACAAGCGGGCGATCAGTATTTACGGCGGCAGCTTCTCCCGCGGGGAAAAGTATGCGGCAACGCTGAACGAATACAAGAAACAGCTGGGCAGCAAGGTCAATGTCTATTCGCTGGTGGCTCCTACGGCAGTATCGTTCTACCTGCCGGATTCCTACGCGGGCTATACCGGCAGCGAATCCGACAACATCGACCACATTGACGAAAACCTGAAAGATGTCAAGGCAGTCGATGCCTATGCAGCACTGGCGGCACACACGGACGAGGACATCTATGCCCGCACCGACCACCACTGGCTGCCGCTGGGGGCATACTACGCCGCAGAAGCGTTCGCCAAGACTGCCAATGTCAGCTTCGCTCCCCTGTCCGGCTACACCAAGACCACGCTCTCCGGTTATCTGGGCAGCATGTACACGTTCACCAAGAGTGCCGTCCTACAGGAGAATCCGGAGGACTTCACCTATTATACGCCCCACAACCAGTACACCACCCAGTATTATGACACCAACTTCACCAACGAACGGGACGGCAAGCTGCTGATCTCGCTGGACAACGTGGAGCCGGTCAGCTGGTATCTGGTGTTCATGGGCGGCGACGAAAAGATCACCCACGTGAAAACCGATGTCACCAACAAGCGGACACTGGTGATCGTCAAGGACAGCTACGGCAACGCCCTTGTCCCTTATCTCACGCAGTCCTTCTCGGACATCTACGTGATCGATATGCGTTACTTCGACCTGAACGCCGTTTCCTTTATGCAGCAGGTCGGTGCAACAGATGTGCTGTTCGCCATGAATACATTCAGTGCCACCGGCGGCAACAGCGAATGTCTGGAAACAATTCGGACACAGTAAGAGGTTTCACAAATGAAAGAACTGGAATATCCCTTTGACAGCAGCTTTCTGCTGCAAAAACGACGCAAACTGAAAAAAGCCCTTCTGGCAGACGGCTCTGCCCGCATGGAAAAACGCATTGCCGTGCTGGGCGGTTCCACCACCAGCGACATTGTTTCCATGCTGGAACTGTTCCTGCTGAACTGCGGCATTCAGCCGGTGTTCTACCAGTCGGAATATGCACAGTACTGGCAGGATGCCATGTTCGATGCTCCGGAACTGGCAGCATTTCAGCCGGATCTGATTTTTATCCATACCACAAGCCGCAACATCACCGAAGCCCCGCTGCCCTTGTCCGCTTCAGAACAGGAAGTACAGGACGCACTGGAACGGCAGTACACCCACTTCACCCAGATGTGGGAACACCTCGCGGCAACATACCACTGCCCCATTTTACAGAACAACTTTGAACTGCCGGCAACGCGGCTCATGGGCAACCGCGACGGGTGGGACTGCCACGGCATGGTGTGGTTCATCTCGGAACTGAACCGGAAATTCGGACAGTATGCCGCCGCACACAACGACTTCTACATTCACGATATACACTATCTGGCGGCAAGCTACGGGCTGGACGCATGGCACGACAATTCCTACTGGTACCTCTACAAATACGCCATGACGCTGGACGCAATTCCGGAATTTGCCTACAGCCTGACGCGAATCATTCGCTCCATTTACGGCAAGAACAAAAAGGTGCTGGCTCTGGACTTGGACAACACCCTCTGGGGCGGTGTCATCGGCGACGACGGACAAGAGGGCATCTCTATCGGGCAGGAAACCGCCGAAGCGGAGGCATACACCGAGGTACAGGAATACTGCAAGGCACAGAAACAGCTGGGCGTACTCCTCACGATCTGCTCCAAAAACGAACCGGAAAACGCCAGACTGGGACTTTCGCACCCCGATTCTGTCCTGCACGAGGACGACTTCGTGGCAATCAAAGCCAACTGGGAACCGAAAAACCGGAATCTGGTACAGACTGCGGAGGAACTCTCCCTGCTGCCGGAAAGCTTCGTCTTTGTTTTTAGTAAATTGGTCTACCAGGATAAGCAAGC
>ERZ827496.3503-NODE-3503-length-13527-cov-2.826603_pt1 | contig 13527 bp, 10 predicted proteins | sample MGYA00519769_ERZ827496 | MGnify/ENA primary metagenome ERZ827496 (study PRJEB31778, sample SAMEA3449327) | human gut metagenome | biome: human gut; feature: human-associated habitat; material: faeces | place: United Kingdom | collected 2010/2012 ...
GGACGGACAATCAGCGGATAGCCGATTTCCTTGCCGAAGTCGCACGCAGCTTCAATGGTTTCTACGATAGTGCTTTCAGGAATCGGCTGATGGATTTTCTCCATAGTTTCCTTGAACATTTCGCGGTCTTCACCACGTTTGATAGCGCTGATCTGAGTGCCCAGCAGACGAACGTTGTATTTGCTCAGAATGCCTTGCTCTTCCAGTTTCATAGCCATGTTCAGGCCAACCTGACCGCCAAGTGTTGCCAACAGGGAATCAGGATGCTCACGTTTGATAATTTTTTCAATGAATTCAACGCTGATAGGTTCAACATATACACGGTCAGCCACATGCACATCAGTCATAATGGTCGCAGGGTTACTGTTAATCAGTACAACCTCCAGGCCTTCCTCCTTCAGAGCACGGCAAGCCTGGGTGCCTGCATAGTCAAACTCTGCTGCCTGACCGATAATAATAGGGCCGGAGCCGATAACGAGAACCTTTTTAATATCTTTAAGTTTCGGCATAATTAACGACCCTCCATCATATCAACAAAATGTTTAAACAAATAATCATGATCACCAGGGCCGGGGCAGGCTTCCGGATGATATTGAACGGTAAAGGTAGGATGCTTGGTGTATTCCAGGCCTTCGATAGTACCGTCGTTCATGGAAATATGGCTGATGTTGATGCCCTTGCCTTCCAGAGATTTTTCATCTACAGCATAGCCGTGGTTTTGGGCGCTGATGTAGATGCGGCCGGTTGCCAGGTATTTTACCGGTTGGTTAATACCACGATGGCCGAATTTCATTTTATAGGTATCAGCACCGTTAGCCAAAGCCATGAGCTGATGACCGAGGCAGATACCGAAAATCGGTTTCTTGCCGATTAATTTCTTAATGTTTTCAATAACCTCAGGCAAATCCTTCGGGTCGCCAGGGCCATTGGACAGGAAAATACCGTCCGGATCGCATGCCAGCACCTCTTCTGCGGTAGCGGAAGCAGGGAATACTGTCAGGCGGCAGCCAAAGGCTTCAATGGATTTCAGGATATTGCGTTTAATACCGAAGTCCATAACAGCTACATGCAGCTTGCCCTCGCCCATGGTGTAAACCTCGGGAGTGGTAACCTCCTCAACCTGGTTGTGTACTGCCGGTAAAGCCAGCAGCTTCTGTACTTCCTCCTCAGGCATTTCTGCCGGAACGATTACGCCCTGCAGTACGCCGTGATTACGGATTTTACGGGTGATAGCACGTGTATCGACACCTGCTAAGGTCGGGATATCCTGTTCAATCAGGAAGTCCTCCAGGCTCTGCTCATTGCGCCAGTTGCTGGGGCAATCGCACAGCTCGCCGATAACGAAGCCCTGGAAGAAGCATTTCTTGCCTTGGTTAAACAGCGGGTTGCAGCCATAGTTGCCTACCAGCGGATAGGTCATTACTACAATCTGACCGCAGAAGGATGGGTCGGTCAAGGTCTCCTGGTAACCGCTCATGCCGGTGGTGAATACAACCTCACCTACAGCATTGCGTTTGCCACCATACAGAGTGCCTTCAAAAACGCTGCCGTCTTTTAAAACTAATTTTCCTTTTCTTACTTTTTCGTGCATACTACACCATCCCTCATTACAAAATTACCGTGCAGCATAGTGGCAACAGCCTTACCGGTGCAGGCCTTGCCTTCGTACGGGGTGAATTTGCCGCGGGTATAGAATTTGGAGCTGTCAACAGTCCATTCTTTATTTAAGTCCATAATAGTGATATCAGCAACGCTGCCCTCTTTCAGAGTACCGCCGGCCAGCTTGAACAGCTTAGCAGGCTCGCAGCTCATTTTGCTGATAATAGTATTCAGGTCGAATACATGGGTGTGATATAAGTCAGTAAGCATTACTGCCAAAGAGGTTTCCAGACCGCAGAAGCCGTTCGGAGCATAACGGAATTCAACATCCTTTTCTTCCGGAGCATGCGGGGAGTGGTCGGTAACGATTGCATCAACAGTGCCGTCCAGAACAGCCTCACGCATAGCCTGTACATGGTCTGCACTGCGCAGCGGCGGGTTAACGCGGGTTGCGGAATTGTAATCTGCGCAAGCCTCATCAGTCAGAGTCAGATGATGTACGGTTACTTCACTGGTAACATTTACGCCGCGTTTTTTAGCCTGGCGGATGATATCGATAGCACCCTTGGAGGCAACGTGGCAGATATGTACATGTGCGCCGGTGTATTCAGCGATGATGCAGTCACGTGCAACAGCGATATCCTCGCTGATTGCCGGTACGCCCGGTACGCCGATACGTGCGGAAACAGCGCCTTCATGCATGTAGCCTTCGGAATCCAGCTCAGGATCAATCGCATGGCACAGCAAAGGCTTGTCAAATGCAGTTACATATTTGGCAGCCAGCACCATCAGGCGGGAACTCTTTACATAGTGGCCGTCATCGGAGAAGCCCATAGCGCCTTTTTCTGCCATGTCGCCCATCTCTGCCAGCTCTTCGCCCTTTTCGCCCTTGCTGATTGCGCCGATAACTTCAACGTTAGCGTAGCTTTCCTCGCGAGCGCGTTCTTTGATACCGCTTACTACGATGGATGTATCAATAACAGGCTTGGTATTCGGCATGCAGGCAACGGTGGTTACACCGCCGGCAGCAGCAGCCTTGGTACCGCTGATAATATCTTCTTTAGCTTCCAGGCCGGGCTCACGCATATGAGTGTGTACGTCAATCAGACCAGGAGTTACTACGAGGCCGGTTGCATCAAAAACCTCGTCAGCTGCTTCGGCAATATCCTTGCCCAAAGCTTTAATTTTGCCATCCTCAACGAGGATATCCATTACAGCATCTAATTTTTGGCTGGGGTCTACTACCCTGCCGTTTTTAATCAATGTTTTCAATGTGTTTACCTCCTGTCAAAGTCAAGAATAAGAGTGCCATACGTACAGCTACGCCGTTTTGTACCTCAGTACGGATTGCGGCGTTATCGCAGTAACCAACCTCCCAGGAGATTTCCAGACCACGGTTCATCGGGCCGGGATGCAGCACGGTTACGTCAGGCTTAGCCAGCTTCAGGCGGTTTTCGTTAATACCGAAGATACGTGCATATTCACGCGGAGACGGGAACAGGCCCTTTTGCTGACGCTCCAGCTGAATACGCAGGATATCAATTACGTCAGCGCCTTCGATTGCTTCTTCAACGCGTTTGTGTACGGTAACGCCCAGAGAAGCGATGTCATGCGGCAGCAGAGTCATAGGACCTGCAACGTGTACATCAGCGCCCATTTTGGTCCAAGCAGCAATATTGGTGCGGGCAACACGGCTGTAGAGAATATCGCCGATAATTGCCATTTTCAAGCCCTTCAGGTTTTTGCCCTGCTCACGGATAGTAAACATATCCAGGAAGCCTTGAGAAGGATGTGCGTGTGCGCCATCACCGGCGTTGATGATTACAGGGTCTGCAACCTTAGCAGCATATGCTGCAGCGCCTTCAATGGGGTGACGCATAACAATCGCATCACAAGCCATGGATTGTACAGTCAGGATGGTGTCGCGCAGGCATTCACCTTTGACAACACTGGAAGAGGATGTAGTGATGTTTACTACATCGGCGCCCAGATATTTGCCTGCCAGCTCGAAGGATGTACGGGTACGTGTACTGGGCTCATAGAACAGATTGATGATAGATTTACCGCGCAGTGAGGGCACCTTTTTGATATCCCTCTTCATAATCTTCTTCATTTCCTCAGCTGTTTTCAAAACCAGCTCGATTTCCTCAACGCTGAGGCTTTCCAGATCCAGTATATCTCTGCCACCCAGAGATACATTTGATTTAGCCATTAGCTTTACCTCCTGTTTTTTTATAATAAAATTGCATAATAAAAGGCCTTCTCATCCCATGATGGTGCAAAAAGGCCTTAGGTTTCATAATAACTTATACCTTGCAGTCTCACAGGACCAATTTAAAGGTGCAAATTGATTGTATATATTTTACACCTTAATGAAGAATACGTCAAATATTTCGAGGTAAAATCTTGGCAGGATTTTTTTACTTATAGTATAATAAAGAAGATTAAAAATTAGCGAGGTAATTATGCGAAACACCATTATAGATAATCTGCGTGGCATCTGCATGCTTGGCGTCATCGGTATTCATATCGGCAGCCTGGCACTTGCCCCCAACAACTTTACTCTTTACTTATTTCTGGAGATTTTAAGCCGTTACAGTGTCCCCTCCTTTTTCTTTATCTCCGGCTACGGCCTGGCCTGTACGGATAAAGGCCTTTTAAGCGGCAGCCGGCTGAACTATATCGACTTTATGAAGAAGCGTCTGCGGGGAGCAGGCCTGCCCTATCTCAGCTGGTCGCTTTTTTACATGCTCTACTTCTGGCTAATTCTGCCACCGGGCTTCGTCAGCTGGAATCCGCTGCATGTGGCTTATGTTTTATTCTTCGGCCTTGGCTGCTACCATTTGTATTTTATGGTCATCCTGCTGTGGTTTTATGCAAGCTATCCGCTCTGGCGCCGGCTTCTTCGTATAATTATACACCAAAGCATACCGTTTATGCTAGTGCTTTTATTCATTTTCCAGCTTGCTTTCAACTGGTGGACAACGCATCCCGGCTTGAACACAGCGGGTTGGAGCGCCTTGGCTAAAAATCTCTTTGATTATCGCCTCAACTATCTTCCCTTGCATTATCTGCTTATTTTTATAAGCGGCGGCCTGGCAGCCTGCTATTGGGAAAAATTCATCGCCCTCCTGCGCAGATACAGCGCCATGGTATGCATAATTTTTGCTGCAAGCGTTGCCTGGGACGTGCAAAGCTGTTACGAAGCAGTTACGGTCAAAGGCTACACGCTGATTGATCTGGCCAACACCTATCACCAGCTCAGCCCGCAGGGACTCTGCTACACCGTAGGCTCGCTGCTCTTCTTCTGTCTGGCACTGGATTGGCTGGAGCGCAAGGCGCAGGCAACAGTACACTCAAAGGCTCCCCTTGCACTGCAAGCTATCCCTCAAGCAGCATCGCATACAGAGGCTCCCAATGCACTGCAATCTATCCCTCAAGCAGCATCGTATACAGAGGCTCCCCGAGGGGGCTGTCACCGCAAGGTGACTGAGAGGGGTTCCCTCGCCAACCTCCTCTACAAAGCCATCAGCATTCTCTCCGCCTACTCCATGCTCATCTACTTTGTACATCCGCTGCTTTTGGACTGGCTCAGCAGCGCCTATAACCATTTCGGCATTATCATGACCGTTAAAAAGGTAGCCCTTTCCTACGTGCTGCTGGTGCTCGGCTCGCTGGCCCTCAGCATCCTGCTGACGAAGGCATTTGAAAAATGCAGTACGGCAAAGCTGCTGTTCACAGGCAAACGCTGAATTCAATACAAAGCAAAAAGACGTTGCGTGCTTTTTCAAGCACACAACGTCTAATTTTTTTCTTTTAAAATTTACAGCTGAGCCTTCATTAATTTCTTATATACCTCAACGCCGGGCTGGTCAAATGCATCCACATCCGCCAGCTCGCCCTCATAGGCAATCGTCAGCATCAAAAAGTACATCAGCTGGCCAAGATAATACTCATTCAGCTTCGGCAGCGTAAAGCGCGCATTGTAACGGTTATCACCCGTCAGCGCCGCTTCATTGGCATTCAGCGCCGCTTTAAGAGCCTTCGCCATATCCATGCCCTCGTACTTATCAAAGAACGGTACATCGGCAAAAGGATTGTGCAAAACTGCCTCAACTTCAGGATTGGCAACCTCCAGGAACTGCACCACCTTATTCAGACGGCCGTCCTGATGCTGCTGTGTCTGTGCATGCATATCCGTTGTGCCGACAGCAACAATCGGCGTTCTACCGTAGTGAACAATTTCACCCTCACGGTTGCAGCGCTTGCCAAGCGATTCCGCCAGCAGCTGCACATACCATTCGCTCAGCGATTTCAGGCGCATGCTGTACGGCATGAACACTTCAATATCACGTCCTCGCTCATAGGCCATAAATTTGAGTAAAGCATTGAGAAGCGCCGGGTTTTCCGCAAGCTCTGCCTGCTGGCAATAGATATCCATATCACGCGCGCCACGCAGAAACTCTTCGATATCACCGCCCAAGGCAGCCATCGTTACGAGTCCCGGGTCAGTCATAATGCAGAAGCGTCCGCCAATGCCTTCCTTGATATCAAAGCACTCCCAGCCAAATTTTTCCGCCAGCTGCAAAAGCGGCGCATTTTCCACCGGAGCCTTTAAATCAGTAACTACCGTGCAGTCAAGGTCGATATCTGCGTTTTGAGACAGATTAGCATAGAAATACGTAAAGGCAGAAATTGTTTCCAGCGTAGTACCGGATTTAGAAATCGGCACTAGCATAATCTTCAGCTTCTTGCCTTCTTGCGCACTTACTCCAGCCATACGGCGCATCTTGAACAGCAGTGAATTGCAGTCCACCGGGTCAAGATTGTTGCCGGAAAAATAAATGCAGGGCTGGCCTTGGCGCAGTGTTGCACTGGTATTCCAATGATAACCGCCAAAGGCATCAAACAGCACCTTGTTGCCCAAGTAGGAACCGCCTACACCCAAAAAGATTACGACATCTTTACTGCGAAGATGCTTGCTGTAGCGCATCAGCTTGATAATCGACTGCTCCGTATTGGGATTGCCGTCGGCAATATATGGCATGCGTGGAAAGTAAACATGCTCAGGCGTGCCGTCCTTAGATAAATGCTTCTTGGCAAAGCCGCTGCGGCGCAGCTCGCACACAGCCTTATCTGCTGCCGCTCCCTGCTGCTGCAGTGCCTGCTCCACTTCCTGCGCTTGCAGTCTGCCCGCTCCAACCATATTGCTGAAGTCAAAAACAATACCACTGGGCATAACAATTTTATATTCCAAAATATACACTCCCAAATATTAGTTGCACCTATAATGTGTTATTATAACATATTCATACAGCAAATTCCATAGACTATAAGAGCAAGTAATATTTTATCGCAAACAAGACTGAAGCTTTATTTTACCTCTACCAGCTCGATATGGAAGTTCAGTTCCTTACCAGCCATTTCATGGTTAGCATCAAAGGTGATATTGGTATCATCCTTTTCGGTTACCAGTACAGGTACGGGCTGACCAAATTGGTTCTGCAGGTAAACTCTCTGACCAACGGTCAGGTTTTCAGAACCCGGCAGCTGGGCAATCGGCATGGTGAAGATAGCCTTCGGGTCAGCCTCGCCATATGCTTCTGCCGGCAGCAGATGGATATCAACCTCAGCGCCGACCTCCAGGTCAGCAACAGCTGCATCAAAGCCTTTAATCATCTGGCCTGCGCCGCAAACAAATTCCAGCGGCTCGCCGCGGTCATAAGAAGAATCAAATTGCTTGCCGTCATTAAAGGTACCTTTATAGTGTACGCGACAGGTTTTTCCTACATTACGTCCGGTTAATTCATTGCTCATTATTAATTCACCTCATAAAAATATTTGATATAAAGCCGGTATAAGCGTATATCAGTTACAGTTATGTATATTATACTATAAATTTCGCCTTATTTCACCTCAAAAAAACGGCAGCCGGTTAAATGCCGACTGCCATAATATTTCAGGCTCTGCACATCAGCCCTTTTATTCACCCTCCTGCAGAAAGATACTGCCTCATCAGACCCTTAAAGCCCTGCTTTTTGAAGTCCTTCAACGGCAAATATTCAATTTCAACACTGTTATTAGCATATTCAGACCTCATTTCATTGAACTCTTCCACAGTCATATCTGTTTCCTGCGCAGCATCTGCCTCACTTCTACAGTTCATGTTGCGGTAAACGCAAAGGCCGTCATCCTTCGGCCATGTAAAATAAAGCTCATAGCATCCAAGGCTGCCGTCAGGCTGCAAATGCTCCACAGCAAGCACCTGATGCGAAATGCCGGTGCCGCCTCGTGTCACCAGATTGTCATTTGCCATAAGCTGCAGACTGCTGCGGCTCCAGCCCTCCGCAACGTATTTCACTCTGTCGTCCGCAAAGGTGTAAATCGCATAAATCTCCTTACCGTAATGCCCCACGCCGCGTTTTTGGCTAATCCAACCGATAAGCAGCTCCGGAACACCGTCGCCGCTGATATCCTGCAGCGTGTAGCCAAGCTGCTGCAGGGCTGCCTCCCGGCTGGCGAAATTCCGCACCTCGCAGATGCCTGTTCTTCCCTGCTCCGGCAGGTTATCACTCGTACCGTCAGAGATAAATTCATAAACGCTGTCTACAACCTTCGCATATTCCTGCTCATAGACCGGCGCTGCTTTGGCAGCAGCCTCCGTCTTAGGCAGATTCATCTGCGGTAATACGGCATTTTTCTCTGTGCCGTAACCGGCAAACGCCACCAGAAGCATTGCCAGACACATGCTCTTCAACAGCTTCCGCTTCATTACGCCACCTCCTGTCAAAAGATGCTTTATAAAAAATTGCTTTGTCCTTTACTTTGCTTAATGAACGTCATGCTCGCAGTAAATAATTTCCGAAATCACCTCTTTAGAATCCAATTTCACATAAAAGCTCTTGTGCAGGAATTTTTGCCCTCTTGCGTTATAGGCATATTTCAACCAACCTATCATATGATGCGTATCAGAACGGCCTCCGCCCATATAATCATACTCCCAGCCGTTCATTTTCAGGTAACCGTCCAAACGAATCTGGCTGTCAGTATTAAGCAGCTGGCCGACAGCATAGCCTGCCATCATGCCATGAAGCTTATTGATTTTCACCTCACTAACTATGTTTTTTGCCGAATCTATATAGAACAAGCGCGGTCCGACCTGCAGCTTCTTATCGGCATATGAGATAGTATCATCCGTATTCTGCTCCACAGGCCCCGGGTAATAGGCACCTGAAGCAAAAATCTCCGGATCCATAATCCAATCTGCTTCGAGGGCAGCATTAAAGCGTCCTGCTGCGCTGGCAGCTCTCGGGGTTGTATCAAGATATTTGCTTGCCATAAAACCAACATGGCCCTTTTCAGTAGTACCAAGAAGCCATTTGTATTCACTGTTAACTACATCCACAACTCTGCTTACATAAAATTTATCTCCCCTTTGCAGCATGGTGATAACATCACAGTCGGTATTAGGCTGTGTTCTGACATTAACATCGGTTGCGTTGCAATATACCTCCAGCGGCCAGCCGGGATAAGACCTGAGCTCGTTGGCCAAATAAGCTGTGTTGACCTCGGCAAAGGCAGTGTTGGCAAACATTGCCAGACCAAGCGCTGCGCTTAAGAATATTTTCTTTTGCATATCCATCCCTCCTATTCCTGCCATCTGCGTTACGGGCAGTTGTTTTCCTGATTATATTTTAACTTGAAAATAAGAAAAGCGCCCCACCCGAAAGAGTGAATTCGGGTAGGGCGAGAGGGATTCGGGGGAAAGAAGGATATATTTTTATGCCTCATCAAGCTTCTGCAAGCGTTTCAGCCATCTTGTAACAGCGCCACTTTCGATAAAGCCTAATAACGCACCATCACAAAAGCGCTCTGCCCTAAGAGAAGCTATTAGTAAAGCCAATATACATTGAGCATCTAATCCAGAAGCATCGGCTTTCATCATGGAATCATAACCACATTTTATGCCATTAGCATTAAGAATATCTGCATATTTACTCGGTACTATTTCATCACTTTCTTTGGCAAATTTATAGATATCATCTGTCAACTTATCAACCGCTATAGAATAACTGACGAAAGGAAGGTGCATCGGTCTTTCCGAAGAACCATCATTTTCCTTATCAACAATCCATTCACTAACATTATCATTTTCCAAAAGATTGATATATTTTGTCAATGCAGAGTATTTTTTCATCACACTTCATCCCTCTTCCAATCTCTCCACACTATCATAACACGAAAATTCATTTTCATTATCTCTATTATACCATTAAAACCCGAAAACTTTCTTGCTTCATGTGTTATTTTTATTAATTCAGTGTATAATTAAAGCAGAGAAAAATTTAAAAGGCATTCTACCGCATTTCGTGGTAGAACGCCTTTTACTCTTATACCATCAAATCACTTGCCCGCATTCACATCACTGTAAAGCTCCGGATAAGCCTGTTCTGACATGAACAAAATAGCATCAGCCATATACTGCGAAGCACTATAGCGATATCTGTCTGCAATAATAAAATAACTCTTATTTTTTACAGCCTTAACCGTCTGCAATGATTGGTCATTTAAAACATCCTCACGCAGCTTATCTACATCGCCTTTTTTCGTGGCACTGTACCTAGGGAAAATAAACAAATCCGGATCAGTGCTGACAATTTTTTCTTTACTCAGATGCTCTCCCCGCTTCAATCCGGCTATAGCAGCGCCGTTGCGCAAACCTGAACGTATGCAAATATCATGAAACAAGCCATTTTTACTGCCAAAAGCACCCATCAAAGAATAGGCAATAGCAATTTTACGCTTTTCTTCAGGTATTTTTCCTACTTTACTTTGCACAACTGCAAGTTTCTTATCCATATCGTTTATAATTTGCTTGCCACGTTCTTCTTCGCCAACAGCTCTAGCAATAAGAGCTATACGCTTTTGCACCATATCAAGATTCGTCGGCACCTTTGTTACCATAACCTTTAAGCCGGTATCCTTTAAAGCATCTATAAAGGCCTTATTATGGTTTTCTTGTACAATAACCAGGTCCGGTTGCAGGGCTAAAATAGCTTCTACACCTATATAAGCGGGAACAACCTTTTTAACATGCTCTGCTTTTTTCTTAATTAACGATGTATTACCATCCAAAGCATCTTCAGAAATTGCAGCGAAACGATCCGCAGCAACTAAATCCACTAAAAGCTCTTCTATACTCAATGTTCCGGCATAAATCTTTTTCGGCTTGCTATCAAACCGCAACACATTGCCGTAATCATCTACAACGCTATAATTATCATTTGGCTTATTATCTGATTGAGGCTGCATACCACAACCGGTAAATATCATCATTAACAAAACAATTACTAAACAACGCACATTAATCACCATTTATCAAACTTAAAAAGTAAATCTGTAACCAACCTCAAAGTTCCTTCCAAGGCTTATATAGCGGGAGGACACGTGTGAAGTAATATCATTTCTGTTTAAAAGGTTATCCATATTCAGATAAAATTCATGCTCTTTAACCGGTTTATAAGAAGCATGCAGGCTTGTATATAAATAAGGTTTAACAGGAATCTGATATTTTTGCAGAACACGATCTGCCATCATGCTGGCATTCAAAGCAATATTAAATTTGCTCACGCTGTAGCTTACGCCACCATTAAGAAGCCATCTGCCATAATTACGTTTCCAGATGCCATTGTCTTCTTTCGGTGTTTTGTACTTGGGGTCACTGAAAGAAACACCCCAGTTATAGCTAAAGCCTTCTGCCTTATTCATTTCACAGGATAATTCAACGCCCATATTTTTCGTATCTTCATTGATAGCAACATTTTCACCTTGAGCATTTTCGGAATTAGTAATAAAGTCCTTTACATCACTCTTGAACAAAGCCAATTTCCAGGAATGATCACCGGAAATATGCTTTAAGCCTGTTTCATAATGCATGCCAACCTCAGGCCTGATATCGGAATTTCGAATTATATTACCTTGGCCATACATATCATTCATAGTTGGCAAAGTAAAGGATTTACCAACGCTGGCGTAAGCACTTGTATCCTCAGTCATTTTGTAGGAGTATTGGATTTGCGGAGTAAATTCACTATAATTGGTTCCGTCCGGAGAACTGCCAGTCCATGTTTCGCGAGCACCGATAATTACATCATGTCTGTTATCAAATTTATGATCCAATTGGGCAAATACAGAGTAAATATTTCTGTCGTACGCATAATTTATAGGCGTTGCAACTTTATAGCTGGGATCATAAAAATTATAATAGTTATATTTTTCATTATAGGCTTTAGCACCAACCAAAAGATTATTGTTACTATCAAGCTCAATATCTTTCGTTATCTCTATGCCCTTGATAACATCATCATTACCATAAAAATAGGAATTTGAGTACAATTTTGTCCCCTTCCAATAATGATATCGGGAATCAGAGCTACCCTTATGATAGAACATATTAGCCTTCAAACCATTATTATCATAGTTTAAAGTAAATCTATTATGTTCTTTCTCAATAAAACGTCTATCTGTCGGTAGCTTAGTTTTTTCAGACATGTAACCTTTGCTATAATCATGATCACTATAATCAAAGGTCATCTTCCAATGCTTATCAAAGGCATAATTGGTTGAAATAATTGTTTTCTCACCACCATAGAACTTAAAATATTTTCCATTCAGAGCATACCCACCCTTACTGTCTGTAGCAAGAGACGTCTTGTCTACACTGCCTTTTTTATTCCAGCTAGCACCAATGCCAAGTTTACCTGCCTGCAGGCTTGTCTGATACTTTTGCACACGGTTATCGCCTACAGCTGCAGAAATTGAATTAGTGCGTTTCTTTTTGGTGATAATATTGATCACGCCACCGCTAGTATCACTGCCATACAGCACCGCACCGCCACCGCGAACAATTTCAACTTTTTCTACATCGGCAATGCTAAGCGAGTCCAAATCATAATAACCGCTTCTGAAATTCATGGGCACGCCGTCAACCATAACCAAGGTACCACGACGCTTACCGCGGACTAAAAACTCACCGCTTCCCTCACCTATAGGCTCAGATTTATAAACAACGCCAGTGGTATACTTGATAGCACTTTCCAATGTGGTTGCACCGGTTTCTTCTAATCTTTTACTGGTAATAATTTCTGTCGTTGCCGGTACATCAACATCACGTTTTTCTGTTCTTGTTGCCGTTACAACTATTTCATCAATTGAGTATTCGTTTAAACTCTCTTCGGCAAAAGCTGGTGCTCCACCCCACACTACAGAGCTTGTCAACAATGTTGTCAGCAATAAACTTTTGGTAATACTTTTCTTCAAAACACATCACCCCTTATAACTTCTGATAAAACTCAAACCAAGAATTAAATTCCGTTACCGTTATTTGCAGAATGTATTATATTTGGAATTAATTCCTATTTTCATCACACTATGTTATAATAAACTGTCTAGCAGCTAGACTGTCAAGGGATTTTAAAGTTTTTTTAGATTATCTTGAAACTTCCTTTCCTCATGTGCCATTTTCAACAATTCAGTGTATAATTAAAGCATAAATAATTTTTCAGAAAAGGAGAATCCTCACATGAAATGCTTACTCATTAAAAACGCGGACGTATACGCTCCGCAACCCCTCGGAATAGTCGACATCCTGATCATCAATGACAAAATCGCCAAAATAGGCCAACAGCTTGCAGCACCGCAAGGCTTAGACTGCCAAATTCTTGATGCCCAAAAGCGCAAGGTAGTCCCCGGTTATGTTGACCAGCACGTACACATCATCGGCGGCGGCGGTGAATCCGGACCCTACAGCCGTACACCGGAAATCAACCTCAGCGAGCTGACGAAGGTTGGCATTACTACCGTAGTAGGCGTTTTGGGTACAGACGGCACCTCCAGACACAACGAAAGCCTGCTGGCGAAGGCCAGAGG
>ERZ827496.3510-NODE-3510-length-13492-cov-2.755600_pt1 | contig 13492 bp, 9 predicted proteins | sample MGYA00519769_ERZ827496 | MGnify/ENA primary metagenome ERZ827496 (study PRJEB31778, sample SAMEA3449327) | human gut metagenome | biome: human gut; feature: human-associated habitat; material: faeces | place: United Kingdom | collected 2010/2012 ...
GAATGTTTCTGTGACAGGCTTGTGCTTGCCGTTTTTTTATTTCTGACGTTCCCATACCTGACCGATGGGGAAAGAAGGAGTGGATTCTGCGAGGAAGTCTTCCAGTGCATTTTCGAAGAATTCCACAGCTCGTTTACTGGTGGATTTTGGATATTTATGTTTGATTGCTTCAACCTCTTTCTCAGATTTCCACACTGCTATTTCTGCCCCTTTCCTGTTCACCGTTCCATTTCGTCCGCTTCTTCCTCAACGTAAACTGCTGGTCTATCATAGAGTGAAGTCAGCATTTTATTAAAATCTTTCTGTGTGGGTGTCTGGATATATACCCGATACCCCTGTGCTTCAAAATTCCTTTTTTCTTCTTCTGCCCTGACCTGACCATGATTATGCGGTGTACCATCTGCCAGCTTGCCATCCACATCATTGTCATAGCACAGCACAATTTCTTTGATTTCTGGATGATGTTCCAGAAAGTGCCTTAAAGCTCTGCTGGACAGACATCCCTCTGACACACGATAATCTTTTCTCCAGTCTATTCCCTGCATCTTACACAAGGTAGCATGGCTCATTGCATCTATAGGTGCTTCAAATTCATATACACGCTGGCTTCGTCCTGTCATGGTAAACCCATATGTCTTATCCGAATTTTCCATGTCCTGTCGAAAACTGCTGTCAGCACTTGGACCCCGAAGTGCACAATATCTTGGTACTTCCTTTTCATCATATCCTATAAATGCACAGTTGACACGAATTTTTCCATTTATTTCCTGTCTTGACTGATATACTCTGCCTTGTTTCATCATATCCTGCACAATCTCTGGGTCTATCTTTCTGGTCTTAGTCAGATAGGCAAACACTCTTCTGTCATTCTGATCTCTGGGCGGTAACTGCAATTCTCCCCTTTCAGGTTTTTCCTGTGGCGCTACCACATGGGTCGTCTGCTCATAAGCCTTACTGCCCAATATCAGTTCCATAGCCTCCAGCTTCTCCATATTCAGATATTTCATGGCAAATTCTACGATGTTCCCACCTTTTTCTTCTGTAAAACAGTAAAAGCCACGCCCATGCTTGAACAGATATAATCCTCCGCTGTTCTTCACATGAAGCGTGGCCTTATCGCCCTTTTCCACTTCAAATCCATGTTCTCTTGCAAAATCAATAATGTTCGTGTTATAAATCTTCTGCATCTGTTCTTCGGTAAAGGGCATTTTCCGTGTCACCTGACTCCTCATTGCTTTTACCTCCTTCTGCCACTCTTATGGTTCTATCCCTTCATCCTCCATATTTTCTTCCTCGGGCCATTCCTCTGCCGCACTCCACTCATGGTCTGGTTTTGGGATATCAAGGTTCCAGATTCCATGTCCCTTATCACAGTCCCAATCTGGTACTGGTGCTGCATTTTCTGGTAATAAATCCCATGACTTCAGATAATCAATTTCTGCTGGTGGTATCTGCTCCTGTTGTATGGGAATCAGACAGGGCAAAAGCTGTTTTGCAAGATACTCCTGGTCAAAACAACGATCTACAAATCCTCCACGAGTATTCAGCAATGGATATCTGTGCATCGTCATAATTGCAATATCTTCAAGTTCTCCATATTCTTTAATAAATGACGCCACATTCATTCCATCAGCCCTGATGCAAAACGCATCATCATCTACCAATGCCATTACATATTTCTGGTTCATTCTCTTTCTTCTCCTTCCTCTATATCCGATGCATTACGATACTGTGTGTCTGCTCCATGAGCCTCATACAGTTCAAATCCCTGCTCACTGATATTCTTTAGCCACTGACTCCAGAAATCTACTAAATCGTCCACACGTTCCTTTGGTTGGTCACACGTCCTGTAATAGATTCCCATATTATCCTGTTGAAAGGAAAGTGGCTTTACCAGTCTGTTTTCATCATCCATGTCAAATGTGATCTCTGGGTCTCTCATTGCATCGCCATTTTGACTGTAATAATGTGCCATGCTGTATCCACCCGGAATCTTCTCTAAGACAAGATCATCAAAACCATACGACTTGAACTTCATGTAGGTATAGGTATTATTGAATATCTCCGGGAACTGTTTATGCAGCCCTCGGTATAGCTTGCCTTCTTTCCGTACACTTTCATTCTCTGTTGATTCTCCTCCATCCTCTGCAAATTCCAATTCCAGATTCAGCTGTACCTGTTCCTGCAATAGCTCTGCTAATCGTTCCTCTTCGGAAAATGGTCTCTCCACCTGTATTTTGGCAGCTTCGAACTGCTGTCTGGTCTCTTCCAGATCATTTTCATCTATCTTCATCTCCGACTCAATTCGGTCTGCAAGGTTCTCAAGCCTTGTAATATTTCCAATAGCAGAATCTCCAGCTTCTACACTGTATTTTCCTTCTCCCTGTATGCAGAGCCATACCTTTTTAAATGCCGTGTCACGCTCTGCAAATAGTTGAAATCCAGCATAACTGCCAAGCTGCAAAATGTCTCCGGCATTCCCTCCCAGCTTAGGCAGCATCATCTTCAAATACTCCCCGGCTGCCACTCTTTCCTCAAATGTGCGATGATTTAATATCATGGAAAAACTTGCAGGCTTCTCTCTTTTGAATAGTTCCACATCCATTTTTGCTTTCTCAATTCGGTTCATATAGCGTTTGATTGCATTCGGATAATGGCTTACAATCTTTTCCTGTAAGCTGGTATGTTCTGTTTTCCATGCGGATTTTACTGTCTGCAAACGATAGATTTCATTATCTATTTCCATCTTCCGCTTGATCTTTGGGTCAGATACCGCAAGTGCTTTGAACTCTGCATACTGAAGGACTACCTCATCCACATCCTCACAGCTTCTGGCTGCGGACCTTCCCGTCATGATCTGGCTGATATATTTCTGTTTCTGCTCTAAGATCTGCCATAAGTACGCATCAAAGGTCTTTTCTGTAATGTAATTGAAAATAGAGACTTCTTCGTTCTCATTGCCCTGTCTTAGAATACGTCCGTTTCGCTGGGTGAGGTCAGCAGGCCTCCATGGTGCATCCAGATTATGCAGTGCCAACAGCTTATCCTGCACATTCAATCCAGTCCCCATCTTCTCAGTACTTCCCATCAGTACACGGATCGTACCATTTCTGACCTTCTCCAATAGTTCTGCCTTTTTGGTATCTGTATCTGCATCATGTATAAAGAATATTTCTTCTTCCTTCACTCCCTGTGCAATCATTTCGTCTTTCAATGCATGATAGAAATCAAAGGAACCGTCTTTCTTTGGTGTTCCCTTATCACAAAAGATGAGCTGTGTAGATGCCTGTGGTGTGGATTCCTTATAAATCTCCCCTACAATTCTTGCACAGGTATTTAGTTTGGTATCCGGATCACTGGGCAGTCTCTCATCCAAAATGCGGGGATCAACGGACAAAAGTCTTGCCTCATTGGTAAGTTTTAAGAAGTTGTCCTCTGTGCTGTCCACCTCATGATTACGGATTGCCTCTGCACGCTCTACCAGTTCATCCATCATATCCTGCTGATCTGGTGTGATACGTGTCTTTACTACCTGAAACTTTCCTGTTTTCAATCTTGGGATAGGAAGGTTCAGCATATCGGATGTCTTGATATCTGCGACCATAAAAAGCATTCCTAACAGTTCTGGAATATTATGGAACTTTGCAAAACGTGTCTTCATCTGATAACCAGATCCTTCGGGTCTGATTTCAAGTGCTGATTCCACTCTGCCAAAGGTACTCGCCCATGCATCGAACATCAGAAGTCCTCTGCGTTCCATTTCTGTAGGCTGCAGCGTTTTCTGAATGACATATAATTCTGCCATGGAGTTTGTTACCGGGGTTCCTGTCAGATAGGTCACTCCATGTTCCTTGGTGATCTCATTGATATACTGACACTTCATATGCATATCCATGGCTCGCTGGCTGTTCTTTCCACCAACACCTGCCACACGCTGCATCTTTGTGTAGCTGAAATTGTTCTTGTAGGTATGGGATTCATCTACGAAAAGATTATCCACGCCCAATTCCTCGAAAATGATGGTATCGTCTTTCTTTTCAGCGTTATACAGATTATCAAATCTGGTCTGAAGATTGTGACGGAATATCTCCATCTGCTTTAGTGACCATTTCTTCCCTTCCATCGCCTTTGTCGCGCCGATCTGTACCGTGACCTCATCTATCTCGCGCTGCATGGCTGATAGCTGACGTTCTCTTGACAATCCCACTAATTCAAAGGAACTATGCGGCATGATGATACAGTCATAATCTCCTGTTGCTATCCTGCTGACAAAACGCCTTCTGTTCTTCTTTTCAAAGTCTTTCTTTCCTGCCACCAGAATATTTGCACTGGGATACAGACGCATGTACTCGGTTGCCCATTGTCCCAATGTATGATTTGGCACAGCAATCATCGGTTTATTACAGATACCAAGCCTTTTTCTTTCATACGCAATGGCACAGGCCGTCATGGTCTTACCTGCGCCTACCTCATGTGCTACTAATAAATTACCGTCATCATAGATTCCTCTTGCGACCACATCCCTTTGATGTTTTCTTAATGTAATGCTCTCATTCATGTCTGGAAGTATCAGGTCATCTCCATTAAAGGTACGGGGACGGATATTGTTGAAACGGTCATTATAGAGCTGCGTCAAAGCCGTACCTCGTTCTGGATCAGCGAACAGCCAGCTATCAAACTCCATCTTTATCTGCGCCTGTTTCTCTCTTGCCAGAAGCGTTTCCTGCCTGTTCAGCACATATTTTATCTTTTTCTCTCCGCTGTCAGGGTCATAATATTCGTCTTTATCTCTGACTTCCACTGAACGAAGATTCAGGGTATTCTCCAAAATCTCATAGGCATTCATGCGTTTTGTTCCATATGTCGTGTTCGCTGCTATGGAACCTTTTTCAAATCCTTTTTCCGTAATAAAATAGGTTCCCGTGCATTCTGCAAATTCAATATGGATATATCTTTTCTTATTGGATGTACTGGTCTGGAATTTCTCATACATAAAGTCCTGGTAATACTCGACCGGTATCCATGTAGAACCAAGTACAAAACTGATATCCTCTGGTTTTAATGGTTCCGGCTGTACCTGCTTTAACGCTTCCACATTCCTCTGAAATAAGTCTGGAGCATTGTCAGCAGCGATGATTGCTGATGCAAGCTTGTCCTTTACATGACCGCTTAAATACTCCTCTGCAAGCACCCATCCCGTATCTGAGTTTCCCGGTTCCCATTTATCCGGGTCCTGGTATATCTTATCCCCAAGTTCCTCGATGATTGTCGATTTCGTAGTGATCCCGCCATTCTTCCGATACAGATACTGCATATAATCCAAGTCAAAACGTCCTTTGACATTCATCGTGATGCGAAGGGCATCTTCAATATTATCTGCCGTCTGTGGTATCTCTTTTGGCTTGATCGTTGCTTTAAAGAATACCGCAGTTTTTTTGTATTCGCCCTTTATCTTCTTACCGGTCTCATCTTTCACTTCATCCTCTATGGACCGGAGCAGTGGAGCATCACAGTCTTTTGCAAAGGCAATGACATTTCCCTGACTGTTCAGATATCCATTTTTCTTTGTGTAGGAATCATATTTCTGATTCAGATTTCCCAGCAATTCAGCCAGATGTTCATCATATCCTTTCGTCTCTTCTGCTTCATCCTTTTCTGGTTCTCCATAAAGCTGAAAGTCCATCAGTTCTCTTAACGCAGTCTTGATTTCCAAAATGCCCTTGATACGTTCCGCTTTTTTCCCTGTGATATCCTGGCGGTACATTCTGGAATCTTCACGATAATAGATTGCATCATTTACCTTTGCATAACTGTAATTCTTGACATCTGGTGTCGCAGGCAGCCACTCTTTTATAATGGTATCTTTATCATCTGCCAGATCTGTGTCCGGTTCTTCATATACTGCATGAAGATTTCCAATGGCATCTTCTAATAGTTCTCCCAATTCCTTATCTGGAAATGGCTTACAGCTTACAAAATCACTGCTTCCATACATGCCTGATTCCTGTACCATCGTTCCCAGTACCATTTCTGGATGGTCGATAAAATAACTGTTATAAGGTACGTTGTTCTCATCCTTTTCTACGGACAGCCATGGTGTGTTCCATTCATCCGGTATGATCTCCTGTGAACGCTTTTTCAAGAAAAGGATATCTGTTACTGCATCCGTTCCAGCAATCGATCGGAACGCATTCTCCGGCAGGCGGATAGCTCCAATCAGTTCTGCTCTCTGTGCTATATATTTCCTCACAGACTGATTTTCCTTATCCAAGGTAAACTTGCTCGTGATCACTGCAATGATACCGCCTGCCCTGACCTTATCCAGACTTTTTGCTATGAAATAATCGTGGATGCGGAAGTTGTGACGGTCATAACGCTTGTCACTGACCTTGATTCTGCTGAATGGAATGTTTCCTACCACTACATCGAAAAAGCTATCGGAGAATTGGGTATCTTCAAACCCTTTTACCAAAATATCTGCCTTGGGATATAGCTGTCTTGCGATCTCCCCGGCAATCGGTTCCAGTTCCACACCATACAATCTTGACTGTTTCATGCTCTCTGGAAGTGCGGAAAAGAAATTTCCAGTTCCCATTGCTGGGTCAAGAATATTTCCTGACTGAAAGCCAAAGTTCTGCAAGGCTTTATAAATATAATTGATCACGTTCTGGTCTGTATAATAGGAAGTCAGGGTGGATGCGGATGCCGACTGCATTTCTTCTTCGGATAGCAGGCTTTCGATTTCCTCATACTCCTTTTCCCAGCCTTCCTTCTCTGGTGTGAGTGCATTTGCAAGACCGCCCCAGCCCACAAATTTTGCAAGTACAAGCTGTTCCTCTCTGGTTGCCATTCTCTTTTCTTCCTGAAGGCTTTTCAGTAATCGGATGGCTTCTACATTGTTCCGAAACTTCGCTTTGGGCCCGCCATCATATAAATGATGTTCCGGAAGAAAGTGATAATTCTCTGCTTCATTTTGACTTGTATTCTGTAATATTTCTGTGGCATGGTCATTTTCTTTTTCTTCTGTCTGAGCTTCTTTCAATACCTCTGCTGATCTGATGAAATCTACAGGAATGCGCTCCCGTATCTTATAACTGTCCAGTCCCTGTCTCTGCTCGATATCCCCTAATTCAACAGTGTGGTTGTCATCCAGATACCCAAGGATTTCAAAATTTCGGTCATCATAGCTGATATGTGTACCTACTGGAAATGGAAGATAACCTGACTTGATTTCTTCTCTGTCCAGCTCGTCTGTTATGATCTGCGTGCCGTCTGTCTCATCGGTATCATATTGGGCAGGATAGGCTTCAAACAGATTGAGCTGTCCCATTCTTGTACGCTGGCTGTCTGAAGGCTGCATTTGGGCAACTTCATCTGGGATATTAAAATCTCCAATCTCATCGACCTCTTCTGTGACCGCCTCATAAGGCACATATTCCTCTGCCTCTCTGAGCATATCAATGACATTGGCTGCCTCATACCATGTAAGCTGGGTAAAACCGCCTTCTCCAAAATGAAACAGAATCGCTTCCGGCTTTAACACCGTCCAACTGTTATTTGCTGTATTTCTTCTGTCCCCATACTCTTCATAAACTGCTTTGACCTCTTCCGCTTTTTCTTTCAGCGATGTGTTCTCAGCAAAAATGATGTTAATTGCATCGTACAGTCCTATCGGATACAGTTCTGTATCTGTCAGCATACTTTCATAAAATAATCTGATTTCTCTGTCACTGTACTTATGTGGCTGACCAGCTGTTACGCTTTCGGATGGCTCTGTATAATCCAATGCTGGGGCATTTTGTTCGTCTTGGGAAACAGAAAGGGAACCCTCTACAGCATCTGCCGTATCGGGTTCCCTCTCTGTTTCCTTATTCGATTGACTTAACGGACCTGATAGATCACTTCTTCCAGTATGATTTCTTCCGCCTGTCTGGTTATCAGTTCCATGTGTCCTGCTCTGGTCAATGTGTCCTCTGTCTCTGGCATAGGCTGTAGATTCAATAACTGCTGGATCAGGGCTTCTTTCTTCTGTTCCGCTTCCTCGTCCACCTTGCAGATCATCTCGTTTATCATCCCCGTGGCTATCAGTTCTGACAGTCTCTGTGGATGTTTCTCCTTCATGTACTCCTTCCACTGGCTTCCGAACCGGCCTGTCTCCTTCTTGTCGAACTTCTCGTCTGCCGATATCTGGAGATTCGGATACTGCATTCCGTCTGCTCCTGTCATATATTCCATCTTCACTAATGGTTCTCTGTTCATATCGCCTGCTCCTCTCTTCTTTGATTTCCTCAATCTGTCTGTTGATCTCCATCAGCACAGGTTTCGCAATCGCTGTTGCATGATACCCCAGTGCCATGAACATTTCAGTGCTATTAAAATGACTGATATTCTGAAATGCTCCCGTTTCCTCAAAAACATCTGGCTGGATACCACATTTTCTGAATACAATATAGGCTGCACTGTCCGATACAAGCCTTGCGAACTCTTCCTGTACCGCTTTTTCAGGCAGTCCATACAAGACACTGTTCTCATCCTTTACTTCCAGCTTAGGATTGTATTTTGCCATATATGCCTTGCCCTGCATCTGCACCAGCTGGCACAGACAGTTCTCAATACTTGTCGTGTCTGTACGAAACTGTATATGAAAACGATGCATGATTTCTGGCTGATACTGTCTTTCCAGTTCCCATACTGCGTTCATTGCGGCACGGAACCCATCATAACTGCCACGGGTATCTGCAAGGTCAAAATAGTAGGTCAGTGTTGCCTTTGGATTATCCATATCTACAACACCAATGCCTTTACATCCTGCCTTTAAATATCTCCCTGTCTGCTTTTCCCATCCCATTTTGGTGGCAAGCAGTCCTGCATCTGGTCTTTGGACATAAATCAGTACATTCTTATCAAAAGATAACTTATAGTACTTTGACACACTGGACAACAGTCCCATCCACTCTGTCCGGTTCTGTGTCAAAATTTCAACTGACTTCTGATAGAGGTCAGCAAGATATGTGGCTTTACCCAACCAACTGCTCCTTCTCTTCACTCATTCTGGCGAAGTATAGTTCCAATGCTTTCTCTATCGTCTCCTCGATCTCTTTTTTCGATTCCTGCTTGGTAAAAAAGCGGCTGATCACATTTCCCTTTACTTTAATGGGCTGGGGAGCGGTGCTCTTAGGTTTTTTCGTTTTCTCACCTTTTAAGATCTGTTCAATACGTTCCTCTGTCAATGTCTTATTCTTTGCATAATCATGAATCAGTGCAGATTTTTTTGTATCAAGCACTACCTCTCCACTTACTAAGATATCTGCAATCATGGTCTGCATGAATTCCTCTTTTACAAAAGAAAGATCATATGCTGATTTCATGGATATCTTTTTCTCATCCAGCATTTCCAAAAGCGGTGAAACCAAAGTTGCTATCCTCAAATACTTGGCAACATTATCTCTGTTCAGACCATATTCCTCACCCAGTTTTTCGTCTGAACGCAACCTTTTCTGATTTTCAGACAGTGTCTCGTTTTCCTTGATTTCACTGGGGTTTAAGAGGTTTTCAATTTCATTTAATAGGTCATTTCTCTTGCCCTGACACTTGATTGCTTCGTAATGCTGTTTCAGACAATATGCTTTTTCCGATGGCGATAAATCGTCAAAGGAACGCTGACGAAGGTTGGTCTCCGTTACAATCAGTACTGCATCCTCATAAGAAAGATTCTCTTTGATGATAACAAGACATTTCGTAAGTCCTGCAATCTTTCCTGCATTGACACGATTATGGCCGCTGAGTATGATATACAATCCTTCATGATGCCAAAGAATAACCGGCATTAAGATACCATACTCTTTGATACTGCTGACCATATCATCTAAACGCTGTCCTGTATATAACTTGAATTTATGGTCTGGAAATGCACTCATATAGGCAAACTCCATTTCCACTAACGTGTTTTCTCCAGACACTTTTTCCGTTTGTTTTTCCGCTGCTGATTCTTCCTTTGTCTGGAAATTGAACAGCTCATCCATTCCATCCATGCTGTTATTAAGCAATGAACCTCTTTCCGGTATTTTCGGTTTTCTTGTCATGTTTTGTCAACTCCTTTACTACATTTTGATAGGCAATCGATGCTGGGTTATCTGGCTCAAATTCACATATGGTCATACAGTGGTCTGCGGCATCCGGCACACGGATTGTACGTGGGATACAGTTTGAGAATATACGCACCTTTTCTCCAAAAGTCTCCTGTAGCTGTGCCTTTACACGCTTTGATACTTTGGTTCGTTCGCTATCCATCGTGATTAAAATGCCCTCAATTTCAAGATTCTTATTTGCCTGTGTCTTAATACGATGAAATGCACGCATGAACTCGCCCATTCCCTCCACTGCAAGTGTTTCCGACTGTACCGGAACAATCAAGCCATCACAACTGATCATAATATTGATCATCGCAGTACCCATCTTTGGCATACCATCAATGAGAATATAATCATATCTGTCTCGGATGGTATCTACATATTCCTTTAATTTGTATTCCGCAAAATCTGTATTGCACATCAGCTTGTCAAAATAATCCAGTCTGTTATTTGCTGGTATCAGATCCACACCCGACTCTGTGTGAATGATGTATGTCTCTATTTCTGGCAATTCCTCGCCCATTACTAATGATGATAAGATCTCATAAATTGTAATTGGCAGTTTTTCTGGCAACATGACTCCACTTAATTTCGTTGAATGCCGCTGTCCGTCAAAATCGATCAATGCCACCTTGTAGCCTGCCTTGGCCAGCAGATATGCCATGGTGGTCGAAGTTGTGGTCTTTCCCACACCACCTTTTCTTGTCACGACTCCCCATACTTTGCACATATTTGCATTTCCTTTCTTTGTTAAAATTGTTGTTATTGGTTACATTGTTTTTGGATAAAAAACAGGGTTAGGCACTTGCCTCCTTTCGGGTAAAATTAAAACAGGACTAAATCCACCACTCCATTTCTGAAATATAGATTTAGCCCTGTTTTGGGTATAACGACACCTACCAGCAAACCCTATGCTGGCAGATCCCGGCTATTTACTTTTCATAGACAGTATTGAGTATAAAATGGCGCCATCCTATCCATTTGTACGCTATTTGAAGCATTTAGCACAAGTAGTAGGACTAAATCAGTATCACGGAAACCCTTGATTTTACTAGGTTTCGTCTGACCTGTCATTATTATAACTCAACCCCTTCCTGTAAACCTTCTTCTCTGCCACACTCCCGTTCAGCCTTGCGGAGCTTCTTTTCTTCTTTTTCTTTGTCATACTCAAATATACTCACTTTGTATACCTCCGCTCGATTATGTTATTTTTCTCAAACTCTAATGTCTGTCTGATACTGTATCCGTCCTTTTTCAAATCAGAAAACAGCGCATCTATCCTGGCCGGTGTCACGCAGATCAGGTTCATGGGATGCTCTAATTTTTTCAGTGCCTCCAGTGGAATCTTCTTGTATTCCGCGTGGGCATTGTAGCTGTCTGAAAACGGTTCTATGATCTCTGCCCGGCCCATGATCTGCAGGCTTTCCAGATTACCAAATCCATCATACTTGTCAAAAATGGCAAGGCTTACATTTGCATTCTTCTCCAGACCTATGAACTTCTCCCCGCCTTCGGAAAACATCCAGAATTTTCCATCGTGGTAACTATACTCTATCGGCGTACATCTGACATAATCACCGCTTCCCGTGGCAAGCGCACAGGTGTTATTCTCCTGAATATATTTTTCCACCGCCTGCTTCAACGCTTCCTCCGGCATGGTGATCTTTTCCTTTTTGTTCCAGTATTGGGCTGTCTGTTCAAATTGTTCGTGGGTCATAATGCCATCTCCATACTCCTGAAATTCACACTTTTATTCCAGAAAAACTTAATAAAACCCTGTTCTGTATATCCCTTTAAACTTTTGTGTCAAATCTTCGCCTTCTGACTCGAAAGCATGCCTATTATATACCAGTTTCCCCGTTTCGACATCATATTTTCGGATTCTGCTATTATATACGAAGACCAGCCGATTGCCCCTCAACAATATTCTTTGCAGGCGCTTGGTAATCACTCCCTGATGTGGGATTGGCTCCAGTTCCCCTGTATATTGCCACTCTCCGTTGGCGAACCGGAATAAAAATACCCCGGCCCTCAGTCCTCTTGCCACCAAAAGTAACACTGTACCGCTGCAGTCAAAAACAGCCCCACTCATGTATGTCAAAAATATTCTGGAACAGCTGCAACTGTTTGCTGTTCTATCAATAATATTGACCTTCCTGCCCTCGCGGACAACCTGCCACTTTCCATCCTCAGAGGAAGCCAATACCTTCCGATGCTTAACATTTGCCTTGGACTTTTCCCTCTTATTATCCGCCAATAATGTTACAGGAATCGTATCCGTCCGAAAAATTGCGACTTGATCTTTATTTATCCCAAAGGTATTGATAAAAGTCTGTACCCGCTCCAGATCTCCATTTCCATAACAGCCAAAGAACCATTGCATCCGGTTCCTGTCTTTATTACACTTTATGATCTCTGCAAAATAATCCCAGTCCACCGGATACAGCGAATGCCCTATGGTGACTATCTGCCGGATATCCGCTAATCCATCAAAAAAAGGCTGATTGCTCTGAATGATCTCCTTACATTTTTTCGTCAATGTATCATCAGCCTCCACAACCATCTGCAAAGCGATCTGCTGCACATCGTATAATAGCTGGGCATGCTCATCCAGATTATCGATTGCAGAGTAATCATCTTCAAATTCATAGGCCGCATCATTGGCTCCCGGAATATGCCCCAGAATCAACCTTTGCCGTCCCCTGTCGGTCTTCTTCCGGCAGCCATGGATATAACAAATATTTTCGGCATCCACGCCATACAAATCTTCCACAAATTCCGTATAATTAAAATTTAATACTTTCCCGCCTTTGATCACATTGCACAACGGCCTGTCATTCGTATTGGTATGCAGACTGCTGATCCATTTGCGAAACCGGTCCATTAATTCCGTCGACATGGAAAGGATCGGCTCCACCGCCATTTCCGCCGACATATAAATCTCGGCCGCACCTGCGTCCTCATCGTATGCCCCATTTATGTCCAGAAAATTATCAATGATGTACGGCTGGCACATAGCCTCTATGTTGATCTTCCCCAATGCCCCCTCAAAATCCGCCCACAGGTCATCGGTTTTCAAATATTTTTCCAGATAAAACCGAACAGAACTTCTCTTTCCCAGAGTCCTGCTGAAATCGTAATAGCTGGATCTGACGCCATGCAGCATATCAAATCCGTTGCCAATCACATAAAGAGAACCCTCCTTAACAGATTCTCCCATCTCTTCCAGAGATAACAGATTCCATTCTTTCAGATTCTCTTCAAAACTTTTACTACGTTGAAATTCTTCGTTGGTCATAAATAGTTTTTCTTATCCTCAAGACATACAGCTTTTGATCTTATCAATCAGTGTCACATCCGCC
>ERZ827496.3525-NODE-3525-length-13459-cov-11.935765_pt1 | contig 13459 bp, 9 predicted proteins | sample MGYA00519769_ERZ827496 | MGnify/ENA primary metagenome ERZ827496 (study PRJEB31778, sample SAMEA3449327) | human gut metagenome | biome: human gut; feature: human-associated habitat; material: faeces | place: United Kingdom | collected 2010/2012 ...
CCCGTCTGCCCTGCTTCATGTAGTGCCGATGCCCGCTTGGGAACAGCGTAAGTTGAGTGAAGTAGCAACGTTTGGCGGCGGGCATACTCCGCCAATGGCAGATCCCGATAACTATGAAGATGGATACGTGCTGTGGGTTACGTCCCAGGACGTGAAATCTAATTATCTTGATAGAACTACGACTCAGATAACTGAGAAGGGCGCAAAAGAGTTGACTCTTTATCCTGCCGGATCTTTAGTAATGGTAACGAGGAGCGGGATTCTTCGCCATACCCTTCCGGTGGCTGAACTGCGCAAACCTTCAACTGTTAACCAGGATATTCGCGTCATTCTGCCCCAAGGCGAGTGCTGTGGAGAATGGCTACTTCAGTTCTTTATTTCGCATAACAAGGAATTGCTGCTTGAGTTTGGCAAGACTGGAACAACCGTAGAAAGTGTTGACTTTGGCAAGATCAAAGACATGCTTTTGTATATGCCAAGCACCGTCGAACAACAGCAAATTGGCGACTTCTTTGCTAAGCTCGACTCCCTCATCACCCTTCATCAGCGTAAGCGTCTGTGGTTTGCTAAATAAGGGTGGATAAGGCTCTCATCACGATGTCAACGTCTTTGTTTTCCAATTCGCGGATGACATGCAGATATATTTCCTGCGTTGTGTTCATGCTTGCGTGTCCAAGCCGTTTAGAGACGCTTGCAATTGAAACGCCGGCAAATAGCAAGAGTGAAGCATGGGTGTGTCTCAATCCGTGTATTGAAATCACAGGTACTCCGGCTTGTTTGCAATGCCGGGCCAGAATACCGTTGGCGGTTGAGTTGTATACCTTGCCATCCACGAAGATAGGCTTGTCACCGGGTAAGCTCTTCAACAGAACAGACAACTGCATGATGAGTTGCCAGTCAAGTTGTACTTTACGTACCGAAGAAGCATTCTTTGTTGGAACAAAGCCACCTCCATTCTTGTAATTCCATGTCTTATTGACGGACAAAGTCTGGTGAACGAAATCGAAATCATCAGGAGTAAGCCCCAATGCTTCGGAGAAACGTAACCCGGTTTTTGCCACTAGCAGTATCAACCAGTCCCAGTTAGGTATCGGATCAAGCTTCAAATCAGCAAGGACAGCATGAAGTTCGAACTGGTTAAGATATTTCACCTTCTTCTGTCTCGGCTGTTTTCCTTTGATGATTGCTTTTCTTGTTGGGTCTCTCTGAATCAGACCTTCATCAACGGCATCGAGGATGGCTCCTTTCAGTTGGTGATGAAAATCCATTGTTGTCTGATGCTCGTGATGCTCAGCGTATCCGTTGATGAGTTTCTGATAGCTCACACGATCGAACTCGGAAAGCTTGAGATCAGGGATAAGTTTTCTCAGCCACGCCTGTGTGAGCTTGTATTTCTTCATTGTCACTTCCCGAATCGCACCTTCCTTGTAGACGTCGACCCATTGCGAGTAGTAATCGCAGAACGACATTTCTTCGTTGATTGTGTTTATGACCACACGGGGCTCCTTTGACGAATAGATAGACGCTTACGCTGATGAAGGGTGATGAGGTCGTCAAGATAATCAAATAAACGGGAGATAGCTGCTTGTTCTTCGACAGCGGGAAATGCCAAAAAGGTGTTCATGAACTCATCAACACTAATGCTGCGGCCATCGCGAATCCCATAAGTCACCGTCGATAGACCGGCAATGAAATGTTCGGACATAAACCAGTGCTTCCAGAATCGATCTGAATGCGATGTTGGTTCCTTCGCTCTAAAAACCGTGTATGCAGGCGACGTTATGCCCTCATACTGCGAATGTGCGAAGCCCCCTTGAAATGACCTGAGATGAACAACGAAGTCTCCGGGAAGCACACGCTTATATCCAATTTCGTTGCTCTCGTCATGCCCGATATATCGACCAGAATCATCGCGATATATCATGCCTTGATTCTGCGTCGCTGACAGAACAGGCAGTGTCGGATGGCCTCTATCATCAACGATTTGGAACACCTCACTGGCCTTACGCTGTTCCCAAGCGGGTGTAGAATTATTGCATTTGTATTGCAGTTTGAAAGTGTAGAATGCAATGACGTACTCCGATCTGATTGAGCATGATGCTGGTGAAACAGAGATACGTTCGTATCTGGTAAACGGTGATGTGGTGCCGGTTACTATGCGTATCCCCGCTAATTTGCGAGATTCTGCTAAAGAGGCCGCATCTCTTCGCGGGATGAGCTTTTCGGCATTCGTGAGAACATGCATGATTAATGAACTAGCAAAGGGCGGCAAGTAATGATTGCTCTCACTGCTATGACCATACAAATTATTGACAACAATCCTGATGGCATTCGAATTTGTCGTGTGGATGGGGAGTCGCTTGTCACGGTTGTGGTGCCCCGGGATATGTTGAGTGAGGCGAAAAGTCTTCCCGATTTGCCGGATCGCGGTGTGTATTATCTTCTTGATGAAGATCATGGAGTTCTGAGCCGTGCGTATGTGGGACAAACCACGAAGGGGCTTAGTCGGCTTGATGCGCACAAGACTAAGAAAGATTTTTGGAACAAAGCCATCATGTTCCTCGATAATGATGTCAATATCGATCGTGATGTTTTGGACTCTCTTGAGTCAACAGCCATAGATTATGTGGACAAACATGGCTCTTATGAGACCGACAATGAGTATACTCCTGCTCCTCGCATGAATCCATACAAAGAGCAACAGGTGGAAAGACTGCACAATAACATCCTCTTTCGTATGCGAGTGCTCGGATATGACCTTGATCGAAAAGAAAAGACACCGGTTATGGTGAACGCCGTATTCCATACGAAGAAGAACGGTGTTCAGGCCACTGGGCGATATAGCCAAGGTACAGGTCGTTTCACTGTTCTTTCCGGTTCTGAAGTGGATCTCGTGCATCCAGTTATTAAAAACCAGGGAGCCGTGGCAGCTCGGCAGCATCTTTTCGGAACGCAGACGGGCAAGGCGACTCTTGCTGATGACATTGAACTGTCAAGCCCTTCCGCTGCTGCTGTATTTGTTCTCGGTGGCAGTCAAAACGGTTGGACCGAATGGGTCAATGAACAAGGACAGACCCTTGATTACGTGTACAGAAACAAGGAGCATATGAATGAATAAGCAGCAGCTTGCCGCCAAAATCTGGGAATCCGCCAATAAAATGCGTTCCAAGATTGAGGCGAATGAATACAAGGACTATATCCTCGGCTTTATCTTCTATAAGTTCCTCTCGGAGACGGAGATTGCTCGTCTGCGTGCTGAAGACTGGGGAGCCGAAGACCTCAAGGGCTTGGATGAGAATGATGCCGAAACTGTACAGTATGTACGTGATCTATGTGGCTACTTCATCTCCTACAACAACCTGTTCTCCACGTGGATTGCCAGCCAGGGCGATTTCACCATCGCTGATGTACGTGACGCGCTTTCCGCTTTCGAACGCAACATTGATCCGGCTCGTAAACGTGTGTTCGTTGGCATCTTCGACACGCTGCAAACCGGTCTGTCCAAACTCGGCACCGATGAAAAAAGTCGTAGCAAGGCTGTCCGCGACCTCATCTACCTCATCAAGGACATTCCGATGGACAGCCGGCAGGACTACGACACCCTCGGCTTCATCTATGAGTATCTAATTAGCAACTTCGCTTCCAATGCGGGTAAGAAGGCCGGTGAGTTCTACACGCCGAGCGAAGTCTCTCAGCTCATGAGCGAAATAGTGGCCTGGCATCTCGCCGGCCGTGAAGAAATCAACATCTACGACCCCACGAGTGGCTCGGGCTCGTTGCTGATCCATATCGGTCAGGCTGTGGCCCGTCGCAATGGCAATCCGAATGACATCAAGTATTACGCACAGGAACTCAAGGAGAATACCTACAATCTCACGCGTATGAATCTTGTCATGCGTGGCATCCTGCCGGACAACATCGTGGCCCGCAACGGAGACACACTGAAAAGTGACTGGCCGTGGTTCGATACCGACGAGACGAAGGACGAGACCTATGAGCCGCTGTTTGTGGACGCCGTGGTCTCTAATCCTCCCTACTCCCAGAACTGGGAGCCGCCGGAAGCGGGCGAAGATATCCGTTTCGAATATGGCATTGCGCCTAAGTCCAAGGCTGATTATGCCTTCCTGCTGCATGATCTCTATCACCTGCGTGATGACGGCATTATGGCCATCGTGTTGCCACATGGCGTGCTGTTCCGTGGCGGTGAGGAAGGCGCTATTCGCCGGAATCTAGTGGAAAACCACCATATTCAGGCCATCATCGGATTGCCAGCGAACATCTTCTTCGGCACCGGCATCCCCACCATCGTGATGGTGCTGCGCAAGCACCGCAACGATGACCATGTGCTTGTTGTGGACGCTTCCAAATACTTCACCAAGGAAGGCAAGAACAACAAGCTGCGTGCGAGCGATATCAAACGCATCGTGGATGCGGTGACAGGGAATCGTGATATCGATAAGTTCAGCCGTTTGGTGAGCATTGATGAGATTCGGCAGAACGATTACAACCTCAATATTCCCCGATATGTGGATTCCTCTGAAAGTGCCGAAAGTTGGGACGTGTATTCCACCATGTTTGGTGGCATTCCCAAGCAGGATATCGATGCGCTCGGTAAGTATTGGAACGTGTTCCCGGGATTGCGCCAACGTCTCTTTGCTGAGGAGAACGGCCATTCGGCCAAGCTCGCCGTGCAAGACGTTCGTGAGGCGGTGAATGCCGACTCAGATGTGAAGGCATATATCCAGCGTTATCGTGAGGCGTTCATCGATTATCCGGCTTATATACGCGGTGAATTGGTGGGTAATGCCGCCAATGTGAGCATTGCCGCCGAAGAGGAGACTCTGGCAAATGATCTGCTGCGTCGTTTGGCTGGTATCCCTCTCGTAGACGCCTATGCGGCGTATCAGGTGCTTGACGATAGTTGGCAAAAGACTATCTCCATCGACCTTGAAACCATACAGGCCGAGGGACATGACGCCGTTCGCAAAGTCGATGCCAATATGGTCGTCAAGAAGAAAGACGGTAAGGATGTCGAAGTGCCGGACGGCTGGGTCGGGCATATTCTGCCGTTCGATCTCGTACAGGGGAAATTTCTTACCTCTGATCTTGCGGAAATTGCCACATTTGAATCTCGGCTGAGTGAGATTGGCGGCGAAATCGCTGACATTCTTGAAAATCTGGATGAGGATGACAAGAGTTCGACTGATGCCGTCAGCGAGGATGGAGATTCTTTCGTTGCCGCTGAATTGAAGAAAGCAGTGAAAACGATTGGGAAGAATTCCGAGACTGACTTTGACCGTGCTCTTGTGAGTGCACAGCGGTTGTTTGATGAAGAGCGTGAAGTCAAAAAGAACGTTAAGAATCTCCGTTCAGCGCTTGACGAAAAGACCCGGACCGTTATTGAAGGACTGAGCGATGAACATGCTGATGACTTGCTTGCTGCCAAGTGGGTGGAACCATTGCAGCGCAAGCTTGAGGAGCTCCCTCAGACGGCTGTTGATGAGTTGATTGCAGCGGTGAATGCGCTGAACGACAAGTATTCGACTACCTACTCCGATGTGTGCGAACAGATCGAACAGACTGAGGCAGAACTTGGCAATATGCTTGGTCAACTAACCGGCAATGAGTTCGACATGGCTGGTATTGCCGAGCTGAAGACCCTGTTGGGAGGCGAATGATGACTGAACAGGCGAAAGTACCCGCGATTCGTTTCGCTGGTTTTACTGACCCTTGGGAACAGCGTAAGTTGGGAGAGCTGGCGCTGACTTATTCAGGAGGCACTCCCAGCGCTGGCAATTCTGCTTACTATGGAGGCGAAATTCCTTTTATCCGATCTGCTGAAATCGATTGCGATTCAACCGAATTGTCACTTACGGTTGCGGGTTTAAATAACTCATCAGCAAAGCTTGTTGATAAAGGAATGGTTCTCTATGCCATGTATGGAGCAACCAGCGGAGAAGTCGCTATTTCGAAGATAAAAGGGGCAATTAACCAGGCGATTCTTGCCATGGATGCATCTGATATGGCAGCAAATCGTTTCATAGCTTACTGGCTCCGTAGACAGAAGAAATCAATAACCGAAACCTTTCTTCAAGGTGGGCAGGGAAACCTCTCAGGCGCAATCATCAAAGAGCTAGGTATTCCTCAACCAAGTTTAGATGAGCAGCGACAAATTGGCTCTTTCTTCAGCAACCTTGACGACCTCATCACCCTTCATCAGCGTAAGTATGACAAGCTTGTCATCTTTAAAAAATCGATGCTTGAAAAAATGTTCCCGAAAGATGGTGAGTCTGTACCCGAAATTCGCTTTGCTGGTTTTACTGACCCTTGGGAACAGCGTAAGTTGGGAGAGCTGGCGCTGACTTATTCAGGAGGCACTCCCAGCGCTGGCAATTCTGCTTACTATGGAGGCGAAATTCCTTTTATCCGATCTGCTGAAATCGATTGCGATTCAACCGAATTGTCACTTACGGTTGCGGGTTTAAATAACTCATCAGCAAAGCTTGTTGATAAAGGAATGGTTCTCTATGCCATGTATGGAGCAACCAGCGGAGAAGTCGCTATTTCGAAGATAAAAGGGGCAATTAACCAGGCGATTCTTGCCATGGATGCATCTGATATGGCAGCAAATCGTTTCATAGCTTACTGGCTCCGTAGACAGAAGAAATCAATAACCGAAACCTTTCTTCAAGGTGGGCAGGGAAACCTCTCAGGCGCAATCATCAAAGAGCTAGGTATTCCTCAACCAAGTTTAGATGAGCAGCGACAAATTGGCTCTTTCTTCAGCAACCTTGACGACCTCATCACCCTTCATCAGCGTAAGTTGGAATTGCTGCAGAATATCAAGAAATCCTTGCTTGACAAGATGTTTGTGTGAAGGGAGGTAGAGCAATGGAGACATTCGATATCGTGAAGCTCGCCTCATATCGCGAGAATAACCGGATTGAAGCGAAAGCAGCGAAAGGCGGTCTCCCACGCAGCATGTGGGAGACCTATTCCGCCTTCGCCAACACCTATGGCGGTGTCATCCTGCTTGGTGTCAAAGAACGCGAAGACGGCACATTTGAAACAGTCGGGCTCGCACCAGTGGAAGCGGAACATCTTCGCCAGGACTTTTGGAACACGGTCAGCAACCGGTCCAAGGTGAGCGCCGTGCTGCCCATCGAATCGGAAGTTGAAGTGCTCGAAGCGGATGGTGGGATGGTGCTGGCTATTCACGTTCCGCGCGCTCCGCGTGACGAACGCCCCGTGTATATCAATAATGATCTCTTCGGGGGAACCTACCGTCGGCGTGGTGAGGGCGACTACCGTTGCACGCGGCAGGAGATCTCAGCAATGCTCCGGGATCAGGGAGCTGAGACGATGGATTCCAAGGTGCTGGACGATCTCACTGTTGCCGACTTCAATACAGACACAGTGCGGGCATATCGCAATCGTTTCCGTACGGTACGTCAGGGCAGTTCTTGGACCGATCTCGATGACGAGCGTTTTCTGCGTGCTGTTGGCGCGGCAATGGTGAGCCGAGAAGACGGTAAGCTTCATCCTACGTTCGGCGGTCTGCTTATGTTCGGCAACGACTATGACATCGTGCGCGAATGTCCGCATTATTTCCTTGATTATCAGGAGACTCTAGATCCGACGATTCGTTGGACTGATCGTGTCCATTCCGGCGATGGCATGTGGTCAGGCAACCTCTTTGATTTCTTTTTCCGCGTGAATCTCAAACTTGCCGAGTCTCTGAAGACCCCTTTCAAACTTAATGGCATCTTCCGCGTTGATGACACTCCCATGCATAAGGCAATTCGCGAGGCATTGGCCAACTGTTTGTTCAACGCTGATTACTATGGCGTGCGTGGTGTGGTGGTCAGACGCGCACCCGATAGATTGGTGTTCGAAAATCCGGGCGATATCCGAACGGGCGTTGAGCAGATGCGTCTTGGCGGGGTGTCCGATCCGCGCAACGGTCTTGTCATGAAGATGTTCAGCCTAATCGATGTGGGCGAGCGAGCTGGTACGGGTGTTCCCGATGTGTTTGCCACATGGGCGAATGCAGGACTTCCTGAACCGCAGATTGAGGAGAGCTTCGGCGAGGCTGATCGTACGGTGCTCACGCTTATGTTGGAGCCGGATGCCAAGCTCGATCAAAATGAGCATGTATTCATCCGTGGTGAGCAGATAACTGACAATAATGAGCAGTTAAATGGTTTGAATGAGCAGATAACTGACAATAATGAGCAGTTAAATGGTTTGAATGAGCAGATAACCGAGAGACAGCGAATTGTTCTACGTTTTGTAGAAAAGAGCCCCAGCGCGACATATGACGACATGGCACGTGCCGCGGGAGTCTCATCAGCGACTGTGCGAAGGGATGCTGAAATACTCATTGGGTGTGGATTGCTTAAGCGCGTCGGCTCGCGAAAGGCAGGACACTGGGAAGTTCGGGGAGAGAAGAATCATGATATTCGATAGCGAATCGGTGTTTGAGGAAAACGTCATCACCGTGCTTAAGCAGCATGGATGGAAGGACGGTGTCCTGCGCTATCCAACTGAGCGGGATTTGCTCGACAATTGGAAAGACATACTGTACCGCAACAACAACGACATAGACAGGCTTGGCAAATACCCGCTGACGGACGGGGAAATGACCCAGATAATCGAGCAGATCGAGACCCTGCGAACGCCGCTCGCGCTCAATTCGTTCGTCAACGGGCGTACCGTGTCTATCACGCGTGACAACAAAGAAGATGTGGCGCATTTCGGCAAGGAAGTCAGTCTCTACATCTATGACCGCAAGGAAATCGCGGGCGGCAAAAGCACTTATCAGATCGCTCAGCAACCGGTCTATCCAGCCAAGAACAAGATGTTGAACTCGCGGCGCGGCGACCTCGTGCTTCTCATCAATGGCATGCCATTGATCCATATCGAGCTCAAGAAAAGTGGCATACCGGTCAGCCAAGCAACCAATCAGATCGAGAAATATGCGCACGAAGGTGTGTTCACCGGCCTGTTCCGTCTAGTACAGATTTTTGTGGCCATGAACCCCGATGACGCCGTCTACTTCGCTAATCCGGGTGTAGACAAATTCAATCCAAGCTATTACTTCCATTGGGCTGACTACAACAATGAGCCTATCTGCGGCGGGCAAAACCCTGGCAAAGACGAATGGAAGCTGTTCATCGGAGGCACCTCCGGTACCGCAGGCCTGCTGTCCATTCCCATGGCGCATCAGCTCATCGGCTTCTACACTATCGCTGATTCAGCGGATGGATGCCTTAAGGTGCTGCGTAGTTATCAGTACATCGCGGCAAACGCCATCTCCGATGTGGTGAGGAAATGTGATTGGGAACAGCGGCCAGCTACCCCAGGACGACCCGGCGGCTATGTATGGCACACTACCGGTTCCGGAAAAACCATGACCAGCTTCAAATCGGCACAGCTCATCGCCGATTCGCATGACGCCGATAAAGTCGTGTTTCTCATGGACCGCATTGAATTGGGTACTCAATCGTTGAAGGAGTACCGCAGCTTTGCCGACAGCGAGACGGAAGTGCAAGGTACCGAGAACACCGGTGTTTTGCGGGACAAACTCAACAGCACCAATGTCAACGACACCCTGATCGTCACCTCAATCCAGAAGATGAGCAACGTGAAAGCAGGGGAGCGAGGCGTCACCCAGACATGGCTGGATCAGCTAGCTGCACAACGTATCGTCTTTATTGTGGACGAATGCCATCGTTCCACATTCGGCGACATGTTGCAGAATATCCGTCGCTCTTTCCCAAACGCGCTGTTCTTCGGATTTACCGGTACGCCAATTCTGGACGAAAACCAGAAGAAGAATTCCACCACTGCCATGGTATTCGGCCGTTGCTTGCACCGGTACAGCATCGCCGACGGCATTCGTGACCATAATGTACTCGGATTCGACCCGTACATGGTGACCACGTACAAGGATTCTGAAGTCAGACGTGCCGTGGCTCTCGACAAGGCGAAGGTGGAGAGTACGGAAGATGCGCTCGCCGACCCGGTCAAGGCCAAAGTATTCCAGCATTACATGGATAAGTCTGAGGTCCCCATGGGTCCGATGGTTGATGGCGCTGGAAACTGTATTAGCGGCATCGAGGATTTCCTTGGACGAGACCAATATGGCATCGACTCCCCGCATCCGAACATGGTGGTCTCGGACATTCTCGAACAGTTCCCGGTGCTCAGCCATGCGGGCAAATTCCATGCGATGCTCGCCACTAGCTCCATTCCTGAAGCTGTCAACTATTATCACTTGTTCAAGCAGCAAGCACCTAAGTTGCATGTAACGGCGTTGTTCGATCCCAACATCGACAACAACGAAGGAGCAACGGACAAAGAAGATGCGCTGACTGAAATCATCACCGATTACAATGAGGCGTTCGGCAAAGAGTTCATCATCCCCACATGGCCGGCGATGAAGAAAGATATTTCGTCGCGACTATCGCATAAGAGTCCGTACGGCGGCATAGCAACAAACCGCAGTCAGCAGCTCGATTTGCTCATTGTCGTGGACCAGATGCTTACCGGATTTGACTCAAAATGGGTGAATACGTTGTATCTCGACAAGATTATCGACTACGAAAGCATCATCCAGGCATTCAGTCGCACGAATCGTCTGTTCGGACCGGACAAGCCGTTCGGTGTCATTCGCTACTACCGCAAACCGCACACCATGCATGGCTTCATTGAAGCAGCGGTGAAACTGTATTCGGGCGATCGGCCGCTTGACCTGTTCGTACAGAAATTGCCGGCGAACGTAAAATCCATGGATACGCGGTACCGGGAGATTCTTGACGTGTTCTCGGATAACGGGGAATCAGACCTTATGCAGTTGCCGGAATCGGTGGAGGCCAGACGCAAGTTTGCCAAGGAGTTCGTGGAGTTGAACCGGTACCTTGAAGCGGCGAAAGTGCAGGGCTTTGACTGGAGTACCACAGAATACAAGGTCGATAGTACGGATACTGACGATACGAATGAGGACAATGATGAGCATGACGAGTCTGAAGTAGTGCGTCCTCAAATCGACGAACGTACATACCTCATTCTTGCGCAACGCTATAAAGAACTGTTCTATGGCAATAGCAGCTGCGGTGGTGATTCAGATGATGGCGTAAAAAATAATCCCGAAGCGCCATATGAATTGGATGGCTATCTTACCGAAATCAATACCGGACTCATCGATACCGATTACATGAATGCCAACTTCAATAAATGGCTGAAGGCGCTCAAGGAGAATAGCCCGGAATTGGCGGAGATGTCTGCGCAGCTACACCGTTCCTTTGCCGCGCTCTCGCGGGACGAACAACGACTCGCCGAACTGTTCCTGCATGACGTGGAGCGTGGCGACGTGGAGGTTGAAGCCGGCATTACGCTACGTGATTACATCACTCGCTATGCTGCGCGAGAGAAGAACGAGCAAGTCGACAAACTAGTCGATCGGCTGGGCGTTAATAGGTCGGTGGTCGAGGAGTTCCTTGCCAAACGTATAGATGAAGCGAACATCAACGAGTTCGGGCGTTTCGACGTGCTGCGCTCCTCGATTGACGTACATCGAGCGAAAGCTTTCTTCGAGCAATGCGATCACACACCATTGCCGGTGTTCAAAGTACGCATGCGTGCCACAAATATGTTGAGGCGCTTTGTGCTTATAGGCGGATTCGACATCGACGATGCCTATGATACTGATACTCAAGACGGGATGGAGGGCAAGCACCACTAGATCTGTACACAAGAAAGGGCGTGCGGTTGGTCTGAGATGTGCCGGATTCCCTTGGTCTAGGCGCTTATGACGTGTCCTAGGATGTAGGGATACGTTGAAAGCTACTAGTGATGAAAGGTGATGTGGCTATGACGATTGCCGACAGTTTGTCGGCTTACGCTTCGGCTGAGGCTATGGGCAAGACGTTGCATGCTTTGCCCACTGATACCGTTCTGCATACTGAGGCTGATCTTGACGATTTCGAGCGTGAGATGTTGGATGATGATTGAGGTGTCTTAGGATACCAGCTTGGTTCCACTGGTCAACGTATGAGTATCGGATACGGTTCGGTGCGTATGTTTCGATCATTCGTTGATAGTAATCGCGTTCATTAAGAAGCAGGTCCACCAGATATCCGGGTTCGTTTGGGAAATTCTTTAGTGCGCGAGTATAAAGATTGTGGTGTTCGTCCAATACCAGAGCTGGAACGGAATCTAAGCGCAAGAGTTCTTTAAACATGACGAGTCGCCCAATTCGACCGTTACCGTCGGAGAATGGGTGCGTGGATTCGAACATCCAATGTGCTTTTGCGATTGCAAAAGGATCATCTTCCAATTGTGAGTACAAGCTGAATACCTGTTTCATGGCAAGAGGCACATCCGCGGGGAGTACCGTATGAATTCCCTCAAGTTGGCTGATGACGTTGGGCACTATTTTGTATCCGCCGACGTTGCGGTTGGCGTCGAATTCTTGGCTGGTGCCGCGTTTGAGAATTCCATGAAGGCTGCATACAAGGCTTTTGTTTACTGGGTCGTCTACATGATCTAAGGCCCAATTGAACGCATTGAAGTGGTTCGTTGTTTCGGCGACATCGTCTGCTCTGATTTCATCGTTGATGTTGTCGGGGAGCAAGGCACCCGTGTTGAACAGCTGCGCGGTTTGTTCTGGTGAAAGAGTGGAGCCTTCCATGTGATTGGAATTGTAGGCAAATAGAATCTGTGAGTTGTAGTACAGGCCTCCACCAACATGCTGGTCTCGCTCGCTCTTTAGCCAGTCGACAAGTCTGACGCGTTCCATGCTAGGCTCCTTTGGCATTTAGGCGAGATATGTTTTCATGCTACTGCGCACTGGAATATACTACTGGGTTTACTGCTAACATGCCTCTGAATAGAGAGGCATGTTAGCAGTGCTTGAAAAACGGGTGCCTTCCACCGTAACAAGTGGGAGGCACCCGTTTAATTCAATTGGAACTTAATTCAGCTCACTCCCCAGCAATCGCGGCCTTGAGCTCCTCGACCTTGTCGGTCTTCTCCCACGGGAACTCAACGTCCGTGCGGCCGAAGTGACCATACGCGGCGGTCTTCAGATAAATCGGACGTTTCAGATCCAGCTCGTCGATAATCGCAGCGGGGCGCAGATCGAAGACCTTGCGCACGGCGGCGGCGATCTGGCTGCGCGTCACACCCTGCTCGGTGCCGAAGGTTTCCACGTTGACGGACACCGGATCGGCAACACCAATAGCGTAGGCGATCTGGATCTCAACCTTGTGGGCCAGACCGGCGGCCACGATGTTCTTGGCAACCCAGCGAGTCGCGTATGCGGCAGAACGGTCGACCTTGGACGGGTCCTTGCCGGAGAACGCGCCGCCACCATGATGGGCTGCGCCACCGTAGGTGTCCACGATGATCTTGCGGCCGGTCAGACCGGCGTCGGCCGCCGGGCCGCCCAGGATGA
>ERZ827496.3559-NODE-3559-length-13327-cov-2.663351_pt1 | contig 13327 bp, 9 predicted proteins | sample MGYA00519769_ERZ827496 | MGnify/ENA primary metagenome ERZ827496 (study PRJEB31778, sample SAMEA3449327) | human gut metagenome | biome: human gut; feature: human-associated habitat; material: faeces | place: United Kingdom | collected 2010/2012 ...
GTGCGTATGAACGCACAAAGGCCCATTCTCAAATATGAAGATTATGCGGCGACGGTGGAGCAGTGCCGGAGGATGATTCAGCGGGACGCACAAGGCTTGCTTGCGTTTGAGACGAAGCCGGAATGGGTAGGCGTTGGCGGCACGATGACCACGCTCGGCGCGATGGAGCGCGCCATTCCGCTGTTTGACGCACAAACCTGCGAAGGCATGACGATGGATCTGCCCACGGTGGCCGGATGGGGCAGACGCCTTGCGCGCATGAGCATGGCTGAGCGGCGGCAGGTGCCGGGGCTGATGGCGCACCGCGCGGACATCATTCCCAGCGGCGTGGCGATTCTGGAAGCCGCGATGCGCGAATTTGGCATGGACTCGATCCGCCTTTCCGCGCACGGCAACATGGACGGCTATCTGAAGAAAAAATTTCAAAAAAAGGATTGACAGAAGCCGAAAAATTGTGTATAATGATCCTCGTCGTCAGAACGACGGCGCTTCACATCGCGGGATGGAGCAGTCTGGCAGCTCGTCGGGCTCATAACCCGAAGGTCGTAGGTTCAAATCCTACTCCCGCAACCATATGGCGGCATAGCTCAGCTGGCCAGAGCATTCGGTTCATACCCGAAGTGTCATGTGTTCGAATCACATTGCCGCTACCATAGAATCCAGTCAAGTTGCTCACTTGGCTGGAGTTTTTTTATGCAGTTTTACCATAAGATTGTCTTATTCATGTCAAAGTGCCGAAATTTTGGGATTTCGGCACTTTTTTTGTCACATCTTCAATAAAATAACAACTGTTTAATCCTTGTATGGATTGAGTTTTTGGAGGCTTTGCGCAGTCACATGCCGTGCCACAAACGGTTAAAGAAGGGTCAGCAGCCTGCGGGCATTTTCCAAGTCTTCTTCCTGCGTGTGGATGTACACATTCTGCATGGTTTTCAAATCTGCCCAGCCGCCCATGCTTTGCAGCGTTTTTTCCGATACGCCTGCGCGATAGGCGCGTGTGGCGAAGGTATGACGGAAGCAATGCGGCGTTTTGCCGTAGACGTTGATTGCTGCGCAAACGCGCTCCCACAGGCGGCGATTTGCCTGAAAGGTGAGCGGCTGATGCGTATCATCGCGCATGTGCAGCAGATAAGCGTCGGGATCGTGCATTTCCTCCGGCGTGAGCGCGAGAACGTCCCACAGCTTGGGAAGCATCAGCATGTGACGAAAGCCCGCTTCCGTTTTCGGATCGCCGATGATGGTTTTCGCTTTGGCATAGGTGACGCTGCGCTCGATACGGATCAGCATTTTATGCGGATCAATGTCCTTCATGCGGATGCCGCGGATATCTTCGCTGCGTGCCGGGCAGTAGAGCAGCAGCGCCACATAGCGGCGGTCAAGCAGCTTGGGTATATCCGGCAAATGCGCCTCGATGTCTTCGGCTTCCTTTGTGGTCAGCGGGAGACGTGTGCTCTTTTTCTTGGATGGGTTGCGCAGTCGCTTGGATTTGGATGGATTGCTGGGAATCAGCCCATCTTCAAAGGCGACGTCAAGCACCATGCGGACGACCAGCCAGATTTCGTCAATCGTCTTTTTGGAGAGGGATTCTTTGCTGTTGAGAAAGAGCTGCACGTCGTCGATGGAGATATCCCGCACATCCATTTCGCCGAAATACGGCAGAACGTGGCGTTTGAGATAGCTTTCATAGCCGGTTAGCGTGGTTTCACGCACCTTGCCGACTTTGTAGAGCGTAAACCAACGCTCGGCAATATCCGAAAAACGCGTACTTAAGCCGTCTTTGCGATGCTGCCCGTTTTCATCCGGCGGAACGACAACGCCCTCCGTGATGGCGTGGGACAGATACGATTGAAAGAGTTCCTGTTGCGTTGAGCCGGTCAGCCAGAAGACCTTCCCATTGATGACCGCTCGTTGTTTGAGTTTTGCAGACATATCCGGTTCTCCTTGTCCAGACATGTCTGACGGGGCCGGTGTGAGGTTGTCAAGGATCGTGGATTCCACGCCCATTGTAGCATGGTTTGGGGGCGGCGTGAAGCCCTGAATCGTTGTCATGGGACTCCTTTCATAGAGAAAAACAATTCAAGTGGCGAAGTGGCAGGCTAAAAGGGCTTAGAGCCACTTTGCCACTTGAGGAAAAGGACTAAGAGAGCAGACTCACCATCCACTGTGTTCCGTCGCGGACGACGTACAGCTTGGATGCGAGGTTTCGTTTGGCGGAACGGACGGTACGCGGGGAAATGCCCTGCTCCTGCGCGGCTTTGTCGATGACGCTGCTGGGACAGACGCGCCCGTTTTCAAGCAAGGAGAGAATGAGCTTTTCGTCACGCTCAACCTTTGTGGGCGTGTGTTCCGAGCCGGAAAGCAGCTCGTCGGCGGTGAGCTGATATTCGCCGAGCCAGCGAAACCCGTCCGCGTCGCCGAGTGAGAAAGCCAATGACTTGCCCGGAGGTGCCAGCGAGCTTTTCTCATGCGTCAGAATGCGCGTGGTGGGGTCGTCCCTGACCTTGCCGATGAACAGGAGACTGCGCACGGCGGCAGTCATGTCGATGGAACCAAGCCCGCGATAGGTGCTTTGTGAGCCGGTCGCTTTGTTGAGATGACCGATCATCAAAATGGCGCAGTCGTGAGCTTCGGCAATTTCACCCAGTGCGCGGAAGATCGGGCGCACTTCGTTGGCGCGGTTCATATCGACCTGAGCGCCCAGAAACGCCTGAATCGGGTCGATAATCAACAGCTTGGCTTGATTTTCGCAAATGGCACGCTCAATGCGGTTGTCTGTCAAGGTGAGCATGGATTCGCGGTCGTCAATGACCAACACGCGGTCAAGGTTGGCACCTGCTTCGATTAAGCGGGGCTTGACGGTATCGCCGAGACCGTCCTCCGCCGTCTGATAGATCACGTTGAAGGGTTCAAGCAGCTCACCGTTTGGAAGCTGTTGACGGTTGGTGCAGGCGGCTGCGAGATACATGGCGAAATAGGTCTTGCCCTCGCCGGGATTGCCTTGCAGGATGGTCAGCTTGCCGAAGGGAATGTATGGATACCAGAGCCAGTGAACGGCGGTTTGTTGTACGTCGCTCATGCGGATCATGGGAACGGAGTCGGGCATGGGAACCTCCTTATCTGGATATTTCGGAAAGATGTCGTTCTTCTCGTTCGCGAAGCAGAAGATCAACATTGTGCTGCACTTGTGAGAGCTTCAGCAGCTCGTCGCGAAGAGGAATCAGGCGCGGGGCTTGTTCGGCGTAACTTTGCCGAAGGGTTTCCAGTTCTTCTTTCCAAACCTTGACTGTCGGCGGTTTGTCGCCCAGTTTTTCTTTGAGAATGCGGCGTGCGGCATAGAACAACCGGAGTTCAACGTCGTGTTCCTGTGCGTAAGCGTCTCGCCGGCTTTTCCAGTGAATCGCGTTCAGGTTTTCATAAATCGGCTTATTCTTGGCGTAGATGTCTGCCTGACGAATGAGCACTTCCAATTCGCGGATTCGGGAAGAAGTGGAATGAAGCGCATCGCTCAACTGATGAAAGGCAGAACGGGTTTGGGAGAGCCGGGCGGAAAGGTCTTCAAGGGTGAAAAGCTGATGGGCTTGCAGAAAATTGACGGTTTCGGCAAATTGCTTGAGGTCGCGGACTTTTCCTTTTTGGCTCCATGCCTGAGCATAGCGTCGCTGCTGTGCTTCGCTGACCAATTCCCAAAGCGTGGGCGTTTTAGAAGCTTCCGGCTCGGAGCGGAGAGCGTTGATCCATTCGGTCAGCTTGGCAATCTGCGTTTTTAGTGTACGGGTCAGCTTGTTGGTGGAGCGAATCCAGCGGTTCAACTCGCCTTTTTCCGTGCGGATGCCCTTCTGCTCCAGCTTGCGAACGTTGGGTCCCTCGTGAACGGTTGGAATTTGTTCGACGCTTTGCCGTGCATAAGAGCGGTGGTCGATGCGCGAAGGAATTCCCTTTTCTTCAAACTTGGCATTGACGGCGTTGCACCATGCAGTGCGCCACGATTCGAGCCTTTCAGGAGAATGCCAATCGGTGGTATGGACGGCATTGAAACGGTAGCGACCGTCTGAACCGCGGATGCGGTTTCCGTTGGCATCCAGCACATATTCGCGACGCTGCTTGGGCGCAAAACTGCCGTCAGGATTCAATGGACGCATGGTGGTCATGATGTGCATGTGGGGATTGGGAATGCCGCCGGTCTTGTCGGGAGAATGAATGGCAAGGTCGGCGATCATTCCGCGATCCACAAATTCTTTTTGCACGAAAGCGCGAGCCAGTTCGATATTTTCGTTCAGTGAAAGTTCGTTTTGCAGCGCGATGTCAAAACTGTATGCGAGCTGCGCTTTGGGATGGCGTTCAGCGGCTTCTACGGCGTTCCAGAGCATTGCTCGGTCACAAAAGAACTCCGGAGCATGAGCGGGCAGCAGAATTTCCGTATGGAGAACGCCGCCCTTGCGCGTGTAGTCGCTGATTTCGTCGTAATATTCGCTGTACAGGCGTTCGCCTGCGCGATACGCTGCGGCAGCAAGGACGCTCTGTCCCGCGCTTCGCTTGATTTGAGAAACGGAGAAATGATACAGTGCCATCAGCTTTGTTCAAACGATGGAATACCACGCGGATCATGCACAATTTGGTTTTCGGCGGCGAATGCAAAGCGGATGTTTTCGATATCATCCTCATCATCTTCGAGCGTCATATCCAGAAGAATGTCCTGCACCGCGGAAAGCGCAAAGATGCGCTCCATGACGCGGTAAAAATCGGATTTATTCAATGCGGCAATCTGCGGGCAGAGAGCTTCAATCGCGCCACCCATGTTGCAAAGATGATGGGTACGCTTTTTCCGTGCGCCTTCGCTTAGATAGCGTTCGCGGTTTTGGAGACGCTGGCTGCGATGCTCGGCTTGCGCTTTTTCCTGCTCAAGATTATGCAGTTTTTGATTCGGTTCGATGTGGGAAGATGGCGTTTTGTTCATGGCGTGTGGATTCCTTTCTGAAAAAACGAATGAGAAAAACGGTTGCGGAAGGATTCAAAAACTTTGCGGCAGACGGGATCTGCTTGCAGATCGTGGCTGATGCAAAGTACGCGGGGGATAGGCGCAGAGCGCCGCAAGAGGGGGCATCCCTCTTGGACGCAGCAACGCTGCGCAAAGTCTCTTGCATTGTGGGAGCAGGGCAAAGAGGAAAACCGAGCGTAAAGCACGAAGATACATCCGAAGGATGTATAGAAGTGCGCCCTTCCGTTCCGTCGGGTTCTGTCGATCGACGAGCAGATCATATCACAAAAACAAGAAAAATAACAGATGATTCCTAAACGATGGATAAATTCGCGAAATCGCAAAAAATCCACGCTCTTGAAGCGGTTATCCAAATTGAAAAATGTGAAAAAACGATGGGGAGAAAAAGCGATGCTTGAGACGATGCCGATTTCTGAAAAATTAAAGATGCTGCGGGACAGACACGGGCTTACGCTGGACGAATTGGCGGAACGAACTGGGCTTTCGCGTTCGGCGTTGAGTAATTATGAGAACGAAAGCAAAGAGGTCAGCCAATTTGCACTGGTCGCGTTGGCGAAATTCTATGGCGTTTCAACGGATTATCTGCTGGGGCTGTCAGCGCTCGAAAACCCGATGCAGGGAGATATTCATGATCTGAACATCAGCAGCGAGATGGCAGAGCTGCTCAAAAGCGGAAAAATCAACAACCGACTGCTTTGCGAAATGGTGACGCATCCGGATTTTCCGAAATTACTGATGGATATGGAAATCATGGTGGACGGCGAGGCGAGAAACGCGATTCGGGCGATTGATATGCTGTTTGAAGCCGTCCGCATGAAAATTATCAAGGAGACGAACATCCGTGAGGACTTAAATGCCCAGATCCTGACGTTCAAGGAAGCGCAGATTGACGAGGACGAGTATTTTGAGATGAAAATCAAAAACGACCTGCGCCCAATCCTGCGCTTCCTGCGGGACAAGTACGCTGAAAGAAGCGAGGGAAGCCGACAACTCGAAGAAATCGAGAAATACGTTCAGCAGCTGATTCGGGAAGCGGACATTGTTCGCGAACAGAAAGAACAGAATGTCCCCGATGATGAAATCTGGATTGACCGAACGATAGCCATGCTCATGGCGAAATGGAAAATCAAGTGGAATAAACTGACGGAAGTGCAGCAACGCTCGTTCAAAGAGGTGCTGATGCAGTCGGAATTGAGGAAGGAGCAGCTGCCGAAAAAGAGGATGAGGGGAAGGAAAAGGTAGATTAACGATCAGCAAATCAAAAAAGGATTTTAAGCGCGTTTGTTTTGTTGTGCGGTATGGTATTACGTCATTCATCAAGCAGACAGCCGAATATTGGAAGGTCGAGTTCTTGGAATATTTCTGCGAATACATAGAATAATTGATTGAGTAGATCGAGGACCTATGCTATAATTAATGTAATTGGCGCAGAGACACATGATTTATACATAAACAAGGAGCTTTGCCATGGGGATCAGCTACAAAAAGCTTTGGGTTATGCTTATCCAGAAGGATATAACCAAATCCCAACTGAGAACGGATATTGGTTTATCGGCAGGAACGATGAGCAAGCTCAACAAAGGGGAAGAGGTCGCCCTTTCTGTTTTGCTTCGGATTTGCGATTATTTGGAATGTGACATTGGAGACATTTGTGCGGCTGTGCGGAGAAAAGGCGATTGAGTTCGCTTTTCGTGCAGCGCTTATGCTACAAACGCAAATGAGGTGATGAAATGCAGATCATCGACAACATAAACAAGACGGTCAAGGAAGACCTGCAAGAAAGCATTCGCAGGGGCAGTAAAATGTCCGTGGCTGCGGCATGTTTCTCCATGTACGCTTATCAGGAATTAAAAAAGCAGCTGGAGCAGGTGGATGAATTCAGCTTTATTTTCACGTCGCCCACTTTTGTCAAGGAACGTGCAGAGAAGGAAAAGCGCGAGTTTTACATTCCGCGCCTGAACCGCGAAAGCAGTCTGTACGGAACGGAGTTTGAAATCAAGCTGCGCAACGAAATGACACAGCGTGCCATTGCAAGAGAATGCGCTGACTGGATTCGCAGAAAGGCTACGTTCAAATCGAATACCACAGGGGAAAACATGGGCGGTTTTATGACTGTTGCATCCAAGAAGGAGCAAGTCGCCTATATGCCGATCAACGGCTTTACCACCGTCGATCTGGGATGTGAACGTGGAAACAACAGCTACAATATGGTGAATAGGATTGAAGCACCGTTTGCCACGCAGTATATTCAGCTGTTTGATACGCTTTGGAATGACAAGGCGAAGATGCAGGATGTTACGGATGTGGTTGTTGAAAACATCAGCAGCGTTTACAACGAGAATTCCCCTGAATTTATATACTTTATAACGCTATACCATGTGTTTAGCGAATTCCTTGACGATATTTCGGAGGACGTTTTGCCGAATGAGGCGACCGGCTTCAAGCAGAGCAAAATCTGGAGCATGCTCTATGATTTTCAGCGCGATGCTGTTCTCGCGATTATCAACAAGCTCGAAAAATACAATGGCTGCATTCTGGCGGACAGCGTTGGCCTGGGAAAAACGTTTACCGCGCTTGCGGTCATCAAATATTACGAAAACCGGAACAAATCGGTTTTGGTTCTCTGCCCCAAGAAGCTGGCTGCCAACTGGAACACCTATCGGGATAATTACGTCAACAACCCCATTGCGGTTGACCGCCTGAATTACGACGTGCTGTTCCACACAGATTTGTCGAGAAACGGCGGCACATCCAACGGGCTGGATTTGGATCGCCTGAATTGGGGGAACTATGACCTGATCGTGATCGACGAGTCGCACAATTTCCGAAACGGCGAAGGCGGAGCCGGTACGCACAAGAGCGACGGGGAAAACCGCTATCAGGCATTGATGCGCAAGGTCATCAGGGCGGGCGTCAAGACGAAGGTGCTGATGCTGTCCGCAACGCCGGTCAACAATCGTTTCTACGACCTGCGCAATCAGCTTGCGCTGGCTTATGAGGGCGATGCGGACGTCATGGATCAGCGGCTGAACACGACAAAGTCCATCGATGAAATCTTTCGGCAGGCACAGCGTGCCTTCAACGCATGGAGCGAGTTGAAACCGGAACAGCGCACGACGGATGCGCTGCTGCGCACGCTGGATTTCGACTTTTTTGAAGTGCTGGACAGCGTGACCATCGCCCGTTCCCGCAAGCATATCGAGCGATACTACGATACCAGCGAAATCGGAAAATTCCCGGAAAGGCTAAAGCCCATCAGCCTGCGCCCCAATCTCACGGATTTGAATCAGGCAATCGATTACAACCAAATCTATGAGCTGTTGAGTTCCCTGACGCTGTGCATCTATACGCCTTCCGACTACATTTTTCCCAGTAAGCTGGATAAATACATGGATCGCGGCAAGGCGAATCTGACCATGCAGGGGCGTGAATTCGGCATTCAGCGGCTGATGAGCATCAACCTGCTCAAGCGGTTGGAAAGCTCCGTATTCTCCTTCAATCTGACGCTGAAAAGAATCTGGCAGCTGATTCACACGACCATTGAGAGCATCGACCACTACGAAAAATACGGAAATGCGGATATCACCATGTACGAGGCGGGCGAATCCGACTTTGACATGGAGGATTCCAACACGGATTTCTTCTCTGTCGGCAAGAAAACAAAGATTGATCTTGAAGACATGGATTACAAGTCATGGCGGAAAGCGTTGCAGCAGGACGCGGACAACCTTGAATTGCTGATCCTGATGGTGGCGGACATTACGCCCGAACACGACACAAAGCTACAAACATTGTTCCGGCTGCTGGATGATAAGATGGCTCACCCCATCAACCCCGGAAACAAAAAGGTCATTATTTTCACCGCATTCTCGGATACCGCCGGTTATCTGTATGAACATGTGAGCGAATACATGAAAAATCGGTATGGCTTGGATACGGCGGTCATCACCGGCGCGATTGATGGAAAAACGACCGCCAAAGGCTTGAAGCCGACCCTCAATAACGTATTGACCTGCTTCTCTCCGGTTTCTAAGGACAAGGCGGTTCTTCTTCCGAACAACCCGACGGAGATTGACGTGCTGATTGCGACCGACTGTATCTCCGAAGGACAGAATTTGCAGGATTGCGACTACCTGATTAACTACGATATTCATTGGAACCCGGTGCGCATCATCCAGCGGTTCGGGCGCATCGACCGTATCGGCAGCCGAAACGCTTCTATTCAACTGGTGAATTTCTGGCCGAACATGACGCTGGACGATTATATCAACCTGAAATCCCGCGTAGAGACGCGCATGAAAATCACGGTGATGACCGCTACTGGTGACGACGACCTCATCAATCCGGAGGAAAAGGGCGATTTGGAATATCGCAAACAGCAGCTGAAACGATTGCAGGAAGAGGTCGTCGATTTGGAGGATATGTCAACGGGCATTTCCATCATGGATTTGGGGCTGAACGAATTCAGGCTCGACCTGCTGGCGTACATCAAGAACCACGGGGATTTGGAAAAGACGCCCCGCGGACTTCACGCGGTTGTTCCGAAAACAGAGGGATGCCCGGAAGGCGTCATCTTTGTGCTGAAAAACGTGAACAACAGCGTGAATATTGACAACCAGAATCGCATTCACCCGTTCTACATGGTGTATATCAGCACGGAGGGGGAAATCGTCTGCGATTATCTGAATCCCAAGGGGCTGCTGGATGATGTGCGCCTGCTGTGCCGGGGAAAATCCGAGCCGATTAAGGCGCTGTGCGCCCAATTCAACCGAGAGACGGATGACGGACGCAACATGAGCGAGATGTCCGAGCTGCTGAGCATGGCGATTGATTCCATCATCGACACGAAAGCGGACAACGACATTGACAGCCTTTTCAAGTCCGGCGGCACATCTGCGCTCATGTCGGCGGTTTCCGGATTGGACGATTTCGAACTGATTTGCTTCTTTGTGGTAAAGTGACGGGAGGTGTCTGCCGATGTTGGGGCTGCCGCAGTCCACGGAATTCAACAAGCGAATTCCCAAACAGAAATTCTATGAGCATATCACGGTATCGCCGGCACTCAAAAAGAGCTTTGTGGATCAGATTCGAATGATTTACTGGCGCAACAAGGTGGCGGCAACCACCGTCAACCTTGCGCCGGGAACCATAGTCGATGAGGTTGAGGTATTTGAAATCAAGCTGAACAGCGCGTCGCTGGATGAAGCGGTTCTTCGGCAGATTGACAGGGAGATTTCGTACCACATTATTTTCCTGCTGGAATACGAGGGAAAGCTGCAAGCGTGGACCGCCTACAAGGAGAAAACGCCTACGGCGAACGCTGTTTTCAAGGTTGGAAAGTATTATCATACGGAATGGATGACCGAGGCGGAGCTGCCCATCCGAATAGACGGCTTAAATTTGGACACGGTTTATGAAAACTTTGTTCGGCAGATTGCCGGAGATGCGCTGAAAACGGATTCCGGCGAAAGCCTGAAAGCGTCCGTCGAGCGGGACGAAAAGAAAAAACAGCTTGAAAAACAAATCACCGTGTTGGAAAATAAGATGCGGCGGGAAAAGCAGCTGAATCGGCAGATGGAAATGAACGCGGAGTTGAAAAAATATAAGGGACAATTGATAGACTTGAGGTGATGAATATGAATATACAAGAATTTGTGCGTAAATTCAAAAATTACCCTATAATGTTCATTGGAACAGGTTTAAGTATAAGATATTTATCTGTTTCGTATAGTTGGGAAAACTTGTTAAAGAAGATTGCATCTGAATTTGAAAGTAATGAAGAATATTATTTAGATGTTAAATCAGAATGTATGACATCAAATGTATGTGATTTTGCAAAAATGGCAACAATACTAGAGCGAGATTTTAATAAATATCTTCAAAATAATAGAAATGGAAAATTCAAGAGTATAAATGACACTTTTTATGAATATATGAAAAAAGGAGTCAATATAAGCCGATTTAAGATATATATTGCAGATTTGTTGAAGGATGTTTCATTTAAAGATGGAACGGAATATGAAATAGCTGAATTAAAGAAGGCTAGAAAAAATATAGGTTCTATTATAACGACAAATTACGACAGGATGATAGAGGAGATATTTTCATTTGCTCCACTAATAGGAAATGATATACTACTTAGTAATCCGTATGGGTCTGTATATAAAATTCATGGATGTGTAACGGCTATTGATAAAATTATTATTACTGAAGAAGATTATAGAGAATTTGAAAGAAGATATGAGTTAATACGTGCTCAACTTTTATCGCTTTTTATACATAATCCTATTATTTTTATTGGTTACAACATTGGTGATAAAAATATAAAGGATATTTTAAAAACGGTGTTCTCTTATGTTGATTATAACTCTGAAAAAGCGAAACTGATTCGAGACAATTTTTTGTTGGTTGAATTTGAAGAAGGATCAAAAAATACAGATGTAGTTGAACATGATATTGATGTTGAGGGCTTTCCGACAATAAGAATCAATAAATTAAAAACTGATGATTTTGTAACATTGTATCAGGCACTTGCAAGCCTATCATTGCCGATATCTGCTATGGACATACGGAAGGTTCAAAATGTTGTTCGAGAAATATATGCAGGTGGTGATATAAAAGTTTCTATAACAGAAGATTTGGATAAGTTGAATAATTCTGATAAAGTTTTGGTTGTAGGATCTAAAAACACAATAACATATGCATTTCAAACTATATCTGAAATGATGATTAATTATTTCCAAATAATAGAAGAATCTAATGCTCAATTGCTTACTTTAATTAATAAACAGCGAATTTATAATTCACAGTATTTTCCAATTTATGCTTTTTCAAAGATATGCTCTGATATACGCGATGTAGATAAATTAAAAAAGCAACAGTGCGATAAAATCAATACAATTGTTCAATCAGCACCGCATAACTGTAATGAAAGCTATCATACTGTTGAGGAAATTCTAGAGGATAGTCGAATAATACAAACAAATAAAACGATTGCTATAATTTGTGCTATTATGAATGGGAGTATGAATTTGGATTCGGTAAAGAACTACTTACAGAAATTTGAAAATAAACGGACAACAGACTATCGAAAGATTTTATGTGCATATGATATTAAGTGCAATATTGATTAATATGTACAGGATATATTTAAGAGGAGAAACCGAAGAATGAACAAACCGAAATTTGAATCCCCCGACCTTACCGCCCAAAACATCGACCGCATCGCCGCCCTTTTCCCGAACTGCGTGACGGAAATGCTGGACGAGGAACGCAGCACGAAGGAGAAGAAGGTATACAAACGCGCCATCAATTTTGAATTGCTCAAGCAGATGCTTTCCCCCGACGTGGTGGACGGCGACGAGGCATACGAATTTACGTGGGTCGGCAAAAAGGCGGCGATTGTGGAAGCCAACAAGCCCATCCGCAAGACGCTGCGCCCCTGCGTCGAAGAAAGCAAAAACTGGGACAGCACCGAAAACCTCTACATCGAGGGCGACAATCTGGAAGTGCTCAAGCTCTTGCAGGAAAGCTATCTCGGCAAGGTCAAGATGATCTATATCGATCCACCGTACAACACCGGCAACGACTTTGTGTATGAGGATGACTTTGCTCAGAGTACGGATGAGTATCTTGCCAACAGCGGTCAGTTCGATGAAGAGGGCAACCGCATGGTGCAGAACACCGAAAGCAACGGCCGTTTCCATACCGACTGGTTGAATATGATGTATCCACGACTGAAACTGGCAAAGGATTTGCTGAGTGAGGATGGAGTGATTTTCATCAGTCTTGATGATGGAGAAATTGACAATCTTAAGAAAATAAGTGATGAAGTATTGGGAAGTCAGAACTACGTTGGAACAGTTATATGGGAGCGAGCTTTTGCACCCAAGAATGATGCAAAGTACTTTTCGACAAGTCACGATTTTGTCCTAGTGTACGCAAAGAATATTGAGGATTTTGAAATTGGAAAACTACCAAGAACGCAAGAAGCTAATGCCCGTTATAAAAATCCGGACAACGATCCAAGGGGACCATGGGCAGCAGACAATATGACGGTCAAAACATATAGTGCTGCATATGATTATCCAATTACTACGCCAAATGGAACAGTAGTTAATCCAACCAACGGAAGATGCTGGTTCACGAGCAAGGAAAGAATGCAAAAGCTCATCGAAGATGGGAGAGTCTATTTTGGAGCTGATGGAGGAAATACTCCGCGATTGAAACGGTATTTGGCAGATGTGCAACAAGGCATGACACCCACGACAATCTGGAAATGTGATGATGTTGGGCATAATCAGGAGGGAAGGCAAGAGTTAAAGAAACTTT
>ERZ827496.3561-NODE-3561-length-13326-cov-2.907995_pt1 | contig 13326 bp, 7 predicted proteins | sample MGYA00519769_ERZ827496 | MGnify/ENA primary metagenome ERZ827496 (study PRJEB31778, sample SAMEA3449327) | human gut metagenome | biome: human gut; feature: human-associated habitat; material: faeces | place: United Kingdom | collected 2010/2012 ...
CAACTACGCCAAGCGGCAGCTGACCTGGTTCCGCCACATGGACGGCGTGGTCTGGCTGGATGCCGGGGCACCGGAGGTGCAGCAGTGTGCCTGCAGTACCGTACAGGAATTTTTGTCGAAAGGATGATGGATAATGGCCGATAGGGCAGAAAAAAGCCGGAGGGACCGCAGGGAGCCGCATCCGCTGGCGGTGCTGGCCGGGGTGTTGGCGGCATTTTTGCTGCTGGCTGCATGTTATGTGGGATATCAGGCCCTGCACATCCTCTTCCCGCAGAATGTATATGAGACCGCACTGCCGGCCACCGTGTCGGACAACGTGGAGGCCGACGGTGTGCTGCTGTTTGATGAGGTATATGTTTCCGGCAGCGGCACACTGGGATATCTCGCGGCCGACGGCGAGCGCGTCTCGGCCGGGACGGCTGTGGCGGAAATCTACAGCGATGCTTCCCAGGCGGTGCTGCGCCAGCAGCTCACCCAGCTGACCGAGCAGATCGACCTGCTGCAGGAGGATCTGCTGGCGCTGACGGATGCGCTGCTCGCCGAAGGCTTTATCGGCAGCGTGCGCCTTTCCACACGTCCGGACTATATAGATGAAGAACACTTGCAGCTTTTGCGGCAGCATGGTGTGCGCCTGGTTGAGCTGGGCGTGCAGTCGCTTGATGACAGAGTGCTGGCGGCAGCGGAGCGCGGACACACGGCGGCGCAGGTGGCGCCGGCGGTGGCGCTTTTAAAACGCTTCGGCTTTCAAGTCGGTCTGCAGCTGATGGTGGGCATGCCCGAGCAGAGCTTTGATAGCGTGCAGGAAACGGTGCGTAAGGCGATATCAATGCATCCTGATGTGGCACGCATCTATCCTTTATTAGTAATCAAGGGTACGCCGCTGGCTGCGGACTACGCGGCGGGGCGCTTTGTGCCGCTGACGCTGGAGGAGGCCGTGACGCAGGCGGCCTGGGCTTATCGCGAGCTGACGGAAGCAGGCGTGAATGTTATCCGCATCGGCCTGCAGCCTGACGAGGAGCTGTGCGCACCGGGCAACATTCTTGCGGGGCCGTTTCATCCGGCGATGGGTGAGATGGTAAAAAGCAGGGTGCTGCGCACCGAAGTGACGTCACAATTAGAGAAGCTGGCTGACTGCGGCGCTGTTACAATATATTGCCCTGCGCGCCTGGAATCAAAGCTGCGCGGGCAAAAAAGCTGCAACCTGCGCTATTGGGAAGCGTGCTTCCCGGGGCTTGAGCTGCAGATAATTCAAGATAAGGCAGATGAGATAAGAGTATGTCCACATGTAAATCCTTTGCACCAATCGTAGATGAGCACAGCAGAATATTGATTCTCGGTTCTATGCCGGGAATAAAATCGCTGGAGCAGCAGGAATATTATGCGCACCCGCAAAACCGCTTCTGGCGTTTGCTGGCGTTGCTTTTAAATGAGGACGTACCGCAAGATTACGCTGCCAAGCAGGCTTTGCTGCATAAGCATCACATTGCACTGTGGGACACGCTGGGCTATTGCGAGCGCGAGGGCAGCTTGGACAGCAGCATCAAAAACGAAACGCCGAACGCCGTTGTGGAGCTTGCAGGCGAGCTGCCGCATTTGCAGGCGGTAGTCTGCAACGGCGGCAAGGCGGGTGCAGCCTTTAAAAAATATTTTGCCAAAAAAATGCCTGAGCAGGTGCGAATTTTTTATCTGCCGTCTACAAGTCCTGCCAACGCGTGCCTGCGTTTGGAGGATTTGGCAGAGCATTGGCAGGTTATTTTGCAATTTTTAGCATAAGAGAAGTTCTGCAAGGTGTAAAAAAACACCGTTTTATGATACAATAAAAAGATATAATAACTGACTTAGAGAAAATGGGTGATTTCTAGTGCGTTTAAAGTCCTTTTCAACCTATGGCTTTAAATCCTTTGCTGATAAAACTGAATTGACCTTTGACAAGGGAATAACTGCTGTTGTCGGACCGAACGGTTCGGGCAAGAGCAATATTTCGGATGCCATCCGTTGGGTGTTGGGCGAGCAGAGCGCAAAGTATCTGCGTGGCAGCAAAATGGAAGATGTTATCTTCTCCGGCAGCGGTAAGCGCAGAGCGTTGGGCGTAGCAGAGGTCACCGTTGATTTTGATAACAGCGACAGAACACTGCCGCTCGATTTTGAGCAGGTAAGCCTGACGCGCCGCATTTTCCGCAGCGGTGAAAGCGAATATGCGATTAATAAAAAAAGCTGTCGTCTGAAGGATATAATTGACCTGATGGCAGATACCGGTCTTGGTAAGGGCTCGATGTCCATTATCGGCCAGAATAAAATTGATGAGGTCTTAAACAGCCGTCCCGAGGACAGACGCAGTCTGTTCGAAGAGGCTGCAGGCATCGCTAAGTATCGCCTGCGCAAAAAGGATGCAGTGCGCAAGCTGGACGATACGGCCAACAACCTTACGCGTATTAACGATATCCGCAGTGAGGTAGATGCGCAGGTAGAGCCGTTGGCGCAGGCAGCAGCCAAAACTCAGCAGTTCAACGAGCTGAGCGAGGAGCTGCGCCGTTGCCGTTTATCTGTACTTTTGCGCCGCTTGGACGCTTTGGAGGAAACCGGCAGAGAGCTGCAGGCGAAAAAGGAAGCGGCGGCAGGTGCTTATTCCGAGCAGGCAGCGAAGGTAGGCAGCATGCAGGCCGAGGCCGTAAAGGTACAGCAGGAGCTGGATAAGCTGGCCGAGGCTTATAATAAATTACAGGATGATATCAAGAACCGCGAAACTGCTTTGGAAAAGCTGCGCGGCGACCAAAAGGTTTTGGATGAACGTGTCAGCCAGAACGAAAAGGCCGGCGAACGCCTTGTGCAGCGCAATGAACGTTTAGAGCAGCAGGTGCGTGAGCGGGAAGCAAGAATGCAGGAGCTGGCAGCAGAGTTTGATGCTGTCGAAAAAAGACATGCTGTGGCCGATGGCGCTGTAAAGCAGCTGCAGGCGCAGCGTGACGAGCAGAGCGCCAAGCTGGAAGAGGCGAAGCGCAATGATGAGCAGGCGCAATCGCAGTTTTTCAGCGGTATGCAGGAGCTGATTAATCTCCGCAACGAGCTGCACAATCTGGAACAGGAGCAGGAGCAGCGCGCACGCCGTCGCGAGGTTCTTAAGAAGAGTATAGAAGAGGCCGAAGCAGCGGACCGTCAGGCGCAAGAGCAGTACAACAGCCTGCTGGAGCAGCAGTCGCAGTGCGCTCACGGCATGGAGTTGGTGCGCAGAAAAGGCGAGGAGCTGCGCAGTGCCTATGAAGCAGGGCAAAAGGAGCTGCAGGCTGTACGCAGCAGTCAGCAGCAGTGCCAACGTCAGCTGACTGCGGCCGAAACACGCGAGCAGAGCTTAAAGCGTCTGCAGCAGAGCTACGAGGGCTTCAGTTATGGCATCAAGGCGGTGCTGAAGGCGCAGGAGCCTTGGCGTGAGCAGGTTGTAGGCGTGGCAGCGGAGCTGCTGCAGGTAGAAGATAAATATGTCGCTGCTATCGAAACAGCGTTGGGCGAGGGAGCGCAGAACTTGGTGATGCGCTCGGCCAATGCGGCTAAGGAAGCGATAGCCTTTTTAAAGCGTACTGGTAGCGGACGCGCAACCTTTCTGCCGCTGGATACCGTACAGCGTCGCGGGCCGAACCGCGAGCAGGAAGCACTGGCGAAGCTGCCGGGAATTCTTGGCTATGCGGTTGATTTAATCGGCTATAAGCCTGAGGCGGAAAATGCTGTCCGCTTCTTGCTGGGCAGAGTGCTGATTGCCGAAAACATTGATGCTGCCTTGGCTGCGGCAAAGGCCGGACGCTACCGTCTGCGCGTAGTTACACTGGACGGCGACGTAGTCAACGCCGGCGGCAGTATGAGCGGCGGCAGCAAAAAGCATAAGGAAGGCTATTTGAGTCGTAATGTAGAAATTGCTCAGGCGGCAGCGCAGGTGAAGCAGCTGCATGCCGAGATGCTCAGCTGGCAGGAAAAGCTGGAGGAGCTGGAAGCAACCGAAGGAAATCAGAAGGAGCAGCTGCAGCAGCTTGCTGCACAGTTGCGTCAGCAGCAGCTGAAGGCCGACAGGCTCAAGCTCAATTTGGAGCAGGTACAGCAACAGAAAACGCGCGACAACGAGCGTTTGCTGCTGCTTTTGGATGATCGCAGTAATATTACCGCGGCCTATATGGCAAACCGTGATAAGGTTAAGGAGCTGCGCGCGGCAGTTGCCGAGCGCGAGGGACAGGATACCCAGGCTAAGGAGCTTTTGGATAGCCTGAAAAAGGAAATTGCCAAATACGGCAGTGCGGTTACCGCCTTGGATAACCAGCTGCAGGATGCCCAAATTACGCTGCAGACCTCGGCCGCACGCACGCAGGATATCAGCAAGGCTATGCACAGCCTGGACCAGGATACACTGCGGCTGCAGGAGGAGATTGCTGCCAACCAAAAAGAGCAGGAGCGCAGACAGCAGGAAATTGCCGACTGCGATGTGCAAAAGCAGAAGCTGCAGCAGCAAAGCGACGAGCTGCTGGCACAGCTGCAGCAGATTCTGGGCGGCAAGGATGACTTTGCTCAGGAGCGCGGCAGCCTGCTTGATAAACAGCAGGATATTGAAAAAGAGATTGCCGGACTGCGCAAGCAGGTGAATGACAGTGAAGCACAGCTGAAGCAGACAGAGCTGGACCTGGCGCGGCACGAAAGCAACTGCGGTCATATACGTGAGCAGCTGCAGCAGGATTATCAGCTGGATGAGGCGGCGGCGCGCGGTCAAGATTTTGCCGAGCTGCAGGAAATGGATCTGGTGGCGCTGCAAAGACAGGAAAGCCGTCTGACACTGCAGATTGCAGACTTGGGACCGATTAACGCGGCGGCGATTGAAGAATATAACGCAGTGAAGGAGCGCAGCGAATTCCTGTGTAAGCAATATAACGATTTGTGTACAGCAAAGGAAAATCTGGAGGCTGTTATCGCGGAAATCAACAGCGGTATGACTAAACGCTTCAAGGAGGCCTTTGCCAAAATCAACGAATACTTTGCGCAATGTTATGTCAAGATATTTGGCGGCGGTACGGCGGTGCTGCGGCTCACCGAGCCGGATAATCTGCTGGATTCCGGTATTGATATCGACGTCCAGCCACCCGGCAAAAAGCTGCAGAGCCTGTATCTGATGAGCGGCGGCGAAAGAGCACTGACGGTTATCGCGTTGCTCTTTGCTCTTTTGAGCTATCAGCCCTCGCCGTTCTGCATCCTGGATGAAATTGACGCGCCTCTGGATGATGCCAACATTCAGCGTTTTGCCGATTTCCTGCGTGATTATGCAGGAAACACGCAGTTTATCGTGATTACACACCGCAAGGGAACAATGGAATGCGCTGATATCATGTATGGCGTAACTATGGAAGAATCCGGTGTTTCTAAACTATTATCCGTAAAAATAAATGCAAAGGAGAATGAATAATGGGATTTTTTGAGCGTTTAAAGGAAGGCCTTTCTAAAACAAGACGCAATTTTACTGACCGCATTCAGGAGCTTGTAGGCCTGTCTGCAGCGATTGACGATGATTTCCTCGATGAACTGGAAATGATTCTGCTTTCTGCGGACGTGGGCGTAAAAACTACCGAAAAGCTGATTGACGCAGTGCGCAAAGCAGCGAAGAAGAAGGAAATCAGCGGTACCGAGGATGTTATTCCGTTCCTGAAAAAATATATGGCAGAGATGCTGGCAGACAGCGGTCAACGTACACGTATCGGTGCTAAACCGACTGTTATCTTGGTAGTTGGCGTTAATGGCGTAGGCAAAACTACTACTATCGGCAAGCTGGCAAATTACTTCACTCTGTTCAAATACAAGGTTGTTCTGGCAGCAGGCGATACCTTCCGTGCCGCAGCAGGCGAACAGCTGCAGATCTGGGGCGAGCGTGCGCACTGCGACGTTATCCGCCATGCAGAAGGTGCCGACCCGGCGGCAGTTGTGTTTGATGCTATGAAGGCCGCTATTGCGCGCAAGGCCGATATTCTTTTCATTGATACCGCAGGCCGTTTGCATAACAAGGCTAACCTGATGAACGAGCTGGAAAAAATTCACCGCATTATTAAGCGCGAAATTCCCGAAGCTCCGCACGAAACCTTCCTGGTTCTGGATGCTACCACCGGCCAGAACGCTATCAATCAGGCTAAGGTGTTTATGGAAACCGCCAAGGTTACCGGCGTTGTACTCACAAAGCTCGACGGCACTGCTAAGGGCGGCGTTGTTGTGGCAATTAAGGAAGAGCTGGGACTGCCGGTTAAATGGATTGGCGTAGGCGAAGGCATTATGGACTTCCGCCCCTTTGAGCCGGATAAGTTTGTAGAAGCGCTGTTTGACAGCGGCAAATAAGAGGCTGCTTTCAGATAGCAGGCGTTAAGGCCTGCTGAGTAAGATATACGAATATAGCAGAAAATCTCCCGAGCTGCGTTTGGCAGCGTGCGGGAGATTTTTTGTGCGGGCAGAGAAAAAGCCGTGCGCAGTAGCGCACGGCGGTGGGAGTAGGGATTAGGTTTTTCTGTTATGGTTTGGTTATTTTTGCTCTGCTTTAATTTTTTCAACCTGCTCAACAGAAAGCGAAGTACCTTTAGCGACATCTTGCACAGATAAGCCCATGCTTAAAAGACGTTTGGCGGTAGCAAGTTTTTCTTTAGCTTCACCTTCTGCCTTACCTTCTCGTCTTTCGTCTAACAAACGTGCTTCCAAAAGCATAAATTCTCGCCTCACTTTCGAATCAAGCTTAAGATAGCTGATTTCATCGTCAATCTGTCTGGTGAAATCGCTATTTATAATATGGTTATTAACATAATCATAAAAGCTTTTGATGTCCTTGGAGATATTGCCGTGGGTACCCTTAGTGTTCAAAATCATGGTAGTTGCTTCATCAGGCAGCTCCAGCTCCATATCCTCCAGACAACGCTTTTTAAAGGTATAAACATAATTGCCTTTGGCAAAAAAATCAAAGACACAAATAAATATGATATAGGTTGGCGGCAGCAGGTCATACTCCTGGCCCTTTTGCAGTAAGTCGATATCCATCAACGCCTGATAATAGCGTGTACGCTTGGGCAGCACATAATTTTTAGTGTTTGGATTTTTGATATTATTGACCTGCATTTCCAAGTTATAATGCGTGTTCTTGTCGTCCGCCACGATGATATCCAGACGAATGCCACGACTTGCATAGTCAGGCTCAAGAGATTTTTCAGCCTCAAAGTAGCTGATGTCAGCAATTTTAATCTGCAGTAATTCCTCTAAAAGATGAATGCAGATGCGCTTGCGTGACATAACTTTTTTAAAGATGAAGTCACTTTGAATCGTCAAGTTTTCAAATTTTGTTGCTAAGTTTTGCATATGTTTCTTCCTTTGATTATAGCATAAAATAAGGTAAAAATATATAAGACAGCAGATGTAAAAAAAAGGCACCTGCCGAAAGCTCGACAGGCACCACTGGTCCGCATGACCAGGCAAGAGCTCCGCAAAATTGCGGCTACCCATGCAACTAAGGTTATTATAACATAGAAAAAGAATAAAAACAATAGTTCATAAAACAAACATTTTCGCTCTAGGTTTTTGCAAAAAAGGCAACTACTAAAAATATCTTCTGCTTTTTTCTGTTTAACCGGATTACGATTCGTGATATACTTATTATGATTTGCAATTTTTGCTAGTGCTATGAGGATAAATTCAAAGCGTAATAAAATATTGTGATGCATGTGCTTTGAATAAATAATTTATTGAGGAGAAAGAGCTTATGATTATAAAATATGCAACTGCGGAAGATATTACCGCGATTGCCGCAGTGGAGGCAGAATGTTTTCCGCCGGCTGAGGCAGCAACGGAAAAGGAATTTATTGACAGGGTAAAATATTACGGCAATCATTTCTGGCTTATGTATGAGGCTGAAAAGCTGATTGCCTTCGTGGACGGCTTTGTGACGGATGAGCCTGATTTGACGGATGAAATGTACGAGAAGGCAACGCTGCACGATGAAAATGGCGCGTGGCAGATGATTTTCGGTGTCAATACCATTCCTGCTTATCGCCAGCACGGCTATGCCGGTGAGCTGATTCACCGTGCGATTGAGGATGCCAGAAAGCAGGGGAGAAAGGGCCTGGTGCTGACCTGCAAGGATAGGCTTGTTCATTATTATGCCAAATTCGGCTTTGCCGATGAGGGTGTGTCCGAGAAATCTACTCATGGCAATGCTGTCTGGCACCAGATGAGGCTTACATTTTAATCGGGGGAGCTTAAGGGAATGCTCTAATTTGGCTTGTACATCATGACAATATTGCTGCTGTATATCTAATGTAGAAAAGCTGTATGTCGAATAAATAAGCAACTGCGCAAGCAAAAAGCCTGCGCATTTTTTTGCTTGCGGCCTGTAAAGCGCTGCTAATAGCTTAGTAGGCAATGTAACGACAGACAAAATTTGTCAGAAATGTGAAGAAAATAGTTTACGCTTTTTTGTATATGTGTTACAATATTTATGTTATAGAATTATGCGACTTTTTTGGATGTGATTGATATAATGCAAAAGGAATTGATTATGCGCTGTTTGCCGACGGCCTTCTGCCATGCTTCAACAGTATTGGCGCTTCCTGACGGCAGCCTGCTGTGCTGCTGGTTCGGCGGTACGCATGAGGGCGAAAGCGATGTGGGTATCTACCTAAGCAGACGCACGGATGCAGGCTGGAGTGAGCCGAAGCTGCTGGTGAACGGGGCGGCGGCGAACTGGAATCCGGTGCTTTTTGCGGGCGCGGACGGAAGATTGCTGCTGTTTTACAAGCAGGGCCAGCAGATTGCCGATTGGCAGACGTGGCTGCTGCAGTCGACGGATAATGGCGAAACCTGGAGCGGATCGCAGGAGCTGGTGCCGGGTGATGTGAGCGGCGGGCGCGGACCTGTACGCAATAAGCCTTTGCGCTTGGCGAGCGGACGTATTCTTGCCGGTGCTTCTACCGAACATGGTATCTGGAAGGCCTTTGCAGATATCAGTGATGATGACGGCGCAAGCTGGCATAAATCCTCTGCAGTGCAGATTGAGGGATTGCAGTATCAGGCAGGCGAAAAGACTGCCGACAGTAATATTGCTGTAAGCCAGCAGTCCTTTTACGGACGCGGCGTAATTCAGCCGAGCCTGTGGCAGAGTGCGGACGGCAGCGTGCATATGCTGCTGCGCAGCAGCGAGGGCTTTGTCTATCGCAGCGATTCTGCGGATGACGGCGAAACCTGGTGCAGTGCCTACGCTTTGAGTCTGCCAAACAATAACAGCGGTCTTGACGTGGTGCGGATTGCCGGTAGCGTACTCTATCTGGTGTGCAATCCGGTGGCTGCCAACTGGGGTCAGCGTTCTCCCTTAAGCCTGTTCAAATCTACAGATGAGGGTGCGAGCTGGCAAAAGCTGCTTGACCTGGAAACAGAGCCTGCGGAATTTTCCTATCCGGCGATTATTGCCGACGGCGAGGGCCTTGTGCTTACCTATACCTATAAGCGTTGCAATATTGCTTGTGTAAGGCTGAGCGCGGATGAACTTGTTACCCTTTAAATTTAAAATATAAGGAGATGTAAGACAATGAAGAAAATTTTAGTTGTGCTGATGGCTATGCTGACCATGGCTGTTATGCTTACCGGCTGCGGCGGCGACAGCAAAAAAGCAGCTTATCCTGCAGACGGAGATATTTCCGTAATTATTCCTAAGGCTCCGGGCGGCGGTACCGATATCTCTGCCAGAGGTCTGATTCAGTTCATGGAAAAAGAGCTGAAGGGCAGCAAATTTGTCCCCGTAAACAAACCAGATGGCGGCGGTGTAACCGGCATGGTAGAGCTGGCTAACGCTAAACCTGACGGCCATACTCTGGGCATGGTTACCGTTGAGCTGGCTATGTTCCCGCATCAGGGCAAATGCAAAAACACCTATAAGGATTACGCAGCTATCTGCGCTCCGATTGCAGCTCCGGCAGCTTTGATTGTGCCGAAGGATGCTCCTTATAACAGTGTAGATGAATTCGTAGCCTTTGCTAAGGCAAACCCCGGCAAGGTGAAGATGGGTAACTCCGGTATCGGCGCTATCTGGCATATTGCCGCACTTTCCTTTGAAGAAGAATTCGGCGTACAATTCAAGCATGTACCGTATCCGAAAGGCTCTGCTGATATTGCCGCTGCTCTGGCAGGCAAGCATATCGATGCAACTTTGGCTGACCCGTCTGTATTCAAGAGCCAGGTAGACGCAGGCAACCTGAAGATTCTGGCTGTTATGGCTGATACCCGCAGCGTAATCTATCCGGATGTTCCGACCTTCAAAGAGCTGGGCCACAACATGACCGTTCGCGCTTGGGCAGCACTGGTTGCTCCTAAGGATACTCCGAAAGAAAAGCTGGAAGCTCTGCGCGCTGCTGCTAAAAAGGTTTGTGAATCCAAGGAATTCAAGGATTATTTCATGAAACAGGGTATCGACCCGACCTGCATTATCGGTGCCGATGCTGATAAGATGATGGCTGAAGACCATGCAATGTATGAAAAATTCCTGAAGAAAGCAAAATAAAATCGCTGTAAGGCGTAAATGAAAATACCGACGCTGTAACCCGGAAGGGTTACTGACGTCGGTATTTTTGGTTGGTTGACGTACATTATGGAAAATAGTAAAGTAAATATATTGTTTTGCAAAAAAATAAGTTTTCTGATAATGGTTCTTGACGAAATTTTATATCAGTGCTAAACTGAAATTAGTACTAAAACAAGATATGGTGCAAATGAAGTATCTTTAATAAAGCATACATTTTTTTTGATAAATGAAGTGATTTTTTACTTCTGACTATCTTGATTACAATAGAATATAATCCTAGTCTGGAGGCTTTGTCCCACGCGGATGAATGCTTTGCAGGGAAGTTTGATGAGATTTCAACGCTGTTCCGCAACTGTAAAAAAGAGTCGATGCATTATTAGGAAAAAAACTAACCTCTTACAAAGGAATGCAGAGACGATGAATTTAAGCCAGGGTACTGACAGATTGGTATTTAGTAAAGGTCTACGAGAACGGACTTTATTAATTATTGGTATTGGTTTGACTATAATAATAAATTAAGAGTCCTTTTTTGCTTGATCTTGTGCTGAACAGAAACGGATATAGCACAGCTTAAGGCAATTTAAGCTGTGTTTTTATTTTACAGCTGTTGCGTAAACATTCAGGCAGCGCTACCGCAAAATCATTGCCGTGATGGCAGCGTCTGCATATTTTTGTTATGAAGTCACCAACTGTATTGATGAGTAGCAGTTTGCGGGGTTTTCATATATATTTGTACGGAGCTTTTCTCTGTACAAAGGAGTCGGCAGAAACAGTGGGTGTTTCTGTTCGTTCCTTGCTTTTTGATAAGGGGGAATATATCATGAAGCTAAGTCAAAAAAAGTGGAAGTCACTTATTTCAGGTGTTCTTCTCGCAGCCAGTGCATCGAGTTTTCTCATAGCACCGGTATATGCCGCTGATTATAGCAAGCCTCTCATAGGCACGCTAAAAAAGGACAGCGAGATACTGAGTCCCGATGGTAATACCGTAACAGAAAATGACGGTAAACTTATCTATGATTTCCAAGGAAAGGACCATACCTTTACTATTACCAATAAGGATGGTATTACTGCCCGCAAAGACAGCGTTTATAATAACGTAGGCGCAGACGGCAGCTATGGCACCATTCACATTAATCAGACTAACACTAAGAGAAATGCTTATGTAGGTGTGAATGGCTTTATTGCTAATAAAGGCACTGTTATTGTCAACAGTAATCTGGATATCACTGCAGCCTCGGAATATTCTTCTGTTGGTATTGCGGCAGCCAATAAGGGCAACCTGATTATCAACGGTAATGTAAAAATGCGTAAGGATGATGCAGAAAATCCCTGGGGCATCATTACCAAGAATGTTCATGGCAATATAGGCCCCGGCGGTGCAACCAGCATGGGTGGCGATGCCAACTATACAGGCGCCCGTTGGCAGCCTGCAGGTATTTCCGTTGACTATACCCGCGGTGATGTCACTGTCAACGGTAATGTGGATATTGCTGTACGCGGTACGGCTGTAAGAACCGATGCTTATCAGGCTGACGGTGATGTACCGGCTTATGATTTGGGAACTATTTCTTTGCTGGGTAATTCTATCCGTATCGACACACCGTACAGAGAAGAAAACTTTGTTGAAGGCTTCGGCAAATTTATCGAGCCGTACTATGCTCTGGCAAGCTACGGCGGCACGATTAACGTAAATGTAAAGAATCAGGAAGCACAAAACGGCAAGGTAGAAATGGTCGGCAACGTGCTGGCAATGAAGTCCTCTGATGAGGCCGGAAATGCTATGGTTTATCAAAACGGTCGCCTTAACATCGGCCTGACCACGCAGGATTCCTCCTGGAAGGGTGTAATTGACAATGCCGGTACTGAAAAGGCCGGTGAAGTAAATCTGTGGCTGCAGAACGGCGCGCAATGGATTTATGAAAATGCTTCCCGTAAGGATGGCCTTGATGCAAGCAACCTTGCTGATTACAGCAGGCCGTACTATGAAAAATATGATGGCATTTCTCATCTGAGCAGCCTTGTAGGCGGTAAGGATAAAAAATCTGCCGGTATCATCAGAGTAAACGATAATGATCCTATTCATATTGCCAATGCCGAAGGTGTTACCAAGGTATGGTATGAGCATGATGATTCTACGCCGGGCACCATTATCGGCGGTGATGTTAAGGTTCTTAATGCTAAGACCGGCACCGAGATGATGCTTTATACTGGCAACAATGGTATTACCAAGGGCTTTGCCGAAGGTGATACCGCTGCAGAGAAAAATAATGTCAGCGAAGTATTGAATTCTCTGGCACACAAGCTGTGGTACATGGCAGGCGACAGCAACCTTGCAGGCAGCGTATCTATTGCCGAAGGTCTTACTGCTTCCTCCGTAACTATGAAGACCGGCAACATTACCTTTGCCGAGGGTGGCCAGGGATTCTATGACTATACTCCTGAGAAGGACGATAAGACCTATGCAACCGGCCCGATTGTAAAATCCGAAAACATCGGTGAAACACGCGAAAGCGATATCAACGGAGTAGTTTCCGTTAATGTTACCGAAGCTCAGGATGGGGTGTCCGGTAATGCTCCCAGTGCTATGTATGCAGCAGGCGACGCAGTAAGTCCGCTTGTTATTGATTTACAGGGTCACACCTTGAAGCTCAATGCCAACAATCAAACTGCTAATTATGTGTCTACGGTTTATGTTGATGAAAACAAGGGCATGGAGATTAAGGATTCCAAAGGCAATGGCGTGCTGAAGGTTTCCGCCGGTCTTG
>ERZ827496.3567-NODE-3567-length-13301-cov-2.476823_pt1 | contig 13301 bp, 15 predicted proteins | sample MGYA00519769_ERZ827496 | MGnify/ENA primary metagenome ERZ827496 (study PRJEB31778, sample SAMEA3449327) | human gut metagenome | biome: human gut; feature: human-associated habitat; material: faeces | place: United Kingdom | collected 2010/2012 ...
AATATGACTTCCGGCGCTTCGCCGTGGCGCGCGACAGGCTCGAGCGCGGCAATATTCCGTATGCTTTTTGCAAATTGCACTTTCGGACAGTGCGAAGCGGCGGCAAATAATGTATAATCACACCAACCCACGGAGCGGGTTTGCGGCGGGACTAAGCCGAACGGCGGGCAATATGCGGCGGACAGCAGCGAAAACATTATCAGATGCGAGGACAAAACTCGGGCGAAAATCGAAAGAAAAACGGAGGCGAGCCATGCGGCGAATAGTTGTTGATATGCAGAATGCATTATTTACGGATGCAATTGCAGCGGCATTGCGGAATTTTGACTCCGATTTCGAGGTTTTTGAAAGCGAGCTGCCGCAAAAAACGGCCGAGTTGTGCGGAGATGTGCGTGCGGACGTGCTGATTGCAGAGGTCACAAGCTGTACGCCGTGGACGTTTGAGGACCGCATGAAAACCCGAAGCGAGCTGAAAAAAATCTGCCGAAGGTGCAAAATTGTGCTCACCGTGGACGAAAACAACGAAAAGAACGCTGCGGACAGGGTGCGCCGTGCAAAAAAAGACGGTTCCTTTACGGTTCGGTTTCATCCGCATATCTTGCAGCTTTTATTGATACGCTGTAAAGCCGTGCACAGAAATTGGAAACAGAGTATGCGGCGGCCGCACGGGACAGGAAATCAGCCGAAAAAAATGTTATAATAAAATGCGATTGCGCGTTTAAATGCCTGAAACAGTTTTATAAGGCAAACTGAAGGACAAAACCGGAGAGCCGGATTTGAAACAAAAAATGCGCAGCCGAAAAGTATAAATGATTTGACGAACGATCGAAAGGAGCAAGAACCATGGGACTTATTAAGGCAGGAATCGGAGCGTTGGGAGGAACTCTGGCAGACCAGTGGAAAGAGTTTTTCTATTGTGATGCGCTTCCCAATGATGTCCTTATGAGAAGGGGACAGAAACAGATAACCGGACGCTCTTCCAACACAAAAGGCAACGACAATATCATTTCAAACGGATCGGGCATTGCCGTTGCCGACGGACAGTGCATGATAATCGTTGACCAAGGCAAAATCGTGGAGGTTTGCGCCGAACCGGGCGAATACACCTTCGATACATCCTCCGAACCCAGTATATTCAGCGGAAAATTCGGAGAAAGCCTGAAGGAAAGCTTCAGAACACTTTGGAAACGCTTTACCTACGGCGGCGATACGGGAAAGGATCAGAGAGTCTATTACTTCAACACCAAGGAGATCCTGAACAACAAATTCGGCACTGCCAACCCCATCATGTTTGAGGTTGTGAATAAGCGGATCGGCATGAGCAGAACGGTTCAGGTTCGCTGCAACGGTGTTTATACCTATGTTATTTCCGATCCGTTGGTCTTCTACTCAAGGCTTTGCGGCAACGTTGCAACAGAGTTCACGCGCGATGAGATAGACGCTCAGCTCAAGGTCGAATTTGTCGATGCGCTCCAGCCCGCGCTCGGTGCGCTTGCCGAACAGGAGCTGCGCCCGGCACAGATTCCCGCAAAGGCAAACGAGCTTAAGGCGGCAATGAACGACGCATTGAAACAGGAATGGATCGAAAACCGCGGCATTTCCGTTGCGAAAATCGCGCTCAATCCCATCACGCTGACCGATGCGGACATGAAGAAGATCAACGAGATCGAGGACGCGGTGAACATCGGCTCCAACCCCTTTGCAATGGCGGGAAGGATGACGAACGCAACCGCCGATGCAATGCAGACCGCCGCGGGCAATTCTGCCGGCGCAATGACGGGCTTCATGGGCATGGGCATGGTCGGCATGGGCGGCCAAGGCGGTTTCGGCGCGGCACAGAACCTTTACAACATGGGGCAGCAGATGCAGCAGCCTCAGCAGATGCAGCAGCCTCAGCAGATGCAGCAGCCCGCACAGAACGGTTGGAAATGCAGCTGCGGTGCAGCGGCAACGGGCAAGTTCTGTCCGGAGTGCGGCGCAAAGAAACCCGAACCTGCACAGGACGGCTGGACCTGCACCTGCGGAAAGGTCAACAAAGGTAAATTCTGTTCAAACTGCGGTGCAAAAAAGCCTGCGGGCGCACCTCTGTACCGCTGCGACAAATGCGGCTGGGAACCCGCAGACCCTGCGCACCCGCCGAAATTCTGCCCCGAATGCGTCGATCCCTTTGACGATCAGGACCTTACCTGACGCGGCGATTTTCATTTTGTTTGTCTGAACCTTGTCCATGCGGCTCATAAAACACCCTGCTGTAAAGGCTGCAAACTGCCGGTGGAAATCCGGCGCACGCGTTCAGGAAAACTGTATAGCGTCGCATGGAAACGGGACTGAATCCGAGCGAGGGAGGCGATTCTCTTGCCACGACGGTTCAGCTGGCCATAACAGCCACTGCGTGGCTTACGGGTTGCACTCCCGGTAAAGCCCGGTTTCCTTGATGGATACGCATTTTCGCAACCAGACCGAGTAACGGACGCCGAGGCAACGGAGTACCACCGCCGGATGACTGCTTTGTTCAAAGCACGCATTCGGCGGTTTTCTTTTGCTTCGACATTCGCTGCCCGGTCTTTTTGTGTTTTGGAACACGGCAGTACCGCCTGTGCCGCTCCATGTCCCGGCTCCGGGAACAGGAGCGCGAACATGAGCGGCCCTATTTTCTTTGAAAAAAATTCGCAAATAGGAAATTACCCTTCCTATTTGGCTGTTAGGCTTCAGCCAGAGCCAAGGAAAGGAGGTGATCGACCGTGACGGCAAACGAGCGCCGTGTTGAAATCATGCGGATTATGACAGCGCGGCGGCAGGAATCCATGGGCCGTCTCGCGCTGGAACTGGGCGTAACCCGGCGAACCATCCGCTCGGATATTACGGCGCTCACGGTCGATTACCCTCTGGAAACACAGCGCGGAAACGGCGGATGTGTCAAGGTGGCGGACTGGTACCATCCCCACCGTAACATCCTCAGCTGCGAACAGCAGCGCGTCCTTTCCGAACTGATCAGCGGCTGCGACGCATATCAGGCCAATGTGCTCCGGCAGATGCTGACGGAATATGGCTCCTCCCAACACAGAACGAAGAAAGGAAGATCAGGATGAGCAGAGTCAATCTCCTGCTGGATGTGGTGGAGGATATGCGTTCGCTGGCTGACAGCCTTCAATCCGTCGCGGACAGCATTCAGGGAAACACAGCTGCACCGGAGGAAGTTCCCACACAGCCGGTTGACAATACGCCTCAGATCACCATCGATCAGGTGCGCATGCTGCTGGCTGAAAAAAGCGGCGAGGGCAAGACACAGGCCGTCAAGGCTCTTTTGTACAAATACGACGCAGGCAAGCTCTCCGGGGTAAAGCCGGAGGATTACGCTGCACTTATGGAGGAGGCACGAAAACTGTAATGCCGTCTGAACACGCAAGATTTTCTCCCTCGGCGGCCAATCGCCGCATCCATTGCCCGCCTTCCCTGCTGCTGGAAGAGCAGTTTGAAGAGGGCGAGAGCGTATACGCCGCCGAGGGCACAGCGGGCCACGCGCTGGCCGAGCACCTGATTCGCAAGCACTTAAAGCAGCGCACCACCCGGCCTACGTCCGAATACTACAAGGACGAGCTGTTGGAAGCGGTGGACGAGTATGTGTCCTTCGTCATTGGCGAAATTGAGGACGCTCGCCGGGAATGCCAAAGCCCCGTACTGCTGGTGGAACAGCGCATCGACGCTTCCGAGTATGTGGATGGCTGCTTCGGCACAGCAGACATGGTCATCATCACCGATAAAGTAGCGCACGTCATTGACCTGAAGCTGGGCAAGGGCGTGGAGGTTCACGCGGAGGAAAACCCGCAGCTTATGATCTATGGGCTGGGCGTGCTGCACATGGCCGAGGCGCTCTACGACATCGAGACGGTGCGCATGACCATCTTCCAGCCGCGCCTCGGCAATTCCTCCACGTGGAGCGTTTCGCCCGAATACCTGAAGCGCTGGGGCAACGAAGTGCTCCGTCCTGCCGGTGCGCAGGCGCTCATCGGCGCAGGCGATTTCTCCGCTGGCACATGGTGCCGCTTCTGCCGCGCCAGAACCCAGTGCCGTGCCCGTGCGGAAAGCTATCTGGCGCTGGCCAAGATGGATTTCCGTCAGCCCGCGCTGCTGTCCGACGCGGAGATTTCCGAGATCATCGGCAAGGCGGACGAGCTTTCCAAATGGGCGGCGGACGTGTACGCCTTCGCGCAGGACGAGGCCGTCAACCACGGCAAGGCGTGGCCCGGCTTCAAGGTGGTCGAAGGACGCAGCATCCGCAAGTACACGGACGAGGCCGATGTGGCTCAGGCGGCGACCGCCGCCGGTTACAAAGACATCTACAAGAAAACCCTGATTGGTATTGGCGAGATGGAGAAGCTCATGGGCAAGGAGCAGTTCCGCTCCATTCTCGGCCAGTACGTCACGAAACCCCATGGCAAGCTGACGCTGGTGCCGGAATCCGACCGGCGCGAGGCCGTCACTGCCAGCACCGCCCAAGATGATTTCATGGAGGTATGAATATGAGTCAGTTCAGTAATCCAAAGAAGGTCATGATCCCGTGCCGCTTTTCCTTCCTGCACTGCTGGGAGCCGGACAGCGTCAACGGCAGCGAGCCGAAATACAGCGTCAGCGCCATTATCCCCAAGTCCGACACCAAAACGGTCAGCGCCATCAAGGCGGCCATCGAGGTGGCCAAGCAGGAATCCCTGCCCAAGTGGGGCGGCAAGATTCCTCCGAACCTGAAGCTGCCCCTGCGGGACGGTGATATTGACCGCCCGGAGGACGAGGCGTATGCGGGCTGCTATTTCCTGAACGCCAACAGCCGCGAGAAACCACAGGTGGTGGACAAACAGGTGCAGCCTATTCTCGATCAGACCGAGGTGTACTCCGGCTGCTACGGCAGGATCACCGTCACCTTCTACGGCTATAATTCCAACGGCAATCGCGGCGTCGCTGCCGGGCTGGGGAACATTCAGAAGCTCAAGGACGGCGATTCGCTGGGCGGCAGGGCCAAGGCCAGCGAGGAGTTTGAGCCGGTGGACGACGATGAGGATTTCCTCAGCTGACACACGACCGAGGCGGCGGGTTTCCCATGGCGGCATTCCCGCCGCCCTTTCTCTATGGAGGTGAACCTCATTGAACCACATCAGCCTTGATATAGAAACCTATTCCAGTGTTGACCTGAATAAATCTTCGGTCTACCGCTACAGTGAAGCGCCGGATTTTGAGATTCTGCTGCTTGGCTATTCGGTGGACGACAATCCTGTGCAGGTGGTCGATCTGGCCAGCGGCGAGCGTATCCCGGAGGAAATCCTCGCGGCGCTTACGGATGAGCGCGTTATCAAGTGGGCTTTCAACGCCAACTTTGAGCGCGTGTGCCTGTCCCGGTATCTGGGAATGCCGAACGACGAGTTCCTCGATCCGGCACAGTGGCGCTGCACCATGATCTGGTCGGCATACCTCGGCCTGCCTCTGTCCCTGATGGGTGTGGGCGCGGCGCTGGCGCTGGATAAGCAGAAGCTGAGCAAAGGCAAGGAGCTGATCCGCTACTTCTGCCAGCCCTGTGCTGCCACCAAAGCAAACGGCGGTCGCACTCGTAATCTGCCGCAGGACGCGCCGGAAAAATGGACGCTTTTCAAAGCGTATAACCTGCGGGATGTGGAAACGGAGATGGGCATTCAAAAGCGTCTGTGCCGGTATCCCGTGCCGGAGGGCGTGTGCGCGGCGCGTTCCAGTTCTACGGGGCCAACCGCTCCGGACGCTGGGCTGGGCGCAATGTGCAGCTGCAGAACCTGCCCCAGAACCACATGGAGGAGCTGGCTGAAGCCAGAGAACGTGTGCGGTACGGCGATTACGATACCATTCAAAGACGGTACGGCTCCGTGCCGGACGTGCTGTCCGAGCTGATCCGCACCGCCTTCATCCCCAGCGCGGGCAAAAAGCTCATCGTCAGCGACTTCAGCGCGGTGGAAGCCCGCGTGATTGCGTGGCTGGCCGGTGAGCAGTGGCGCATGAAGGTGTTCGAGCGCGGCGGCGATATTTACTGCGCCTCCGCCAGCCAGATGTTCGGTGTGCCGGTAGAAAAGCATGGCGTTAATGGCCATCTCCGTCAAAAGGGCAAGATTGCCGAGCTGGCCCTCGGTTACGGCGGCTCGGTGGGTGCGCTGAAGGCCATGGGCGCATTGGAAATGGGCCTGACCGAAGAAGAGCTTCCCACGCTGGTCAGGCAGTGGCGCAGCGCCAACCCGCACATCACCCGGCTGTGGTGGGACGTGGACGAAGCAGTTATGATGGCAGTTCGTGATAAGACCTCCACCTATGCCCACGGCATCCGCTTTCATGTACAGTCCGGAATGCTGTTCATTCATCTGCCCTCCGGCAGAGACCTGTGTTACGCCAAGCCCCGGATCGGCGAGAACCAGTTCGGCTCTCCGGCTGTGACCTATATGGGCGTGGGCGCAACGAAAAAGTGGGAGCGCATCGAGTCCTACGGCCCCAAGTTCGTGGAGAACATTGTGCAAGGCATCAGCCGCGATCTGCTGTGCTACGCCATGCGCACGCTGCGCTGCTGTGATATTGTGGCGCACGTTCACGACGAAATCATCCTCGAAGCCGATCCCCGTGTATCTCTGGATGCTGTCTGTGAGCAGATGGGCAGAACGCCGCCATGGGCGAAAGGGCTGGTGCTCCGGGCGGACGGCTATGAGTGTGCATTTTACAAGAAGGATTAAGGAGGCGCACATGCGATTTTCAAAATACAACCACGAAGGCTACCATGATCCTACGGTGTACGAGGCGTTCACCGGCATTGAAAAGGAACGCAAGCAGGAAAAGCAGGCGGTAAAGCAGCTGCGGGCAAGCTATGCCGTCTACCGGCCTATTGTGTATATCTGTTCCCCTTACGCGGGCGACGTAAAGCAGAACGTCAGGCGGGCACAGGCGTACTGCCGGTTTGCGGTGCAGAAAAACTGCGTGCCCATCGCCACTCACCTGCTGTTCCCGCAGTTCATGGACGACACAGATCTGGCGCAGCGGCAGCAGGCGCTGTTTATGAGCCGGTTGCTGCTCATCAAATGCAACGAGGTCTGGGTGTTTGGCGAGACGATTTCACAGGGCATGGCCTCGGAAATCCGAAAGGCCGAAAGCCGGAATAAGACCATCCGCTACTTCACGAAGGACTGTCAGGAGGTACAGGTATCATGCGAGAACTGAAGATCGCCTATGGCAGCAGCTGCTTTGCCAAGGTCTGGTCGAATAAAACCATCACCTTCGACGCGCTGTGCGAGCGGCTGAAGAATACGATTCGCACCCCGGAAACGGTGGAGGAATATCCGAAGCTGTCCAAGGCCGAGCGCGACCGGGCGAAGGACAAGGGCGGTATGGTCGGCGGATGGCTCAAGCAGGGACGGCGAAAAGCGGCCAATGTGGAATGCCGCTCCATGCTGACCCACGACATCGACAGCGCTGATCCGGATTTTCTGGAACGTTATCGGATGCTGAACCAGTACGCCTCCTGCCTGTATTCCACCCACAGCCACACGCCGGAAGCACCGAGGTATCGCATCATCACGCCGCTGACGCGGGATGTGTCCCCGGAAGAATATCTGGCGCTGACCCGACTGCTGGCTAAGGAATGGGGCATCGACTGTGTAGACAGCTGCTCGTACCGCGCCCATCAGCTGATGTACTGGCCGACCACGCCCAGCAACGGCGAGTATGTGTTCGAGCGCTTCGACGGCGCATGGCTCAATCCGGACGCTTTTCTTTCCGCACATCCCGGTTGGCGGGATGTGAGTCTTCTTCCAACTTCGTCCCGTGAGAGCACACTCATCGACCGCCAGCGCAAGCAGCAGGCCGATCCGCTTGCCAAACCCGGCATTGTGGGCGCTTTCTGCCGGACGTACTCGATTGAGGAAGCCATTGATACTTTCCTGCCCGACGTGTACCAGCTCAGCGCCATGGCAGGCCGCTACGATTATGTGCCTGCGGATTCCTCGGCAGGCGTGGGACTTTACGACGGCAAGTTTGCTTACAGCCACCATGCCACCGACCCCGCCTGCGGACAGCTGCTCAACGCCTTCGATCTGGTGCGCATTCACAGGTTCCGTGATCTGGACGATAAGGTTGCCGCTGACACAGCGCCCAGCAAGCTGCCGTCGTACAAGGCTATGTGCGACTTTGCGGTGCAGGACACGGGCGTAAAGAAAACGCTGGCGGAGGATCGTGCGGCACAGGCGCAGGAGGATTTCAAAGCGGACGATAACTGGCAGGCACAGCTGGATTTGGAACGCAATGGCACCATCAAGGACACCATGGCCAACATCAGCGCCATCCTGCGCCATGATCCGAATCTGCAGGGCATCGTGTACAACCAGTTCAGCAATCTGCTGGATGTGCGGGAGGCGCTCCCGTGGCAGCAGGTAAAGCCCGGCTGGAGCGATACCGATCTGGCCTGCGCCAAGCTGTACTTCGAGCGCTGCTATGGCATCTGGTCGCCGACCAAATTCAAGGACGCGCTGCTGGCCGTCACCTCGGCAGAGCGGCTGTACCACCCCGTGCGAGATTATCTGGAATCCCTTGTGTGGGACGGCGTGCCCCGGCTGGATACGCTGCTCATCGATTACCTCGGCGCGGACGATACGCCCTATGTGCGGGCAGCTACGCGCAAAACGCTGACGGCTGGTGTGGCTCGCATCTATGAGCCGGGCGTGAAGTTTGACTCCATTCTGGTGCTCAACGGCCCGCAGGGCATTGGTAAATCCACCTTCTTTGCCCGGCTGGGAAAGAAGTGGTATTCGGACAGCCTGACCATCGCGGATATGAAGGACAAGACCGCGCCGGAAAAGCTGCAGGGCTATTGGCTGCTGGAGATTTCAGAGCTTGCGGGCATGAAGAAGATGGACGTGGAGACGGTGAAGTCGTTCATTACCCGCACAGATGATAAGTACCGCCAGTCCTATGGTGTGTCCGTGGAGAGCCATCCGCGATCCTGCATTATCGTGGGCACAACCAACAGCGACGGCGGCTTCCTGCGAGACATCACGGGCAACCGGCGCTTCTGGCCTGTGCGCGTATCGGGCGGCGGCAAGCTGCACCCGTGGGATATGAAGGACATTGACCAGATCTGGGCGGAGGCGGTTTGTGCCTATCGCAACGGCGAAGAGCTGTTCCTCAAGGACGATGTGGCAGCGGAAGCCTATGCCCAGCAGCGGGAAGCGATGGAGTCGGATGACCGTGAAGGTGTGGTGCAGGATTACCTTGACCGGCTGCTGCCTGCGGATTGGGACAAGTATGACCTGTACCAGCGCCGCAGCTATTTTGGCGGCAGCGATTTCGGAACGCCTGCGGAGGGCACCGTGCGTCGCGACCGGGTGTGCGCCATGGAAATCTGGTGCGAGTGTTTCGGCAAAGCCCGCGAAGCGCTGAAGAAGGCCGACTCCTACGAGATCGAGGGGATTCTGTATAAGCTGGGTGGTTGGAAGAAGTATGAGGGTTCCTCCAGCGGCAAGGCACGGTTCATCGGTTATGGCGTGCAAAAATGCTATGTGCGTGTTTCCGATGCAGGAACGGAAACAGGGACAGGTTGATTCCCATGTTTCCATGGCGGGGCTTTGGCAACATTCATCGGAAACAGACCAAGGCCCCGCGCCGGTAGGCTTCTTATCTGCCTGTTTCCTTTGTTTCTCATTCTCTACAGAAAGAATGTAGATATAAATAGAAAGGAAATCAGGCCCGCATATGTACACATACGCGCGTAAGAAGTTTAGCCCCCATGAGAAACAAGCATTGGAAACAGCAAAAGGAGAAGCGCATGAGAGAGAAAACGGTGGAGCAAAAGCTGGTGGCAGCGGTCAGGCATATGGGCGGTATCGCGCCCAAGTTCGTGTCTCCCGGTTTGGATGGTGTGCCTGACCGCCTGGTTCTGCTTCCGAGCGGCAAAGTAGGGTTTGTGGAGTGTAAAGCGCCCGGAAAACAGCTGCGTTCCCTGCAGGTACACAGAAAAAGGCAGCTGGAAGGGCTTGGGTTTTTGGTGTACTGCTTGGATAGACCGGAAGCGATTGGAGGGATACTGGATGAAATACTGTGCTCATGATTATCAGGCATATGCGACGGAATTTGTGCTGTCTCATCCGTACTGCGGTCTGATTTTGGATATGGGTCTTGGCAAGAGCGTCATTACGCTGACGGCGCTGTGGGATCTGCTGCTGGACAACTTTGATGTGGGCTGCGTTTTGGTGGTTGCGCCCAAGCGCGTGGCCGAGGACACATGGCCGAGGGAGATTGCCAAGTGGGAACATCTGAAGGGGCTGACCTACTCGCTGGTAATGGGCAGCGAAAAGGAGCGCCGGGCGGCGCTTGCCCGGAAAGCCATGATCTATATCATCAACAGGGAAAATGTCAGCTGGCTGGTGGAGCACACACATTGGCGTTTCGACGCGCTGGTGATTGACGAGCTGTCCTCCTTCAAGTCGGCCAAGGCACAGCGGTTCAAGGCGCTCAAAAAGGTGCGTCCCCTGTGCAGCCGGGTGATCGGGCTGACCGGCACGCCCGCGCCCAATACCCTGATTGACCTGTGGCCGCAGATGTACCTGCTGGACATGGGTCAGCGCCTTGGTCGGTTCCTCACCCACTACCGGGAACGCTTCTTTGTACCGGATAAGCGGAATCGGGAGATCGTGTACTCGTATAAGCTGCGGGAAGGCGCGGAGCAGAAGATCTATGAGCTGATTGGCGACATTTGCATTTCTATGAAGGCCACGGATCACCTGAAAATGCCGGAGTTGACCATGAACCGGGTGGAGGTACATTTAAGCGCGCAGGAACAGAAGCTCTATGATACCCTGAAACGGGAAATGATTCTGCAGCTGAAGGATGGCGAGATCGACGCGGTGAACGCCGCCGCCCTGTCCGGGAAGCTCCTGCAGATGGCCAATGGCGCGGTGTATGATTCGCAGGGGCGGACGGTTGCCATTCACGACCGAAAGCTGGACGCGCTGGAAGATCTGGCGGAGGCTGCCAACGGCAAGCCTGTGCTGGTGGCGTACTGGTTCAAGCATGACCTTGCCCGGATTCAGAAGCGCTTCCCGGAAAGCCGCGTCATCGACACCAGCAGGGACATCTCTGACTGGAACGCTGGGCGCATTTCCATGGGGCTGCTGCATCCCGCATCCGGCGGGCATGGGCTGAACCTGCAGGAGGGCGGCTCGACGGTGATCTGGTACGGCCTCACATGGTCGCTGGAGCTGTACCAGCAGCTCAATGCCCGTCTCTGGCGGCAGGGACAGAGCGCGGGTGCGGTGGTCGTTCACCACATCGTCTCCGTTGGCACACACGGCGAGGATGTGATGCGGGCGCTGGAACGAAAGGACGTAGGACAAGCCGGCCTGATCGCGGCGGTCAAGGCACAGATGGAGGTGTCCCATGAGCGTAAGGATTGAAAAGCTGATTGCGGAGTACCCGGACATGGTGCGGGACAGGAAGTGCCTGGCGTACCAGATTGCACACTTCCGGGGGCTGTCTGCGGAGGAAGTCATCGAGAGCATGTACACGCCCCGGCAGGACGGCGAGCGCGTGCAGACCAGCAGCCTTTCGGATAAGACGGCGCAGATCGCCATGAGCTACCGCGAACGGCTGAACCGGATGAACCGGGAATGGTACGAGCATCTGGAATGGCGGCTGCGTTGTGTGTCGGACGAGCTGGATTTCTTTGAAAGCGCGATCCGCGCCTTGTCCGGCGAGCTGTCCAGCGTTATGGTCTGTCTTGTGCTGGACGGCATGACATGGGACGCGACGGCGGACGCGCTGCACATGAGCCGCGCCAATATTGGGAAGCTGCGCAAGAAAGCCATTTTGGAGCTGGATATGCTCTATGCCCGTCACGATCTGGAAACGACGGCGTATATGCTGGGAACGGAGGGCTGATATGTGCTGCAGAGGGGATGTTTATTACGCGGATCTGGGAGCGCCGACCGGCAGCTGCCAGTGCGGCCTTCGCCCGGTGCTGGTGGTCAGCAACGATACCGTCAATGTTCATGCGCCCGTCATTACCGTCGTGCCCATTACGTCAAGGCACAAGGCCATGTATATGCCGACCCATGTGCTGCTGCCCAAGCAGGCGGTGACGGGGCTGAAGCACACCAGCGTTGCACTGGTTGAGCAGGTCACCACGATAGACAAGGCGCAGCTCCTAAGTCATGCGGGGCGTGTGCTGGACAACAGCCTGATGGAAAAGGTGGCGCAGGCTTTGCAGCTTCAGCTGGGGATTTTCCCGAAATGGTAGACTAAGAGTAGACTGGTTGTAGACTGACATGAACTGAATTCTGTGGTATAGTGTACCATGCCAACAGTAGACGAGGGGCGGGAAAACATCCCGCTCCTTTTTTGTTGGCCGGGCGGGGCTTTCTCCTTTCACCCGTCCGCTTACATACACAGGGAGGATTGGAAGATGCTGTTTACAAGCGAGCAGGTGTCCGGTGGGCATCCTGATAAAATTTGCGACCAGATCGCGGACGCTGTGCTGACGGACTGCCTGCGTCACGACCCGGAAAGCCGCGTGGCAGTCGAGTGTCTGGTGAAGGAGAACATCATTGTGCTGGCGGGCGAGATTACATCGGAGCACGTTCCTGATACCGATGCGCTGGCGCATGCGGTGCTCAGGAAGATCGGTGTGCCCGAAGCTGAAAGCTATGCGACCGCCGCCTTTATTACAAACCAGAGCCGGGATATTGCGCTGGGCGTGGACGACGGCGGCGCGGGCGATCAGGGGATGATGGTCGGCTATGCGACGGATGAAACGCCGGAGCTGATGCCCCTTCCCTTTATGCTGGCGACCCGTGCGCTGCTGGCGCTGCAGGAGTTGCGCTCGCCGCTACTGTTGCCGGACGCTAAGGCACAGGTCACATTTGATTACGACGCTGGGCGGATCGACACGTTCCTCATCAGCACACAGCACCGTGCGGGCGCACATCCCCGGCAGATCGAGGAGACGGTGCGCAACGCCATGGAACAGGCTGCGGCAGCGTATTGCCTGAACACAGATTTCAAAGCGCTGGTGAACCCAACCGGCAGGTTTGTGCTGGGCGGCAGCTTTGCCGACGCAGGTGTCACCGGGCGCAAAATCATGTGTGACACATACGGCGGCGCAGCGCATCATGGCGGCGGCGCATTCTCCGGCAAAGACCCCACCAAGGTAGACCGCTCCGCAGCTTATATGGCGCGGAAGATTGTGCGGGACTTTGTGCGCTACGGCTACGCCCGGCGCTGCGAGATTCAACTGGCGTATGCCATTGGGATGAAGGAGC
>ERZ827496.3608-NODE-3608-length-13167-cov-4.150244_pt1 | contig 13167 bp, 8 predicted proteins | sample MGYA00519769_ERZ827496 | MGnify/ENA primary metagenome ERZ827496 (study PRJEB31778, sample SAMEA3449327) | human gut metagenome | biome: human gut; feature: human-associated habitat; material: faeces | place: United Kingdom | collected 2010/2012 ...
TCCCCAACAAGCAGAAAATCGCTTTCGTGTCACGAAAGCCCTGCTTGCAGAAGAGCAGCACTTGCGAGAAGTCACCATTATTGATTTACTTAGCAAAGCGAGTGTGCTATAATTTTATCATGAGCTTTTATAGTTGCAAGTGTTGGTATGAATAAAGAAGGCGGTATGATATGGCGGTTTCCTACAATAGATTATTCAAAATGCTTATTGATCGAAAAATGATGAAAAAGGAATTATGCGAGTTGGCAGATGTGAGCCCAAGCACGATAAGCAAAATGGGCAGAGGCGAAATAGTTTCTATGGAAGTAATTGCACGGATTTGCCTCAAATTGAATTGCACAGTAGATGACATATTAGAAATTTTACCGGATAGTCCAGATTATGGGACGGACGAAAAGATAAAATAAGATTGATTGGACTGGAGGAGGAATACAGATGGCTACTATTTTTAATGAAGATAATACCATTGAGCAAATGATGCTTTCTACTCTTCAGAAGAATGAGTGGAAATATATTCCTGCCGAGGAACTTCCTCGTATGTATTCGGATGTACTTGTTGAATCAATGGTAAAAGAGGCCCTCATTCGCCTTAATCCGGAAATTGCGGAAGATCCATCCCGGGCAGATGAAGTTATTTATAAACTTAGGACACTTATTTTGTCTGTTCAACCACATAACCTTGTCACTCAGAATGAGATTTTCAAGAAAATGATTTTCGAGGAAAACTCCTATCCTTTTGGTAAGGACGGACGCATGGTTCCGATTCGTTTCTTTGGTACTATGCGTAAAGAAGATCTTGCTCTCAACGAATATGTTGTGACCAATCAGTGGATATATCCTCAGGCCGAAGGCGGCAAGCGCTTAGATATTGTGCTCTTGATTAACGGCTTCCCGATTGCTATCGGTGAATTGAAAACTCCGGTTCGTAGTGCCATTACTTGGTTGGATGCGGCTGGCGATATTTCTGCTTATGAAAAAAGCATACCCGCCATGTTTGTAACCAACGTATTTAATTTTGCTACTGAAGGCAAATGCTATCGCTATGGTTCTATCAATATGCCTATTAACATGTGGGGACCGTGGCACACAGCAACTCATAAGTCGGAAGGCAGTCTTGCAGATGTAAAAATCAGTGTGGAGGATATGATTTCACCGAAGAATGTCATGGACATTTTTCAGTTCTTCACGATGTTCGCCACTGATAAAAAATATCGTAAATATAAAATTATCTGTCGTTACCAGCAATTTGAAGGCGCTAATATGATTGTGAATCGTGTTATCGCTGGCTACCCTAAGAAAGGTCTAATCTGGCATTTTCAAGGTTCCGGTAAATCTCTTCTTATGGTCTTCGCAGCACAGAAACTGCGAATGATTCCGGAGCTCAAAAATCCAACCGTTGTTATTGTGGATGATCGCATTGATCTGGAAACGCAGATTACTGCAACCTTTAATGCATCAGACATTCCGAATCTAACCAGTGCAGCCACAAAAGAGGAACTTCTTTCCTTCTTCCGTGGTGATATGCGAAAAATCCTTATCACTACGATTGTTAAGTTTGGTGAGGTTAGCGGTGAGCTGAATCCTCGTGATAACATCATCGTCATGGTCGATGAAGCTCACAGAACCCAGGAAGGTGATCTGGGTGAAAAAATGAGAATGGCTCTGCCAAATGCTTTCTTCTTTGGATTGACAGGTACGCCTATCAATCGTGTTGATAAAAACACTTTTGCAACCTTCGGTGCCGAGGAAGATCGCACTGGCTATATGAGCCGCTATTCCTTTTCTGATTCCATTCGTGATGGTGCTACGCTTCCTCTTCACTTTGAGCCGGTTCCTGTAGAGCTTCATGTGGATAAGGAAAAGCTGGATCGTGAATTTGAGGCTATGACCGATGAGGCTGGACTTAGCAAAGATGAAAAGAACGAACTTTCTCGCAGGGTAAACATGAAGGCAATCATGTACAACCCGGCTAGAATTCGCAAGGTATGTGAGCATATCGCTAAACATTTCAAGGAGAAAATCGAGCCGAATGGCTACAAGGGTCAGGTCGTTGTCTATGACCGTGAATGCTGCTTGATGTATAAGGCTGTCCTCGATGAGCTACTCGGCGAAGAAGCCAGCACCATTGTTATGGATACCAATAACGATAAAGAAGATCGTTATAAGAAATATCGCAGAGATCGTGATGCTGAGGGAAAGGTTTTAGACACTTTCCGTGATCCTGCAAGCCCGTTAAAACTTGTTATTGTAACAGCTAAACTGTTGACTGGTTTTGACGCACCGATTCTTCAGGTAATGTATCTGGATAAACCCATGAAGGATCATACCCTTCTACAGGCGATTTGTCGTACCAACCGTACCTATGACCAAGGAAAAACACATGGTCTGATCGTTGATTATATCGGTATTTTTGATGATGTCGCACGTGCACTGGATTTTGACGAAAACAGTATGCGTAAGATCATCACCAACATTGAAGAAATCAAGAAGCAGCTTCCGACACTCCTAAAAAAATGCCTGGGATACTTCTTGGGTGTTGATAGAACAATTGAAGGTTGGGAAGGTCTCATGGCAGCGCAGGAGTGCTTACCAACAAATAAAGAAAAAGACGCGTTTGCTGCTGACTACCGTGTGCTGAATCGTGCGTGGGATGCGTTATCACCAGACGTTTTTCTGAATGCTTATAAAGCGGATTATCAGTGGCTGTCTCGTGTATATGAATCTGTGAAGCCGACGGATGGCCGTGGTGGATTGATCTGGGCATCCTTGGGCGCAAAAACGATTGAGCTTGTTCATCAGAACCTGACCGTTGGCGAAGCGGATGAGGACGTGGAAATCCTGGCAATGGATGCCGACCTGATTGATGAGTTCTTAGAAAAGCAGAAAGATTTGAAGAAGACCACCAAAAAGATCGAAATCAATCTCGTAGCCAAAATCATGAATCACACCAAGGATCCGAAATTCATCAAGCTTGGTGAAAAGCTGGAAACATTGCGAGAAAAGCACGAACAGGGTCTGGTGACCAGCATCGAGTTCTTGAAACTTCTATTGGAATTGGCGAAGGAAGCAGCACAGGCAGAAAAAGAAGTAGTGCCAGAGCAGGAAGTTGATAAGGGAATCGCTGCACTGACGGAACTTTTTAACGGTTTGAAAAACCGAAGCACTCCTGTTATTGTTGAGCGCATCGTTGCTGATATTGACAGCATTGTAAAAATTGTGCGTTTCGATGGCTGGCAGAGCACTACTGCTGGTAAGCAGGAAGTCAAGAAAGCCCTTCGCAGTGTTGTTTGGATCAAATACAAAATCAAGGATAAAGATGTCTTTGATAAGGCTTATAGCTATATTGAGCAGTATTACTAATAACAAAAAAGAAAGCGAGAAAACTAGATGATTGGAGCAATCATTGGCGACATCGTCGGTTCCAGATTTGAATGGGATAATCATAGGTCGAAAGATTTTGATTTTCTTACGCATCAATGTTTCTTCACCGATGATTCCGTCATGTCTCTGGCTGTATGTGATGCTTTGATGCATTGCAAGCCGGACTACAGTGATTTAAGTAATATAACGATTGAATCTATGCAGCGAATTGGACGTCCCTATCCACATTGTGGTTATGGTGGTTCCTTTTATCGTTGGATGTATTCGGACAATCCTCAACCATACAACAGCTACGGAAACGGAGCAGCAATGCGTGTCGGAGGATGTGGCTATGTAGCTAATTCTGTTGCGGAAGCCGCAGCACTTTCAAGAGCAGTTACCGAGACAACCCACAATCACCCAGAAGGAATTAAGGGGGCGGAAGCTACTGCCATTGCAGTCTATCTGGCTCGTACTGGAAGCAGTCTGATGGAAATTCAGGATTATATCGTGAAGAACTACTATCCGATTAACTTCACCTTAGATTCCATTCGTGATACCTACCAGTTTAACGAAACCTGCCAAGATACCGTCCCTCAGGCACTCGAAGCATTCTTTGAGTCTACCAGTTTTGAGGATGCTATTCGCAACGCCATTTCTATTGGAGGTGACAGTGACACCTTGGCGGCTATCACCGGTGCTGTTGCCGAGGCGTACTATGGTGTACCTACTAATATCAGAAAACACGCTCTTACATTTTTGGACGAGCGTCTCCTGAAAATTCTCCTGGAATTTGAAAACAAGTATCCTGCTAAATTTGAGAAAATTCAAGAAAGTGGTAGCGTAGGTGTAAAACCTTCCACCGGTAAAAAAGTAAAGACAGGAGGTCGTGCTGAGATGATGCAATCTGCTATGGATATAGCTGATATGGAATTGGAAGCCAGTGCCGCACATCCGGAAGAAACAACCAGTCAGAAGCTGTTTTCTCACCTGTTTGAAGCCTGCAATATTCTGCGTGGCCCCATCAATCAGGACGAATATAAGAGTTATGTAACGCCTATTCTTTTCTTCAAGCGTCTCTCCGATGTTTATGATGAAGAAACTCAAGTTGCTCTCGAAGAATCCGGTGGTGACGAGGAATACGCTAGCTTCCCGGAAAATCACCGCTTTGTCATTCCGGAGGGCTGCCACTGGAAGGATGTTCGTGAAGCAAGTGAAAATGTCGGTGTGGCTATTGTAACAGCCATGAATGGAATTGAACGTGCTAATCCTGATACGCTGAGTGGCGTGTTCAGCAGTTTTGACGATGCAAACTGGACCGACAAAACAAAACTATCTGACGAACGTCTGAAAGACCTGATTGAACATATGTCTAAAATCAAGGTCGGCAACAACAATTATTCCGCAGATGTAATGGGTGACAGTTACGAATTTCTGATTAAGAAATTTGCTGATCTCTCCAAAAAGAATGCCGGTGAATTCTACACGCCGCGTTCGATTGTCAAATTACTTATTATGCTAATGGCTCCCAAGGCCGGAGAGACCGTTTACGATCCAGCCTGTGGTACGGGTGGTATGCTCATTGAGGCTATTCGGTACATGCATGATGACAAGTTGACCTATGGAAAAATCTACGGTCAGGAAAAGAATCTGGCAACATCTGCCATTGCTCGAATGAATCTGTTCTTGCATGGTGCACGAGATTTCAAAGTGACACAGGGCGATACTCTGCGATCCCCGAACTATCTGGAACGTGGATCATTGCAGACCTTTGATTGCGTAGTCGCAAATCCTCCGTTTTCGCTCAAAAACTGGGGAGCTGAACAATTCAGCAGCGATATTTACGGTAGAAATATTTGGGGATGCCCGACCGATTCCAATGGTGATTTTGCATGGCTCCAGCACATGATTAAGTCTATGAATCCGAAAACTGGTCGTTGTGCTGTGGTGCTGCCGCAGGGAGTGCTCTTTAGAAGCGGTAAAGAAGGTGAGATTCGCAAGCACCTTGTGGAATCCGATAAACTGGAAGCTATCATTACGATGGCCAGTGGTGTATTCTACTCCACTGGTGTTTCTGCCTGCATTCTTTTCTTGAATAATGATAAAGCTCCTGAGCATCGTGGCCGTATTTGTATGATTGATGGCTCCGGAATTTATACTCCCCAGAGAGCACAGAACATTATGACCGAAGAAGATATCCAAACCGTATTCAACTACTATACGGAATACGAAGATGTTATCGAAAAGGTCAAAATCGTTACGATTCCAGAAATTCGGGAGAAAGACTTTTCTCTTGCTATTAACAACTATATCGAAAAGAAGGAGCAGGAAACTGTTCCTCCGGCAGAAATCCGTAGACAGTATTTTGAGGCTTACAAAGAAATGATTGCAGCCGAAGAAAAGATGCGTAAGCTCTTGCTGGAAGGAGGTTATATCAGTGAGTAAAAGAATAACCATTGAGGAACTGCAATCCTATCTTTGGAACTCCGCTGTCCTTCTAAGAACCAACATTGATGCTGGTGCCTATAAGCAATATATTTTTCCTCTGCTGTTTTTTAAGCGTATCTGTGATGTATACGATGAAGAAACTGCCATTGCTATCGAAGAATATGGTGATGACGCTGCCGAATTTGATGCTGACGAAATCCACACCTTTGTGGTTCCCAAGGGATATCACTGGAACGATGTTCGTGCCGTATCCGAAAATGTTGGTGTGGCCATTGTTGAGGCATTCCGCAAGGTGGAAAATGCGAACATTGACAAGCTGCAAGGTATTTTTGGTGATGGTGCCTGGACAAATAAGAATAGGCTCCCTGATAGGTTGTTGAAAGATCTGCTGGAACATTTCAGTACCAAGACTCTCTCCATTGCCAATTGCCCGGAAGACGAGCTGGGTCAAGGATACGAATACCTTATCAAAAAGTTTGCGGATGACAGCGGTCACACAGCACAGGAGTTCTACACCAATCGAACTGTTGTGCATTTGATGACCGAGATGTTGAAGCCGGAGTCGGGGGAATCTATCTATGATCCGACCTGTGGTAGTGCAGGTATGCTTATTTCTGCTATTGCGTACTTAAAAGAGCAAGGTAAGGAATGGCGAAATGTGGCTGTTTACGGTCAGGAAATCAATGCGCTTACCTCTGCTATTGGCAAGATGAATCTGTTTCTGCACGGAGTTAAGGACTTTAATATCGTAAATGGAGATACTTTGAAAGCACCGGCCTTCGTCGAGAACGGTAGACTGAAGAAATTTGACCTTATCCTGGCAAATCCACCGTACTCAATTAGTCAGTGGGATCGCGCAGCATTTGAAAGTGATAAATATGGTCGTAACTTCTTGGGTGTGCCTCCGCAAGGCCGTGCTGATTATGCATTCCTTCAGCACATTATCGCAAGTCTGAAGGACTATACTGGTCGATGCGCTATCTTGTTCCCACACGGAGTTCTTTTCCGTAATGAGGAAAGTGCGATGCGTGAAAGACTGGTGCGCAGCGATAAAGTAGAATGTGTTATCGGTCTCGGACCGAATCTTTTCTACAACTCTCCGATGGAAGCTTGTATCATGATTTGTCGGATGAATAAGCGCCCTGAACGTCGTGGACAGGTGTTGTTCATCAATGCGGTAAATGAGGTTGAGCGTAAAAACGCACAGAGCTATTTGGAAGAACGCCACATCGCTCGTATCGCTACTGCTTATGACAACTATGTCGATGATGCTGATTTTGCAAAGGTGGCTACTATTCAGGATATTGCAAATAACAACTTCTCCTTGAGCATTCCTCTGTATGTGAAACCAGAGGTCAATGAAGAAGAAATAGATAACCGCAATGTTCAGGAACACTATGATAGTTGGCTGGCTGCTTCCGAAATGATGAAACTGAGCTATGAAAAATTGAACGCACTATTAGTAAAGGAGGCAGATGTCAATGAGTAAAGTCCTTCTTGGCGATGTCGCTGTAGAACATAAGGAGACATGCAAAGGCAGCAAGGATGGCTATCCCATCGTTGGTCTGGAACACCTGATCCCAGAAGAGATTACATTGACTGCTTGGAATGAAGGCAGCGAAAACACGTTCAGTAAGATGTTTCGCAAGGGTAATGTCTTGTTTGGACGCCGAAGAGCCTACCTGAAAAAGGCTGCTGTTGCTCCATTTGATGGCATCTGCTCTGGTGATATCACTGTTATCGAAGCAAAACCTGACCGTATTTTGCCGGAGTTGCTCCCGTTCATCATCCAGAACGATGATCTGTTTGAGTTTGCTGTCGGTAAATCCGCAGGCTCCCTTTCGCCTCGTGTAAAATGGGAACACTTGAAGAATTATGAGTTCGAGCTCCCAGATATGGGGAAACAAAAGGAATTGGCTGAACTGCTCTGGGCTATGGATAACACGAAGAAATCCTACCAGAAGCTGATTGTGGCTACGGATGAACTGGTGAAATCTCAATTTATCGGGCCAGCTGGCCACAAGGATTTCACCGGTCATACCGCTTCCGCAAGGAGGTGTGCATAATGGCGAAATATCGGTTTGAACAGATTGCAATCAACAGCACTGAAAAGAAAAAGCCTGTTGAAGAAGATCGCTTCACCTATCTTGGTCTTGAACATCTTGATTCAGGAAGCCTCAAAGTTACTCGATTCGGTTCTGAGGTAGCTCCAATCGGTGAAAAACTGGTGATGCACAAAGGAGATGTGCTCTTCGGAAAACGTAGAGCCTACCAGAAGAAAGTTGCCATCGCACCATTTGATGGTATTTTCTCTGCACATGGAATGGTTCTGCGACCTAGAGAAGACGTAATTGACAAGAGTTTCTTTCCGCTGTTTATCAGCTCGGACTATTTCTTGGATGCTGCCATCAAGATCTCCGTTGGATCGTTATCACCAACTATTAACTGGCGCGACCTTAAAACGCTTGAATTTGAATTGCCTGATTTAGCGACTCAGCGCAAGTTGGCTGAAACTCTTTGGTCAATCAATGATACGATGGAGACCTATAAAAAGCTGATCGCCGCTACTGACGAACTCGTTAAGTCTCAATTTATGGAGCAGTTTAGCGATGTAAAAAAGCGGGAAACGCTTGAAGCACTATCAATAAACGGCCCTCAGAATGGGTTTTATCGCAAAGCGGATGGGAGTGTTCCTAATACCCATATTGTTAAAATGAAGGAGCTTTTTGCAAATGAATGTATTGCCGATGAGACGAGTTTCGATATGGTGAATATGACACCGAATGAACAAAAGCGGTTTGAACTTACACCTGACGACCTCCTGTTCGGTAGACGTTCACTTGTAGTCGAAGGAGCAGGAAAATGTAGGCGTGTCGGGGATATTACTCTACCGCTTGCCTTCGAATCTTCTCTGCTCAGAATCACTCTCGATACAGAAAGAGTCCTTCCACGCTTCGTACAAGCATGGTTTGATACAGATGAAGGAAGGCGAGCAATAATATCGATTCGAGCTGTAACAACCATATCAGGTATTAAGGGGTCAGATCTGAAGAGAGTATTGATCCCAGTACCAACATTGGAGCAGCAAGAATGTTTTCTGGCCTTCGTCCGTCAGAGCGATAAATCAAAATTATTGATTTCAAGATTAGAGGAATTCACCTTGATGGACTATCGGGGGCATGGGAAGATGTAAAGGAATATTAGGAAACAAAAGAATGCGGTTAAAGCACAGATGGAGGTTTGGCTATGGGCAATAATATTATACTTGAAACGAAATTCGTGGCTGATATAAGTGGCTCTTTTTATATTCCGTCATATCAAAGAGGCTATAGATGGAGTGAAACAGAGGTTGTACGTCTGTTAGATGATATATATCAGAATGGAAAGAAAAATTATTGCCTGCAACCGGTGGTCGTTCGTAAAAAAGAAGATCAGTACGAACTGATTGATGGACAGCAGAGGCTCACCACGTTATATCTTATCTATAAGTATATGAAAAATGTGAATCCGTTCTTCAACGAACCGGCATTTACACTATCTTATCAGACAAGAGACCAGTCAGAAGAGTTTTTGAAAACTCTGGATATGACGAAACAGGATGATAACATCGACTTTTGGTTTATAGCCAAGGCATACAACACTATAAAAGAGTGGTTTGAGCAGGACTTACAAATTCGGGTCATGCATATCTTTGAATACTTAAAAGAAGATGTCAAAATCATCTGGTACGAGGTTGGGGAAAGTGAAGATGCAATTTCACTGTTTACCCGTCTGAATATCGGAAAAATTCCGCTGACAAGTGCTGAACTCGTCAAAGCGATGTTTCTTAGCCGGGATAATGCAGAGAATATGCGCAGGGAAAAGCAGGAAGAGATATCGCTACAATGGGATGGCATCGAGAGGGAACTTCATAATGAATCTCTGTGGTTCTTTTTGACAAACAGCGTCAAAGGTGAATATCAGACAAGAATTGACCTTGTTCTTGACCTGATTGCCGGTAAAGATGAAAGTACACGAGAAAAGTATTATACATTCTTCCGATTTGATGAATTGCGTAAAGAAGTATCACTGGATGATATCTGGAAAAAAATCTATCAGACTTTTCTTACTTTGAAGGGCTGGTACGAGGATCATGATCTGTACCACAGAATCGGCTATTTGATTACATCTGGCACTTCTCTGCATAAAATATTTGCTCTGTCAAAAGATAAAAAGAAGAGCGAGTTTAATGAATCTCTCGACGAACTGATTAAAAAGAGCGTTGCGATTTCTGGAAATTATGCTGAACTCAGTTATGAGAAGTCGTTGGATTATAAGCGGATTAGTACATTACTGCTTTTATTCAATATCGAATCGGTAAGAAGAAGTGATGGACATGCTCAACGGTTTCCATTTGATCAGTTTAAGCACCATAAGGGCAGCAATGTTACATGGAGCCTAGAGCATATACATGCCCAGCAATCGGAAGGTATGAAAACGCAAGATGTTTGGAAAAAGTGGCTGGAACTTCATATCCCATCTGTTGAAAGTATCGGTGGTGAACATAGTGAACTGATTGATGAAATGCAAGGCGCGATAAATGCAGATAAGCTGGAGCGCACTGTATTTGAGAGCATTCAGCAAAAAGTTCTTGGTTTGTTATCCGTTTCAGGCAATACAGAGTACATGCATTCCATTGCAAATCTTGCATTGCTTAATACGGCGGACAATGCGGCTCTTAATAATTCGACATTTGATGTGAAAAGAAATGATATCATTCAGATGGATAAAAAAGGACAGTATATTCCTTTCTGTACTAAGATGGTATTTCTGAAATATTATACTTCATCTGCTGAAAATCAGCTTCACTTTTGGGGTCAGGCCGATAGAATTGCTTATATTAAAGCAATCAATGATGTTCTGAGTGATTATATAGAACCGATTGTTTTGGAAAAGGAGGAAACAAAATGAGTACGACGCTTCACTCATTTATGGATATCTTTGAAACAACGATTGAGGATGGAGATACTTCAGTTCAGCTTAATAAAATTGTAATCCCCCTTATTCAGAGAGACTACGCTCAAGGACGTATTGATAAAGACATCAATAGGGTGAGAAGCCGTTTTCTTCAGGCACTTTATAGGGCTGTTACTGGGGAGCCGATTACCCTTGACTTTGTTTACGGTGACATTGATGAAGAAGGAACTATGACGCCTTTGGATGGTCAGCAGCGTTTGACAACGTTGTTCCTCTTGCATTGGTATGCGGCTAAAAAGGAAAAAATATCTGATGACAAGTACGCATTTCTCAGCAGGTTCAGCTATGAAACACGTTATAGTGCAAGATATTTCTGTGCCGAGCTTGTGAAGTTTATGCCATCTTTTGAAACTACGCTTTCTGCTGACATAAAGAATCAGGCATGGTTTCCGTTTGACTGGAAAGATGATCCTACTATCAGCTCCATGCTTGTAATGTTGGATGCGATTGATGAGCGCTTCAAAGATGTACCGGATATATGGGAGCAATTGGAAAATAAAGCGATTACCTTTTATTTCTTGCCAATAAGAGATATGGGTCTTACTGATGAGCTTTATATTAAAATGAATTCCCGTGGGAAGCCGTTGACAGTATTTGAACATTTCAAAGCAGAACTGGAGAGGGAAATCAGAGCTCTCGATGAAAAAAATGGTCAGAATACGGCAGATCGTATTGTTGGAAAAATAGATAAATCCTGGACAGATTTATTGTGGAAATATCGCAGCAGCGGCTCCAGTGATGCGGATGACAATATTATTGATGATGAATTTCTACGATACTTCAAGTTCGTTTGCGATATTATTTGTTATCGTAATGGACAGTCTCCACAAGGCTACAGCAGCGACATTTTTGATTTGCTGCACTTGTATTTCTCCGCAGATGAAGAGAAAGCAGTAGCGAACATAGCTACGCGAGAAGCGTTCTTCGATTGCTGGTGTAAAATAAATGGCTATGATAATCCGACAGAATTTTTGGAATCGTTTATGAGCTACACTCATGCATGTGGGAAAATTGTGGTTGATTCCAGATATAAGATTGATATTTTTGAGGATTGCTTGCATTTTTATTCTGATAAGTCCGGCAGAATTCGACAGTTTCCATTAAACCGCATCGTGCTCTTGTATGCCATTACAATCTATTTACAGCACCAAAATGAAGTGACATATTCTGATTTTGTGAGAAGAATCAGAATTGTCAACAACCTGATTCAGAATTCCGAAGATGAGGTTAGTGATAGACAGGATAGAAACAGAATTCCCGCAATTCTTCAGGCTGTTGATGCAATTGTTCTTACAGGCGTGATTGATGATTCTATTGAGATTAACTTCAATGTAAATCAGATACAGGAAGAAAAGAAAAAAATTGAATTCCTAACCCAAAACCCAGACTGTACAGATGAAGTGTTTGAACTGGAAGATCATAACATGTTAAAAGGGCAAATCGGTATTATTGGTCTCGATAATCTTTCGCTGGGCTCTCGTTTTTCTTCTTTATTCGCCTGTTCGTGGGATAAGATTGACTGTGCTTTAATGACATTAGGCAACTATGGGCAGCAGGAAAGAAACAAATGGCGTTATCAGTTTGCATCAAAAAGTTTGCAGTATGCTTGGGATGAGCTATTTCATAAAAGTGCAAATGCCGGTTTTGAAAATACACATACAATTTTAGTTGAACTGCTCAAATCGAAAGAAAGTTTCGATGATGGCATTTTGGATGGAATTATTTCTGCGTTCTTGGCTCAATGTGAAAAGGATAATTTATATCCATGGAATTATTATTATGTAAAGTATCCTGTTTTCCGTCCTGGTAGTTATGGAAAGATGAGCAACGACGATGTGGTAAATAAGCCATATATGTTCTCGGTTATGCAGACAAAGACGCAGTGGTCACAAAATACGTACATGCCGTATTTGAAAGAAGCAGATGATGACCATCTATCCAGAGACGAGATGGGGCAGTATTTGGTTTATGATGATGTTTACATTGTCTGTGAAAACAATTCATATGGTGTTTACAGAAATGATGATGATAGCCTTACGGATACCGTTACTATTTCTCAAAATGAAGCGGGTATTGATACGGAAGATAGAATCATTAAGTTGAAAAAGTATATAGCCAATATGAAGTAATATTTCTATACATTCTGGCCGGACGATAGATAAAGAAAGGTAGCGTTTTGGAAAAAAAGGGGGGGATTTTATGGCTGATAACCGAAAGAAAGCCTCTATGTCACAGGTACTGGCAGATATAAAGCCTTACATAACGAAAAAGTTCATGGCGGCACCGTGTATTAAGGAGCAAGACATTCAGGCTATCTGTCAAATCCTCCTGCCCAGATACAAG
>ERZ827496.3612-NODE-3612-length-13164-cov-2.813334_pt1 | contig 13164 bp, 11 predicted proteins | sample MGYA00519769_ERZ827496 | MGnify/ENA primary metagenome ERZ827496 (study PRJEB31778, sample SAMEA3449327) | human gut metagenome | biome: human gut; feature: human-associated habitat; material: faeces | place: United Kingdom | collected 2010/2012 ...
TTTTCGGAGTGAAACCGTTCGGGATAGGGTAATTAGCGAGCCAGCGATTCAGAGCCTCCGGTTGCAGCATGTTTTCGCAGATAGCCTGAATGGCCGTTCGGATAGAGGCCTGTGTAAACCATGCGTTCTCTTCGGTAGCCTTTTCGAGAATCGGCTTCAGAGTCCCCGCCCGAAGTGCATTGGTAAGTTGCTCTCCGAGCGTGATGAAGGTGGATATGCGGTAATTTGTCGACATAATGATCAGACAAAGCTATAAAAAAGTTACATTTGCAGAAAAGAGTTTTTCGGAATTCGGCGACCGATGGCGGATGTGGCCGGTCGGTTGCGATACGATCGATGGATGAAATCAAAATAGATAATAAAAAGAGATGGAATTTTTAGCCTTGATTCCGGCCCGTTATGCCTCTACCCGTTTCCCGGGCAAGCCGTTGGCCGATTTGGATGGACGCCCGATGATCCGTTACGTCTATGAAACAGCTGCATCATTTTTCCCGACATGCTATGTGGCGACGGACGATTCGCGTATTTTCGATGCTGTAAAAAGTTTTGGCGGGCAGGCCGTAATGACCGCATCGACGCATCGCAGCGGGACGGATCGTTGTCGTGAGGCCCTCGACCGGGTGGAAGAGACGACCGGTCGTCATTTCGATGTGGTGGTTAACATACAAGGCGATGAACCGTTCCTTTCGGTTGAGCAGCTTCAGCGTATCGTAGGGTGTTTCGATGAGGCGTCGACCCAGATTGCGACACTGGTCAAACCGTTTGGCCGAGGGGAGGATGTCTTTAATCCAAACTCTCCGAAAGTAGTCTGTTCGGCCGATGGACATGCCCTCTACTTCAGCCGTTCTCCGATTCCGTTTTTGCGCGGAATTGAGCGAGATCGCTGGCAGGAGTCGTACCGTTTCCTGAAACACATCGGACTCTACGCCTATCGGAGCGATGTGTTGCGACAAATCACCAAACTGCCGCAAGGCGTGCTCGAAAAGATGGAGTCGCTCGAACAGTTGCGGTGGCTCGAAAACGGATTCCGCATTCGGGTGGCAGAGACTAATAGCGAAAGTCTGGCGATCGATACCCCGGAAGATTTGGTCGCTGCGGTTGCATTTATGCGCGGAAAGGGGAAATAGATACGGATATTTTGCGGTTGTAGAAAAAACGCTTACATTTGTGATGCCGTCGAAGTCGTTCGTCGGCTGCTTCCCGTCCGGGAGGTAGGGTATCATGAGTTATATATTCCGTAAAAACTATCAATATGTACGACGCAAAGGCGTTAGGCGAGAAAAATCTCGTAGAATTACGCGAGATAGGTCGAGGTTTGGGTATCAAGGCCCAGTTGCGTAAACAGGATCTGATCGAACGGATCCTTGCATTGTCTTCCGAGAAGGGTGGTGATCCGACTCGTCAGGAGCGGCAGAAAGCCGATCCGGAACAGGAATCGGAGGCTTCGGAAACGAGCCAGAGACATCGGGGACGTCGGCCAAAAGTGGAGGAGGTTTCACGTCCGGAAGAACTTTCGAGCAAGCAGGAAGAGGTTGATGCAGCGACGCAATCGGAGCTGCGACAAGTATCGGAGGAGGAGCGACAAGCATCGGAATCGCTTAATCCACGGGATGCGTCTCACGCGGCACGGAGGCGTCGAGGCCGCCGTTCGGATGTGACGTCGAATGAAAACGGAGGGCCGCTTGCGACAGACGTTGATAAGTCGGATAGCGCGGTCAACGGAGGGGATGAACCCCATGCCGAGAGTGCTCGGCAGAGTGGAGAGGAGCGTTTGGATCAGAAGCGTCGGGGTCGTCGTCCGAAGAGTTCCGGAAGGCCGGCGGAGTCCGTTCATGTGGTGCAAGAGGGTGTAGTAGCTCAAGATACGCATGCTAAGGAGAAAACGGAAGGGGAGCTGGCCTCAGAAGTACCCTCTCCGGTTTATACGACAAGTCCGGAAAAGAACCGACAGGGCAACGATCGTAAAAGGTCCCGGATCGGATTCGGGCGACCGGCATACGAACAAGGTCAGAATATGCAGGGGGGAGCCCCTTCTGCTGCGGGTAAGGGTTTGTCTGCGGGTGAGGTAACCCATGCGGCAGGCGCTCAATCTCCGGTCGGTTCGAACGATGTTCGGGAGGAGGTGAAAACCACACCGCGTAAGGAGCAGCATGAAGATTTTCTCGGGACGATTCAGGGAGAAGGCGTTTTGGAGATCATGCCCGATGGCTACGGCTTCTTGCGTTCGCCCGATTACAACTACCTGAACTCTCCGGATGATGTCTATGTCTCGCCCTCGCAGATCAAACTTTTCGGCCTGAAGGCGGGGGATACGGTTCAGGGAATTATTCGACCTCCGAAAGAGGGTGAAAAATATTTTCCATTAGTCAAGGTAAACAGAATCAATGGTCTGGCTCCGGATGAGGTGCGTGATCGGGTTCAATTTGAGTTCATGACTCCGCTGTTCCCGACCGAGAAATTCAACCTGACCGGAAACGGACACAACAACCTTTCGATCCGGGTGATCGACCTCTTCTCTCCGATCGGTAAAGGACAACGTGGTTTGATCGTGGCCCAGCCGAAAACCGGTAAGACGATGTTGTTGCAGGCGATTGCCAATGCGATAGCGGATAACCATCCCGAAGTCTATCTGATCGTTCTGCTGATCGATGAACGTCCTGAAGAGGTGACGGAGATGGCCCGGAACGTAAAGGCCGAAGTGGTGGCGTCGACTTTCGATGAACAGGCCTCCCGCCACGTGAAGGTGGCAGAGATGGTGCTCGAAAAGGCAAAACGGATGGTTGAGTGCGGACACGATGTGGTGATCCTGCTCGATTCGATTACGCGTTTGGCCCGGGCCTACAATACGGTGCAACCGGCATCTGGAAAGGTGCTCTCCGGAGGGGTGGACGCCAATGCGTTGCACAAACCAAAACGCTTTTTCGGTGCAGCACGTAATACCGAAGAGCGGGGATCGCTGACGATTATCGCTACGGCGTTGATCGATACCGGATCGAAGATGGATGAGGTGATTTTCGAAGAGTTCAAGGGCACGGGCAACATGGAGCTCCAGCTCGACCGCAAGCTCGCCAACAAACGTGTCTACCCGGCGGTCGACGTCATCGCATCGGGTACGCGCCGCGAAGACCTGCTCCTGCCGCGCGACGTGATGAACCGCACGTGGGTGCTGCGCAAATACCTTTCGGACATGACGCCCGTCGAGGCCATAGAGTTCCTCCAGAAGCAGATGGGAATGACCAACACCAACGAGGAGTTCCTCGCCACGATGAACCATTAAACAACCACAAAACCCACTGATAGAATGAAAAACCTGATTATCCTGCTGTCATGCCTGCTGTTCGCCGGCAGCGTATACGGATGGGGACAAAAGGGGCACGACGTCACGGCCTACATCGCAGAGTGCCACCTCACGCCCGAAGCCGCCCAAAAGATCGACAAGGTGCTCAACGGCCATTCGCCCGTGTACTACTGCAACTGGATGGACATTGCCAGCCACACCCCCGAATACAATTACACCAAGACGTGGCACTACCTGAACATCGACGAGGGCCAAACCCTCGAAACGATGCCCCGGAACCCCAAAGGCGACGTGCTGACGGCCGTCACGACGCTCGTCGCCGAGCTCAAGGCCGGCGGGCTGGCACCCGAGGCGGAGACCGAGAAGCTCAAGATGCTGATCCACCTGGTCGGCGACATGCACTGCCCGATGCACACGGGGCGCCTGTCGGATATCGGTGGCAATCAGCGCCCGGTGCTGATGTTCGGACGCAGAACGAACCTCCACTCGGCCTGGGACTCGGCGATCCTCGAAGCCGGGCACAAGTGGAGCTACACCGAGTGGCAGGAACAGATCGACCGCCTGACGGATGACGAGGCGGCACTGGTACAGGCCGGGGAGCCGCAGGACTGGCTGAAGGAGACGCATGCGATCTGCGTCGGCATCTACGAGGACAGCCCCGAAGGGACGAAAATATCCTACGATTACGTGGACAAATACACGCCCGTCATCGAGCAGCAGTTCGTCCGGGGCGGCTACCGGCTGGCACGCCTGCTGAACGAGATTTACCGCTGACCGTAGGTGCAAAATAAAAGGGAACGGGCTTGCAGTCGCTGCAAGCCCGTTTTCCGTCCTGCGGCAGTGCGGCAAAGATGTATTTCGGCCGTTTCGGCCGCACAAAAATCCGGGCTAAACGCTAAGGGACAAGGCCGGGGTCTGCAGGGGAGCACTGCGTGCGGCGCAGGGGCACGACAACCGATCGGGCCGGATAATTTTATCCGGCAAAATACCCGAGGAAATAAAAGTTATATTAATTTTGCAGGCATGAGATACCTAACCGCCATACTCTTCGGCCTGCTTGCTGCCGGATGCGGCGACAAGGCCGCGGACAACCTGATGACCCAGGCTTCGGTGCTGATAGAGGAGCATCCCGACAGCGCCTTGCTGGCTCTCCGGCAGATAGACCCCTCGGCCATTTCACCGGCGGCCGACGCCCGGCGACGCCTGCTGCTCGCGCAGACCTACTCCCGCACAGGTGCCGAGGCTGACAAGGATTCGCTGACCGCCCCCGCACTGGATTATTACGAGCGCCACGGCTCCGGGGCCGAGCGTGCCTATGCCTGGTATTTCGACGCAAAGGTACACCACAATGCCGGCGACCTGGGACGGGCGATCAAAGGCTACACACAGGCGATGCTCTACGCCGAACGCAACCGCGACAAGGCGGGAACCACAAAACTGCTCATGGCACTGTACCACACGCTGGGGCTGCTGTACCTCGAACAGGGATACGACACCGAGGCCGAAGATGCATTCTCGAAAGCCGTCGCCGCGGCGCAGGAGACCGGCAGTGCGGAACTGGAGGGATACAGCCGCTACATGCTCTCGTCGGCACAGTATGCCAACGGCCGCTATGCCGAGGCCATCGAAACACTCTCCCCGCTGGTCGGGGCACGCGACACGATGGCATTCCGTTTCTTCGCCCAGCAGATCACCCTGCAAAACCTGATATACCACACCTTCGCCGAAGACTGGAGCACCGGGCAGTTGCTCGAGGAGCGGGCGCGCATCGACATGCACGAACTATGGACAGCCCCGCTGACGCACGGCCCCGCATCGGCCGACGACGAAGACCGCACGCTCTACGACATCGCTTCGGCCATCATTTTTTACCGGGCGGAGCAGCCCGATTCGGCACAATACTACATAGACCGCTCGCTGGCGCACATCAAACGCTTCAACCAGAACAACATCGGGCTCTACACGATCGCCTCGGCCATACACCACCGTCGCGGGGAGGACGGCAAAGCCTATGCCTGTGCCATGCAGTACATCGGCAAGCGCGATTCGCTCGACAAGGCACGGCAGGGGGTATCGGTGGCCGAGCTGGAAAAGAGATACCGCACGGCCAACGAAACGGCGCTCCGCGAGGCGGGGCTGCGTTACCGAATCTGGATCGCCACGCTGGCATGCCTGTTGCTGGCCGCGGCCGTTACAGGGGCGGTGGTGGGCTACCGGCGCAAACTCCGGCACCGGGACGCGCAGCTGAGCGAATACCTCACGCTGCTGGAATCCTACCGGGAATCGCACGACAGCCTCACCTCGCGGCTCGATGCCTCGAACGAGCGCGAGGCCGCCGTCAAGGCTTCGCTCGAGGGGCGGTTCGCCCTGCTGCGCGACATCGCCGCAACCTACTACACCTATGGCGAAGGGGAACGGCTGGCGAGGAAGGTGAAGGAGCTGGCACTGAGCCCGGCGATGCTCGCGGACATCGTCCGCATGGCAGACCTCTACAACGACCGGGCGGTCACGCGCCTGCGCCGCCAACTGCCGGGGTGGACGCCGCGCAACTACGATTTCGCAGCGCTGGTCGTCGCCGGGTTCTCGGCGCAGGAGATCAGCGTGATGCTCGACATGACGCTGAACGGGGTCTACACGCTCAAATCGAAACTCAAACGCCGGATCGCCGAATCGGGGGCTGCGGACAGGGAGTTTTTCACCCGTTTTTTCGCATAGCAAGGGCGCCCGGCGCGCCGGCAAGAATCCGCGGGATCGCACCCTCTGTAAATCAACATTTTACACACAAACAAGCAAGAATTATTCCGTACCGGCAAGCCGCATCGGGGCTTAACTTTGCAGGGAAACCAAATGAAAAAACCAAGCAAAGTTATGAGACGGACATTTCTTTTACTCGTATGCGCCCTGGCGCTTTTTTCCGTGAAACAGACCTGCGGGCAAATTGTGCGGGGGAGGGTGGTCGACCAGGAGCGGCAACCCGTGGTCGGGGTCGCGGTAGTGATGCTCGACACCGACTCGACCTACCTCGCGGCCGCGGCATCGGATGCCGACGGGCGTTTCGCCATCGCATCGGAGGTACGCCCCTACCGGCTGCTGTTCCAGCACCTCGCCTATGAGATGCAAACGCTTACGTCGGAGCACGACGAAGCCGGCGAGGTCGTCCTGCATGAATATACGAATGCGCTCGACGCTGTGGTCGTAGAGGGCGAAAAACCCATCGTGCGGGTCGAAGAGGGGCGGCTGGCCTATGACCTGGAAGCCGTATCGAAAGGCAAGGCGGTGAACAATGCCTACGAAGCCCTCACCCAGCTCCCGGGCGTCAGCGAACAGGACGGCGGGCTGATGCTTGCCGGCGCCGGGGGTGTCACGGTGATCCTGAACGGGAAGCCCTCGACGATGAGCGCCGAGCAGTTGGCATCGCTGCTGCGCTCGACACCCGTCGAACGGATCGAGAAGGCCGAAGTGATGTACAGCACGCCGCCGCAGTACCATGTGCGCGGCGCGGCGATCAACCTCGTCCTGCGGCGCAGCCACGACTACTCGTTTTCGGGGGAGGTACACGCCAACTATACCAACCGGTTTTACAGCAACTGGGATGCCGGGGGCAACTTCGCCTTCTCCTCGCCCGAGTGGTCGGCCGAGGTAACCTATTCGGCCGGGCAGGCCAAGACCAAACGGATCATCGACCTCTACTCGCGGCATACGCTCGCGGACGGGGAGCATGAAATCGCCCAGAGGCAGAATATCACCAGCAAAGGGACATGGCACCGGCTGAGGGCCGCCGCAGAATACGCCCCGCAGGGCAAAGGACGCCTGAGCATTGCCTATACGGGCGCATACACCCCGCATACGAGCGGCCTCGTACGTGCCGACGGCAACCTGGTCAACTCGGTCAGCTCGCCCGGGGGCGACAACACGATGCACAACGCTGCGCTGCGCTACACGTCGGCCTCCGGGCTCGACCTCTCGGCGGACTACACGCATTACAGCTCGTGGCAGCTGGCCGCCATGCGGAACAGGTACGCCGACGGCAACCGGACAGCGTTCGACGTGGTTTCGGGGCAGTCCGTCGACCGGGTAAATGTCAGCGCCGACCAGTCGCACGACCTGGGCAATGGCTGGGGCATGACCTACGGCGGCATCTTCAGCTGGGCGGGCGACCACGACTACCAGCGTTACAGGCTCCACGAGGGCGACATCGCCACCGTCGATACCGATTCGCACCTCGACGAATACACGGGCAACCTCTACGCCGGGGTGAGCAAAGAGTTCGCCAAGGGGAGTTTCTCGCTGTCGCTGGCCGGGGAATACTACCGCGCGGGGGACTACGACAACTGGTCGCTCTACCCGCAGGCGACCCTGCTCCTGACACCCGCAGAGAAACATCTCGTACAGATTTCGCTCTCGTCGGACAAGACCTATCCCTCGTACTGGGAGATGCAGCAGTCGACCTCCTACATCGACGGCTATTCGGAGATCCGGGGCACGCCCGGACTGCGGCCGTCGAAAAGCTACAACGGCCAGGCAATGTACATGTATAAGCAGAAGTATATCTTCATGCTGTTCTGGAACGAGATGCCCGACTACTTCGACCAAACCGCATGGCAGGCCCCTGATCGCCTGGCATTGGTCTACCAGACGCTCAACTGGAACACCAACCGCCAGTGGGGCGCCAACGTCATCGTACCGCTGCGCCCGGGCAAATGGCTCGATTCCCGGCTGACGCTGACCGGGATGCGGATGACCCAGCGCTGCGACGCCTTTCACGACCTGGCGTTCGACCGCTCCAAATGGCTGGGGGTGGTGCGCATGGACAACACGATCCGTCTGAGCCGCAAACCCGACCTGACGCTCGACCTCTCGGGCTACTATCAGAGCGCGGCCATCCAGGGGACTTACGACGTCGCCCCTTCGTGGAGCGTCAACGCGGGTGTCAAGTGGACGTTCGACAAGAGCCGGGCGAGCCTCTCGGTGCGCTGCAACGACATTTTCGAAAGTTCGCTCCCGTTCGCCAAAGTCCGTTACAAGGGACAGTACCTCGACATGGATTCCGGCACGTACACCCGTTCGGTGACGGTGCATTTCTCCTACCGTTTCGGCACATACAAGGAGAAGCGGCACAAGACGGTCGACACGTCGAGGTTCGGGCATTGACCGGATCCCGCAGGGCACGAAAAAAGGCCGTCGCAAAGACGGCCCTGTACTCGGAGCGGGAATCGAACCCGCACGACCATTGCTGGTCACAGGATTTTAAGTCCGGCGTGTCTACCTATTCCACCATCCGAGCCACTGCCTTTCGGCGAAAGGCGTCGGCAAAAGTACGAAAATTTTACGATTCGCCAAAATCTATATAATTTATAATCGCCCCCGTCTGGTCGGGGCCGAACCAGCGGATTTCCGCGTCGCGGCGGAACCAGGTAAGCTGCCGTTTGGCATATCGGCGCGAATTGCGCTTGATAAGTTCCACGGCCTGGTCGTAGGAGATGCGGCCGTCGAAATAGTCGAAGAACTCCCGGTAGCCGACCGTCTGCAAGGCATTCAGACCGCGGTAGGGATACACCGCACGCGCCTCGGCTTCGAGGCCGTCGGCAAGCATCTGCCCGACACGGTGGTCGATGCGTCCGTACAACTCCTCGCGCGGCATGTCAATGCCGACCTTCACGATGTCGAAATCGCGCTTGCGACGCCGCCCAGTCCGCAGGCGGGAGTAGGGCAGTCCGGTTTGCAGGCAGACCTCCAGTGCCCGAACGACGCGCGCCGGGTTGCTGCGGTCGACCACCGCGTAATAATCCGGATCGAGCGTCCGCAACTGTCCGGCGAGGGCTTCGAGCCCCTCCGTGCGGAGTCGCGCCGCCAATTCGCGGCGCAGGTTTTCATCGGCCTGCGGCAGGTCGTCCATGCCTTCGCACAACGCCTTGACATAAAGCCCCGAGCCCCCGACGGCAACGACGCAGTCATGCCCGGCGAACAGTCTTTCGAGGCAGGCGAGGGCTTGCGTTTCGTACTCGCCGCAACTCAGGTTATCCGCGAGGTCGTGCGATGCTATAAAATGGTGTTCGACGGCTTGCAATTGGTCTGCCGTAGGCTGGGCCGTACCGATCGGCAAGCCGCGGTACATCTGGCGGGAGTCGGTGGAAAGGATGGGTGCACCGTAGTGCAGGGCGATGCGGATGCTCAGATCCGTCTTGCCCGAACCGGTCGGGCCGACAATGACGACGAGCCGCTTAGTACTCGTCGTCATAATTGTCGTCGCCCTCGAAATCGTTGAATTCCCCCATCACCTCGTCGAAAATCGAGCCTTCGCCCGCGGTGGCCGTCTTCGACGGGTCGTACTGGTCGGGGGCATCGGCCTGGGCATATATCTCGCGCGGATAGGAGCCGTCTTTGGGCATCTCGTACGCTCCGGTCAGTTCGAGGAAGTAGGCCCGGTCGCCGAACATGTCGAAAAGGTAGATCAGCCGGTCGCGGTTGTTGTGGATGATCTGCCCCAGGGTCACGCTCTCCATCGCCGCAGGAGCCCCTTCCGAGCCGTCGTCCATATCCATGAGGGTGAACTCGCGCAGTTTTTCCCAGCGCTCGTCCGCCGTGAAGAACGACGCCATGCACTCCTCGTATTCGAGCGAACGCAGAATGAAATCATGAAATTCGAGCAACGTCGTGTCGTACAACACTTCGTAATCGCGCACGAAGTTGTCGTTCTCATCGCTCAGCATCCGGAATCGGAAAACCATTGACATAGCTTGTAATTTTTGCATTTCCTACTACAAAGATAGTACAAAAAGGGAAAATGCAAAACCACAGGCTGCGTCACTTCCGACCGAGGTACCGGGTAACAATGTCGATCAGGTAGTGGCTGCCCTGCGGGTTCTCCGCCCCGGGAGCTACGTAGTCGTGGTGGAATTCCCACCAGAAAGCCCCCAGGTAGCCGCCGGCCTTGATCCATTCGATCTTGCTGCGTATCGAAGAGGGGTTGTCGATGGTCACGAATTCCGTTCTGTCCGGCGAGAAATAGTAGGACACCTCGGCTGCCGGGTCGTACTCCTCCGTCCAGCCGTTTGCGAGCCGGGGCAGGAACTCCTTGTAGGTGATATACGAACCGTAGTCACGCAGCGGCCCGTCGGCTTTCTGCCCGGGCTTCAACCCTTTGTAATAGAACCCGTAGTTGGCCAGCCCGAGGCAGAGCTTCCGCTTGTCGAAGACTTTCCAGTGTTCCAGCTTCGACCGCATACGCTCCATCGAGGTGTTGTGCGAAGGGGTGCTGCCCCATACGCCGTCGCACATGTCATAGGACATGATATTTATCCAGTCGACCGCCCCGGCCAGCCTGTCGGCCAGCGCCCGATCGTACTCGTGGTCGATGCTGAGGGCCGTGGTCAGGTAGTAATAACGCCCGGTGCGTTCCGAGAGTTCGTCGAACCGTTCGCGCAGCAGGGCCATCATGCGGGCATGCAACTCCTTGTCCAGCGTGATCTCCCAGTCCATGTCGATGCCGTCGTAACCGTTCTTTTCGACCAGGCGCACCATATACCCGACAAACCTGGGGATCCGATCCGGATTCTCCAGCAGGGGAAGGAACTCCTGCTGCCCGCCGAAGCACAACAGTATCCTGGCCCCGGCGGCATGCGCCTTTTCGATCATGGAGGGCGCGAGCGCCATCTTGCCTCCCTGCTTCAGGTAGTCGAACTGCGTGGCATAGGCGTCAACGGCATCCTGCGGCCGGTCGAAATCCAGCCCGGCCCACTCAGGCGTAGCCATCAGGTAGATGAACTGGAAGGCATCGTACCCCGGGTTCGTGAGTTCCGCCTCGCTCAGGAGGCTCTCCACCGAATAGGCGGCATGTATGAAGTCGGGGATTACGGGGGCCGGTTTGCGGGCATACAGCGCAGAGCCGGCGGCAAATAACGAAACGACTAATAAGGCGAACTTTTTCATGATAAACCATTTGTTTTATATTCAGCCTCAAATATAATATTATTTATTATAAACACAGCCAAATATAATATTATTTATCAATAAAAAGCACACAGCATGACCTAATTTACAAACAAGATGTCGTAAGGAATTCGATGACATCCCTGTCGTCGGGGTAATCCGTCAGCCCAGGGGACTGTGCATGGCCGAAATCCACGCGGCGGCGGCAGGCAATGCACTCCGAAACGACGCATTGCAGTCCGGCATCGTGTGCTGCGAGCCAGGCCCCGACCTCGGCGGGTGATTTGTAAAACGAATAATTGATCCGGCTCAACGCCGCGGGAAAGGCCCGCTCTTCGACGGCCACGGCAGCTCCCAGGTCGCGGAACGGCTGTCCGCCCATCGTCAGGAGGGCTTTCTGCTGGCGGTAAGAGTTCCTGTATTTCACGTTCACCTCCGGCATCCGCAGCTGCAGGTCATAGCCCTCGGGCAGGAAAAGCAGCGACACGCTGCGGCAGCCCAGTCCGGAATAAGCCCAGATGTCGTCGGCCAATGCAGTGAGCTGCGCGGGGGTTTCCCGGCCGCCGAGTACGGCGACCGACTGGCGGTTACCGCGCAGCAGGGCGGGAATGCCCGCATACTGCGCCCGGAAATAGCGGTTGGCATTGTCGCTGCCCGTAGCGATCACGGCATCGGGCGATGTGCTGCCGTCGTAAAATTCCACCGGAACCTGCGGGTCGATTCCGCGCAGCAACCCGATGACATATTCCATCAGGACGGTATCTTTGGCCGATGGTTTTACGAGGCACCTGTGCCCTGCGGCGAGCACGCACAGCATATCGAAAAATCCGACCAGCGGGATATTCCCGGCCATGACGACCAGCACGCGCCGGGGTTCGGCGACAGGAACGGGGTAGGGCGCCAGCCACTCCGCGAGTACGTCGCGCCGGAGCATCACGCCGGCGACGGCCGCTACGGCGCGGCAAATGTCTGCGGGCGTAAACCAGCCGTTTTCCCGGCACGCACGCCCGATTACCTCCCGCGTGCGGGCGTCGTCGCCGAAACCGCGCAGACGGCACCCAAGCCGGGAAAAGAGTCCGATGGCATTTTCCATGGTGCAAAGATAGCGTTTCGCAGCGGAATATGCACATTTTATCCGAAGTTGTGCTATATTTGCATAGACGGATCTTAAACCGGTAAAGACTATGGAAAGAACATTCAGAGAGGCACTCCGCCACCGCCGCAGCTACTACGCCTTAGCTCCGGAATCGCCCATCGACGACGCACGGATCGAGGAAATCGTGCGTTTTGCCATAAAACACGTACCCTCGGCCTTCAATTCGCAATCGACACGTGCCGTATTGCTGCTTCACGAGCATCACGACGAATTATGGAAAATCGTAAAGCGCACCCTGCGGGCAATCGTCCCCGAAGGGGCATTCGCACGCACCGAGGAGAAGATCGAGCACAGCTTCGCAGCCGGGTACGGCACCGTACTTTTCTTCGAAGACACGGATGTCGTCCGCGGCCTGCAACAGCAGTTTCCGGCCTATGCGGGGAATTTCCCGGTATGGTCGGAGCAGACATCGGCCATGCACCAGCTGGCAGTCTGGACGATGCTGGAAGACGCAGGGTTGGGGGCATCGCTCCAACATTACAACCCGCTCATCGATGACGAGGTGCGCAAGCGCTGGAGCCTGCCCGGGGAGTGGAAACTCGTCGCGCAAATGCCGTTCGGGACACCCGCAGGCGAACCGGGCGAAAAGACGTTCAAACCGCTGGACGAACGCATCAGGGTGTTCAGATAAAGGGGGCGGAGCCCGGCTTCAGGACAAAAATTCCGCAGAATAGCCCTGAAAAATTTGGAGATTCGGATTTTTTATATACCTTTGCACTCGCAATTGAGAAACATGCCATGCGGAAATAGCTCAGTTGGTAGAGCACAACCTTGCCAAGGT
>ERZ827496.3615-NODE-3615-length-13155-cov-3.164809_pt1 | contig 13155 bp, 9 predicted proteins | sample MGYA00519769_ERZ827496 | MGnify/ENA primary metagenome ERZ827496 (study PRJEB31778, sample SAMEA3449327) | human gut metagenome | biome: human gut; feature: human-associated habitat; material: faeces | place: United Kingdom | collected 2010/2012 ...
ATCACCAAGAGCTACTACGAATGCAGATGGTTCTACAGTTGGTTCAGGCAATAGGTTTTGTTTTTCAAGAGCTAATAATAAGCGCTCCATGCCCATAGCAAAACCGATAGCTGGGGTATGCGGTCCATCGAGCTCTTCTACGAGACCATCGTAACGACCACCACCGGCTACGGCACTTTGAGCACCTAAAGGAGTATATTGTACCTCAAAGGCTGTTTTTGTATAGTAATCAAGGCCACGTACGAGACGAGGATTTAAAGTATATTGCACATTAGCAGCTGTTAAATAAGTCTTTAATTCTTCAAAGTGATCATGACACTCTTCACATAAATGTTCGTGAATTTCAGGAGCACCTATGGACAAGGATTTACATGTTTCATTTTTACAATCCAGTATACGCAAAGGGTTTTTGTACAAACGTTCTTGGCAGTCGCTACATAATTGTTCCTTTTTAGGTTCAAAGAAAGCGATTAATTTTTCACGATATACAGGACGACATGTCGGACAACCTACGGAATTTACCTCTACATTGAGATCTTTAAGTCCAAAATCTTTTAACAACTGCACAACCATGCAGATAACTTCGCTATCCACTACTGGAGATTGAGAGCCTAATACCTCAGCACCAAATTGGTGAAATTGACGGTAACGGCCTGCTTGCGGTTTATCATGACGGAACATAGGGCCCATGTAATACCATTTTGTGAGACCTTCTTTACCATATACTTTATTTTCTAAGTATGCGCGCACAGCAGACGCCGTATTTTCAGGGCGTAAGGTAAAGCTAGAACCACCGTCATCTCCGGTGGTAAAGGTGTACATCTCTTTTTGTACTACATCTGTAGTCTCACCGATACCTCGCAAAAATAATTTAGTTTCTTCAAAGGCAGGTGTGCGAATTTCATTGAACCCATATACTTTACAAATTTCGCGCATACGTTGTTCAATATAATGCCAATGTATCATCTGTTCTGGCAAAAAGTCTTGTGTACCTCTTGGTTTTCTTATAGCCATTACACAACCTCCCAAAATCTTTCACAAATTTTATGTCGTTTCTCTAAAAGTGCATCTATCGTTTCGTGATAAACATCTACGTCTTTTGGCATATGCTGTTTAAGTTGACGGTATTCAGGGGCTCGCATCCACTTAGACGAGCTACCGGGCCCCATGGATAGAATACTTTGGCGTTCTTCCATGATTTGAATATTGTATTCGCATGCTTTGCCAGGCAAGGTATAGCCGATATTCTCTAACTGCCCTCTCATATATTGTTGGCGATATAAATAATATGGCACATAACCAGCCGCTTCAAGACGCTCTTTACCATATTGTACCATTTCCGCTACGAGATTTTCTTCAGGAATATCATCTTCCATATGTAAATCGTACAACGGGCTACCACGTTTTAATGCTAACGTATGAATTGTAACATTTTCCGGCAGATTTTGACATACATAATCCATATTCTCTATCATGTTTGACATCGTTTGGTTAGGCAAGCCTGCGATAAAATCCATATTTACGGCTAATGATGTATTGTTTTTTACATATTGTAAAAGTTCATCAACATCCCGTACGCTATGACCGCGTCCAATACGACGCAAAATATCATCTTGCATCGTTTGCGGGTTAATGCTAATGCGATTCACACCTAGCTCAAGCATGGAACGTAGCTTAGTAGGATTAACAGAATCTGGCCGCCCGGCCTCTACAGTGAATTCATGTCCTTCTGGTACGAGTAGAGACAACTGTTTTAGAACCTGGTGAAAGTCTTCATCCTCTAGCACTGTCGGAGTACCACCGCCCATATAGAGAGTATCGACTGTTAGGCCATAGGAATCAACGATAGATTTCATATCTTCTATATCACGGTTTAAAGCCCTTAGAAATTGACTTTTACCAGCATAATCCTGATAAAGACCATATGGAAACGAGCAATATACGCAACGCGTATCGCAGAAAGGAATACCACAATAGAGACTTACCTTTTTATCGTCTGTATCAGATAGAAACGGACGTTGATATTCGCCAATGGCCCCCAAAGTAGCAAGCTTTTCCATAGACACAGAAAACTCGTCCCTAATGTGACGAGTTGCTGCGTGGACAGAGCCATATGTATCTATATATTTATGTAGTAGCTTTGTAGGGCGCACACCTACCATGGTTCCCCATGGAGCCTCAGCAGGTAAGCCTTGATATTCACGCAAATAGCGCAACAAGGCTTGTCCAATTTGGCGACGCCCCATAGAGGAAACAGGGCCTTCAAAAATCTGAACCGAATCACCAATGGTAACAGTTAATGTGTAGAGCCCTTCCACTTCATGTGCTTCAAGGATAACCTCTGGATTTATCTTATCAGAAAAGAGTCCCGCCGCGCCACAGTTATGAGCTACTACGGAGCCAAGTGGTAATGGACCCGTATATAGATATCCATTAACCATGATGGGACATACGCTCAAGCTTTTCTAATTCTGCTTCAGTCATATGATTTTGGCAATCACTACAGTAACCATATACTTTCAATTGATGATCAATGGTACGGAAGTTTAATTTCTTAGCGATAATAGACTCCAATGTTTCAAGCATGTCGTCTTCAAACTCGGATACTTTACCACATTTTACGCAAATCAAATGATGATGGAAATGAGCGAACTCTTCGTCATTTAATTCATAGCGATTACGGCCATCACCAAAATCAAGACGTTTTAACAAATCAAGTTCTGTGAAGAGATCAAGAGTTCTGTAAATTGTTGCTAACCCGATATCAGGTGCTACTTCTTTTACAAGAACATATACATCTTCAGCACTCAAGTGATTTTCATCAGCATCGATGAATGCTTGCAAAATTGTTTGACGTTGAGTTGTCAATTTGTACTTTTTGTCTTTAATGCGTTCTTTTAATTTTTCTAATGTTGTGTTCATAATAAATTTCCCCTCGACTGTAAAAAATAATTCGTTTAAACCTACTGACCAACGAATGGGTTGTATTGTTTTTCATACCCTATATTTGTTTCCGGTCCATGACCAGGATAAACCATTGTATTATCAGGCAATGTATAAAGCTGAGTCTTAATCGATGATATCAGTGTCTCATAAGAACCATTTGGAAAATCTGTACGGCCTACGGAATCTCTGAATAGAGTATCCCCTACAAACACAAGACCTTCCATGTAATAACACACACCTCCTGGCGTATGACCTGGTGTTTCAAGCACCTCAAGATCGATATCACCACATATAATGTGATCACCTTGTTTAACCTCGATGATTTCCGCTTTTACCTTAATTGGCGTTGGATTGCTATAAGCACTAAGATTAAGTTCAGGATCAGATAAATACGGTACATCGCCCTTATGAATATATACAGGTACGTGATAGGTATTCACAATCTCTTGAATGCCACCAATATGATCTCCATGACCATGTGTCAGTACAACCGCCTTCGGCTTTAAGTCATGTTTTTTTAGCGCATCTAGTACTTCAGCTGTTGCAGGATCGATAATGAAAGCTTCACCTATCGCTTTATCACCGATAACATAGCAATTTGTTCCTAATGGACCTAAAGGCATGCGCATAAGCACTAATTGTTGTTCGCTCATTAAGCCCCTCCTTTACTACGTTGAACAGTATACACTTCACGAATACGACGCAATTTAGTCATTACGAAATCTAGTTGCGAAATATCCCGGATATCAACCACCAAATTGATGCTTACATTTTTTGTATCTTCTTGAACCTTAGCATTGATGTTAGTAATGGTGATTTTCAATTCTGAAAGCACCGCCATAACCTCCATGAGAATGCCAGCTCGATCATAAGCCTGAATATCAATACCTACGTGGAAAGATTCGCCAGAAGAACCGTCCCAAGAGACTTCTATCATCCGCTCTAAGTCTTCAGGAGAATGGCCCATGCTAGGGCAATCACAGCGGTGAATAGAAACGCCACGACCACGGGTTATGTAACCTATAATATCATCACCAGGTACAGGATTACAGCATTTTGCCATACGCACCATCACACCAGCTTCACCTTTTACGAGAACACCAGTGCCATTTTTAGTTTTCTTTTGTCCTTGAGATTTCAACTTCTCAATAATTTGCTCTGTACTGCGCTTAGATTCCTCTACCTCTTTAGACTTTTTATAAAGTTCAATTAAACGCAAGAGAACCGTGCTTACAGGAATGCCGCCATAGCCACAGGCTGCAAACATTTCCTCTTCTGTACCGGCTTTAAGTTGTTTCGTTACATGTTGTAAACGGTTGTCTGCACATAATTCTTTCCAATTATGATTCAATCGTTTCGCTTCTTTTTCAAGAGCTTCTAAGCCTTTTTCAATATTTTCAGCTTTATTTTCACGCTTGAACCAATTGCGAATTTTACTCTTACTTTCAGAAGAACCTACGATATTCAACCAATCAAGGCTAGGACGACCTGTTTTGGATGTGATGATATCAACAATATCACCATTTTGCAAGGTATAATCCAACGGCACAATTTTGCCGTTTACCTTAGCACCAACACAATGATGACCTACATCGGTATGAACTCGATAGGCAAAGTCAAGCGGTACAGAGCCTATTGGCAACTTAACAACGTCACCCTTTGGCGTAAATACAAATACCTCACCAGAGAAAACGTCTAATTTCAAAGCATTAACGAGTTCTGTTGGATTACTAGTATCTTGCCATTCAAGAACCTGGCGCAGCCATGCAACCTTTTGATCAAATTCTTTATCGCCGTTTTTATTTCCTTCTTTATATCGCCAGTGAGCAGCCACACCATATTCAGATACACGGTGCATTTCCCAAGTACGGATTTGAATCTCTACCGGTTGCCCCATCGTGCCGATAACGGTTGTATGCAAGGATTGATACATATTAGACTTCGGCATGGAAATATAATCTTTGAAGCGATAAGGCAATGGCTTCCACAAGCTATGTGCAATGCCAAGTACTGCATAACAATCAGGAATGCTATCAACAATTACACGAACGGCAAGCAAATCATAAATTTGGGATAAATCACGATTGTCCTTTTTCATCTTCTTATAAATACTGTAGAAGTGTTTTGGACGACCTTTGATATCCGCCTTAATATGGGCTTCACTTAAGGCCTTTGTAAGTTGCCTCATCGTATCATTAACGATGTCTTCCCGGACTTGGCGTTTTTGTTTCATTTGATCGACTAGATCATAGTATTTTTCCGGCTCTAAATAACGGAAGGATAAATCTTCCAACTCCCATTTCACATTGAAGATACCAAGACGATGTGCCAAAGGTGCAAAGATTTCTAGGGTTTCCTTAGCAATACGTTTTTGTTTGTCACTACGCATATGCTTTAAGGTGCGCATATTATGTAAGCGATCACCCAATTTAATAACTACGACACGTACGTCCTTCGCCATAGCTAAAATCATCTTTCGATAGTTTTCCATTTGGCGATCTTCTTTGGTTTCATACTGGAATTGGTTTAATTTTGTTACCCCATCAACGAGGAATGCTACTTCAGAGCCAAACATCTCCTCTAGGTCTTCCTTCGAGTAAGATGTATCTTCAACCACATCATGCATAAGAGCTGCCATGAGTGTAATATGGTCGATTTGTAAATGTGCCAAAATATCAGCTACAGCTAAAGGATGCATAATATACGGTTCACCGGAAGCTCTAAACTGACCTTCATGAGCCTTATCAGCAAGCTCAAAAGCTTTCAATACTTGGTCACACTCATCATCTGTTAAATACGTATGGATATACTCCATAAACTCAGCTAAGGCTTTACTTTTATCAAATGTACTTTGTTCCACCAAAGCTTTGCCTTCTTCATTTACAGTTGTCATGATGTCACCTCCTATACACTATAAGTAAGGAATGTTACGGATGTGACAAGATCTAATTTTCCTTCAATGGCGTTCCATCTAAGCATTAATTGACCATCATCACTTGTATATTCTTCAACAATGCCCAATTCTTTAAATACATCAATAGATGTTAGAGCACTGCGATTATTCTGATCTGCCGGCTTACGGCGCAATATATCTTGTTCCACATTATAAACCGATTGACTACGACCTCGCATGGACTGTTTTATTATGACATACATTTGTCTAAGCCCTTCTGTAGAAAGCGTAATCGGCTCTTCAGTCAATGGTTCAATAGCTTGAATCATGAGTTGCGGAGAAACCATACCTTGCCATTCATTCTTTTGCAAAGAAAATGCCACTTTTACCACAGTTCCCACAAAGATAAATTTAAATAAGTCTGGACGATTCCAAGCTATAGCATCTAATGTACCATTCGAAGTTTCAAATATTATCTTACAATGATTTTTTAATTGGCCCATGAGCATAATATCTTGCACGGTAGCTTCCATAATAGCAAAGACTGGCGTGCTATTGGCCATCCCATAAGGTTCAAGGTCTGATACGCGGTCAATGATATCGACATCGATATCATCAACAGGTAGTTCCGCATCAATAGCAACCACAGGAATATATTCGTCTTCTGTAATAACTGCTTTGCAATACTTGGTTAACCGTTCTCGTAACTCATCAATACGATTTGCATCGATGCTAAAGCCTGCTGCCGCAGCATGCCCGCCAAACTGTAGCAAGATATCCTCACAAGATTTTAATGCATCATATATGTTAAAGCCATCTATACTACGGCACGAGCCTTTACCAACGCCATCATGAATACTGATGACTAAGGTTGGTTTGTAAAACTCCTCTACTAGACGAGAAGCAACAATACCAATGACTCCTGGATGCCACTCTTCGCCGGCCACAATAGTTACATAATCAGCTTTATGTCCTTGATTAGCTACATCAACACGAGCCAACTCATGAATATTTCGTTCTAACTCTTGTCGTTCACGATTCGTTTCATTTAGTTCATCCGCAATTGCCTCTACTATATCCTCGTCATCGGTCACAAGTAATTCAACTGCACGCGTTGCATGCGTTACGCGACCCGCTGCATTAAGACGAGGTGCTAAGGTAAAACCAATATGTCCAGATGTAATAGTTCGTTCATGGAGCCCAGCTACACCAATAAGCTTTTTAATTCCTAAATTAGGTTCCCTATTCATCTTCTCAAGGCCTGATTTTACAATGATACGGTTCTCACCGACCAAAGGCACTACATCGGCCACAGTGCCAAGTGCAACGATATCTAAATCATCTAAGTACCATTCTCCGTGCTTTGTAAGCCACAAGGCTTGGCATAATTTGAAAGCAACCCCTACGCCAGATAAGTTTTTATCCTTATATGGACAATCCTTTTGCTTATGATTTATAACGGCCTTGGCTCGTGGAATCATATCAGGAGCCGTATGGTGATCCGTAATAATCATATCGATACGGTCACGTACAGCCTCAACAATATCGTAAGAGCTAATACCACAATCCACGGTAATTACTAAAGCGGTCCCCTGCTCTATAAGATGCTCTAAAGCCTCTAAATTGAGGCCATACCCTTCACTTTGACGCTCTGGTATGTAATAGGTAACATCAGCACCTAGTTTCTTTAAAAAACGATATAGAACAGATGTGGCAGTAATGCCATCTACATCATAATCACCATAAATAACGATTGGTTTATGTTTTTCAATTGTCTCCTGAACTAGCGAAACAGCTACATCCATATCTTTTAATGTAAATGGATCTAACAAATCTGACAAAGTACCTTGTAAAAACTGACGACCTTCGTCTACATCAATGTGACGATTCACCATTAATTTAGCCACAATAGGGTTTACACCAAGTTCACGGATTAAGATATTCTCTTGTTCTTTGTCGCTTGTGGAAATGCGCCAACGTTTTTTCTTAATCATCATATCCCTCAGTAATTTATAATCAATATTAGTATAAAACTTCAACGTATTATCATTATCATTTTTATTTATTATACATCAAAAAGTGAACAAAATAAACTATTTTATATATTTTATTCTCATTTAAGCTTTGTGTTTTTCTCAACAAAAAAGAACCTCCCATTATCAATAGGAGGTTCTCGATCAGTGAATTACTTAGAACCGGAAGTCTCGTTCGCCGTCTTTCATCTGTGCAATATAAGCTTTAGCTTTATCTTTAACTAAATCATTTTTGATATTTTCTAACTGTTGTTCAATAACCTTAGCACCATGAGCTTTAGTTTTTTCGTCACCATAATCCATGATGTATTCGTTTAATGTCATCAATGCATTAGGTTGGCAACAGTTATGGATTTGACCGGATTTAGCGAGGGCCATAAATCTGTCCCCTGTTCTACCTGCACGATAGCATGCAGTACAGAAGCTAGGCACATATCCAAGATCTAGTAACCAATCTACGATTTCATCTAATGTACGTGTGTCACTACGATCAAATTGAGCCGAATTATCCTCTGGTTTCTCTTCTTCTTTGTAACCACCTACGCTAGTACGAGAGCCACCACTAATTTGGGAGATACCTAATGCCAAACCGCGTTCACGCATGGATTGACTTTCACGAGTGGACATAATCATACCTGTATACGGTGTGGAGACGCGGATAAGAGCAACAATTTTTTCAAATACATCATCAGGTACAGCATTACTGAAATCATCTACATCGATATCATCCGCTGGACAAATACGAGGTACAGAAATAGTATGTGGACCTACCCCATACACAGCCTCTAAATGTTCAGCGTGCATCAACAATCCAACGAAATCATATTTATAATGTTCCAAACCATAAAGAACACCGATGCCTACATCATCAATACCACCTTGCATAGCGCGGTCCATCGCCTCTGTATGGTAGGCGTAGTCGCTCTTAGGGCCTGTTGGATGTAACGCTTCGTAGTTTTCTTTATTGTACGTTTCTTGGAATAATGTATATGTACCAATGCCAGCTTCGTGTAATTTTTTGTAATCCTCAACAGAACAAGCTGCAATATTTACATTTACACGACGAATTTCGCCATTTTTATTTTTAATGCTGTAAATAGTCTTGATGGATTCCAAAATATATTCAAGCGGATTATTGAGTGGATCTTCACCGGACTCAATTACAATGCGCTTATGACCCATTGCTTCTAATGCGATAACCTCTTCTCTAATTTGGTCTTGAGTCAACTTTTTACGTTTAATATCGCGATTTTTAGAATGGTACGGACAATATACACAACCATTAATACAATAGTTAGACAAATATAATGGTGCAAATAGAACGATACGATCGCCATAAATAGCTTTCTTGATTTCTTTAGCTAACGCATAAAGCTTTTCCTTATATTCAGGCAACGGACATTCTAATAGAACAGCTGCTTCTCTATGGTTTAACCCCTTAAATGTAGCAGCTTTTGCTAAAATAGCATCTAATAACTCCCGATTTTCCTTATTTTCCTCTGCATAAGCAAGAGTATCAAGGATTTCCTGATGGGAAATAAATTCCTCCGCCTTTGGAGATTTTACATCATACATAGTACTTACCTCAAATCTTTCTAGTGGCAACGCCACCCCTCTTTAGGTATATGAAAGTATATGACAACCAGTCTTCTGGTATTTCACTGATACTGTACATAGTATACCACTATTCCTACTAAAAAGCACAGGAATTTGATACATGCAAAAAGGTTGCCACCTCATAAGAGGAAGCAACCTTTATATCATGGGAGTTTCTAATCTATATCGATTATCTATATCGAACATGACTAAAATGTATGTATGTATTTTTACACGAGATAAACCCTTACATAATAGTACTAACTATATATTACAAATGTATTTAGTCCTATTCTCCCCATGTATCATACAGCTCTTTCATAGCACGTTCTTTCGCAATAATACCATGGGCCATCCACAAAGTACTATCCACTTGCAATACATGATCGGCTTTTACAGCAGGCAAATTTTTCCACAACTCATCTTTTTTAAGATTTGCCAATCGTTGGTCTGCTACACCTTGATTATTAGCACTAGAAGCACCGTAACCAGCAGAAACGATTAAATAGCCTGCATCAAGATCGGGTAATCGCTCTAAAGAAATCGCATTGTTCGTAGGGTTAAGTTCTGTTTCTAATACCATATCAGGCGGTTTAATATTAAGTAATTCAGCCATAAAGACATTCAAATCGCTTTTCATATACGGATACAATCGTATTTCTTTATTTAAAATTCTTAGAAAAGCTACGGTTTCCCCTTGCATATGTTCAGCTAAAGCTATCCGTGTTTTCTTAGCCTGTGAATAATATTCTTTCAAACGAGCTTCCCCTTTTTCAGGGACCCCAAGTGCTTTAGCAATAGTTAGTAGTGCAACTTCTTCCTTATTTACGTTGACAGAAATGGTTGGAGCAATTTTAGAAAGTGCATTATATGCCGCTTTGCCATAAGAGTCACGCATAATAATCAAATCCGGTTTTAAAGCCTGAATCTGCTCATAGTTGATAGTCTTTGTTTCATCATTAATACTAAAATTTTGAACATTACGATTACTTAATTCATTATAAAGATAGCTTTTTTCATTAAAATTTGCCCCTATAAAAGATTCATCTAATGCAATCATAGGATCTTCTGTCCGAACAACCACGATACGTTTATGTTCTTTAGGCATAACTGTTGTCCCGAGCTTATGAGTGACAATAATCTTATCTCCTTCAACAGTAACAATTTTATCTGCTGCCTTTTGGATAGCCGTTAATCGCTTCTTAAACTCTTTATCAATGTCTTTCGGATCATTTGACCGTTCAAGGGCTGTTTTTACCTTATCATCAAGATTAGCATAGATGGCTTCATGAGTCATACCATTTTCCTGTGGACCACATCCTGCAATTCCCATGAGCATACAAGCCCCCAAAAGACCAGAAATTAACAAACGCTTCATACTACACCTCACGTGCCGTATGGCCATAATTTTTCATAGAATAAGGAATACAGAACGGACGATCTGTCTTAGGGTCATTCATGATTGTAGAATCTACACCAAATACAACCTTCAACATTTCATTATGGAAGATAGTATGAGGCGTACCTTCGTATTGAATTTTTCCATCCTTCATGGCAACTAAATTATCAGCAAAACGAGCGGCTTCATTAAGTTCGTGAATAACCATAACAATCGTTTTGTTATAAGCTTTATTCAAATGCTCTACTAAATGTAATACATCCATTTGGTGAGATACATCAAGGAAGCTAGTAGGCTCATCGAGGAATAGAATGTCTGTATTTTGAGCGATAGCCATGGCAATCCATGCGCGTTGCCGTTGCCCCCCAGACATATTTGTAATGCCACGATCTGCAAACTGAAGTAATTCAGTCTCCTTCAAAGCCCACTCTACAATTTCTTTATCCTCTTTTGTAGTACGGGCAAATAAGCTGCCTTGATGCGGTGCACGACCGTACATAACAAGTTCACGAACTGTAATTTCACCAGGTGCCGTTGGATTTTGAGGCAAAATAGCAACCTTTTTTGCTAGTTCTCTACTACCATAAGAACCGATAGATTTACCATCTAGTAAGACATCGCCATCCATTGGTCGAATAATACGACAAATAGTTTTTAGTAAAGTAGATTTACCACAACCATTAGCACCAATTAATGCTGTTACCTTGCCTTCTGGAATCGTAAGATTTAAGTTCTCTATAATTTTTGTATCACCGTAACCAGTAGTTAGGTTTTTAATTTCTAATTTCATTTATATTTCCCCTTTTACGCTTTTGTTTTTGCTAGAATATACAAGAAGTATGGTGCCCCGATTAAAGCTACAATAATCCCTAAGAGGATTTCATCAGGCGCAATAATGGATCGGCCAATCCAGTCGGCAGTGACCACTAAAATAGCTCCAATTAGACCTGTTAATGGCAAGAAATAGGCATGATCGGCACCGACTAAGCGACGTGCAATATGCGGGGAAATAAGCCCTACAAAACCAATGCTGCCACCGATAGCTACACAGAACCCAGATAAAAGAACTGCAATAATAAGGTATACAAATCTAGAGCGATTTATATGTACACCAAGCCCAATCGCTGTTTCATCAGCTAGGCTCAATAAATTTAACTCCATATAACGGGCATAAAGAATGAGTGATAATACAATGACAATTGGTGCAAGCACCCATACATGCTCCCGCAGATACACCGCCGTTGCACGGTACTGATCCATAGAAGCATTCAACTTTTCAAGTCTTGAACTCTTTTTCTTCATCAAATGCATTTTTTCCAGAAGGTCAAGTCCTTTTACAAGAATTGATCTTGCAAGCATCGGATGAAATACAAGTACCAGCATTCCTGACACACAGAATACATTGAGTGCCGTCCCCAGATAAAAAATGTGACGAACCCGGTAAAGGTGTGCCTTAATAAAGCCCTGACCAAAAATTGTCAGTGTAACTCCGATTACCACAAGTACCAGCTTATATGTAATAGTCACGATCATAAGAACAAGCGTAGACACCGGAATCGGAATCTTCTCTTTTTTCATATAATATATCTGAGCCGGCTGTCCGCCTGTCGCTGACGGAGTAATACAGCTAAAGAAAAAACCGACCGAGGAAAATAAAAAACAGGTCCATTTTTTCAGTTTGATTCCAAGCGTATGCATCATATAAAAAATGATGATGGATTCACCCCAGATAAAAATCACGACACAGATCACACCCGGAATCAGCCAAAGCGGATCCACTGTCTTCACAATGTGGACGATTTTTCCCAGATCCTCCCCGTGAAAGACGCCATACAGTGTTCCGGCAAATACAAGGATCAGGAATACTATATTAAATATCATTTTCTTCTTATCTGCCATTCTTCCTTCCCCCCTGTCAGCTGTTTCCTTTTGGCCCGAAAAAACAAATTCTTCCATACATGTTTCAGCCGGTTAATGATATGTTGCAGCCAATCTGACATATTTTCAATGATTCTCTGATAAATCCGATATCCATTCGTACGTCTGCTTATCTGCCATGTTACTTCTGCCACCAAAATTCCACTAAATACATCAACCAGTACATGCTGTCTGAGCGCAAGGGTAGAAATAAATACCAGAACTGCGATAATCTCAGACAAATTCTGGTACCACTTTGGAACATTTTCACATTTTCTAAGTCCTATACAGCAAAACCAGCTCGCCATACAGTGAATGGACGGAAACAAATTTATCGGCTTTTTAATCTGGTACAGGAAAAGAACTGCACC
>ERZ827496.3616-NODE-3616-length-13154-cov-3.506985_pt1 | contig 13154 bp, 13 predicted proteins | sample MGYA00519769_ERZ827496 | MGnify/ENA primary metagenome ERZ827496 (study PRJEB31778, sample SAMEA3449327) | human gut metagenome | biome: human gut; feature: human-associated habitat; material: faeces | place: United Kingdom | collected 2010/2012 ...
GAGCTTTTCGTACAGAAGTACAAGGTTCTGTCCATTTACAGCGAGACTGCAAAGCGTTTCGTTCCCCTGCTGAAAAAATACGGCATGGAGCCGACCGGACATCTTGTCACCGCATGGGATACGTTCTCCGAAGAAAAGCCCGGCGCCGCAGAGCGCCTCGAGATCGCCGGTCAGACCGTGCCGGATATGATTAAAGAGCTGTGCAAGATCGGCATGTATAAAGGTTAATGATAGGGCTTATATGAAAAAAAGACACCGAAAAAATCGGTGTCCGCTGCTTTTTTCCCTGTCGGAAAACCAGGCGGTTTTCCGACAAAAAGGCCTGCAGTCTGCTGCACGCATAATTTGTGCGCTGCCGGCGCACAAATTCCACACTTGCAGCCTGAGAAGTATTTTCCCCGACGCACATGTCGCCGGAGAAAATGATCGGACTTTCTTTCGCCGCTGCGGCGGCGAAACTCTACGAGGTTTTTGGACAAGCAAAGCCTTCTCCGTTGGGAGAAGGCTTTGCGTTTTTCTGCGCCGCACGGCGGTTTGGGTGACAGACGCCGCGAAAACGGGTGATGCGATTTGTCACTGCTGCACAGAATCCCGAATCGTGTTTTGGCGCAATTTACAAATATTATGAATCCTGTTCCAATTTCATAAAGAATCTGCTAAAATGAGGATGTCTGGATCCGGACACACATTTCATTCAACAGGAGGTATCGTATGGAACCGTTTGCGCTTCTGAAAATGATGGGGATCTTTGTGACCGGCGGCATCACCGGACGGATCGTTCTGTATCTGCTCCTGCTCGCCGCCGGCGTCGGCGTCCGGTGCGCCCTGCAGCGCCGGCGCGATTTCTGGACGGCCGCGGGCATCAGCGCCGGGCTGTGGCTCGTGTGCGAGATCATCGTGGACATCGGCTCGGTGCATGAGATGTCGGTCGGCCTGTTCAGCGCCGCCGCCACACTGGGCGCGCTGGGCTTCTCGTTCGCGCTCGGCCTGGGGCTTGCCGCGCTTGTCTGCCGGCTGCTGCGCCGGAAGCAGCTTGTGTGACCCAATGGCAAGCGCCCCCGCGGGGAGTTTCCCGCGGGGGCGCTTTCAATTTTCCGCCGCGCCGTCAGCTCAGCCGATGCACGAGCGCGTCCCACAGCTCCAGCAGCCGGAAGCGCACGACATAGCCGCCGTCGGACTCCGTGACAAGGCGCACATCGTCGTCCGAGAGCGCCTGCACCGCTCGCTCCGAGAGCCCTGCCGCCTGTGCGCACAGCGGTGGGAAGATGACGCACCACCAGTTGTGCCCCGCACCCGCGCCGAGCGTCACGCGCAGGGAAGTATATATCCCCGCCGGGAGGGCAAACGTGCCGTAGTCGCGCGTCGGGTAGTGCTCTGCGCCGAGGGAGACCCGCACCGACCGCTCCCCCGCCGCCGCCTGCGCCGCGCGGGCGATGCCGTCGAGATCGTCCGCGATGCGCAGCCGCGCCGTATCCATATCCGTCACGTCGGCGAGCTGCGGCTCGAGATAGGCCAGCACCGCGTCGCGCACCTGCAGCTTCACGGCCTGCTCGGTGTCGTCGTCCGAGACCGCGATCACGTGCAGCCGCACGAGCCGGGCCGCGAGCAGCTGGCTGCGCGCCTGTGCCCACGTGCCGGTCAGCAGCGTCACGCACACGGCCAGCAGCAGCGCCAGCTCCCACGGGCGCAGCGCGCGGCCGGAATCGGGATGAATGGAGAGAGAATGGGTATGCATCGTATGTCCGCCTTTCTGAGATAAAAAAACTGCCGGTACCGGGCATCTGTGCTCAGTATCGGCAGTTTTGTTCGCTTTTAATCCTCAGACCTCGAGGCGGTCGATGGTCTCGGTCAGGAAACACTCGGCATAGTCGCGCGCGAGCCGGCGCTTGGCATACGCCGCGCTGTCGGCATCGGCAAAAAGACCGAACACGGCCGAGCCCGTGCCGCTCATCACAGCGCCGAGCGCGCCGCCGTCAAGCAGGCGGCTCTTGATGGCCGCGATCTCGCTCTCGCGGCGGGTGAGCACGTCCTCAAAGACGTTGTACATCCGGCGGGCAAGCTTCGGCATATCGCCGTCAGCAAGCGCGGCGCAGATGCCCTCCGTGTCCGGACGGCAGCGCGAGGTGCGCGCGTCCACGCGGCGAAACAGCTCCGGCGTCGAGATCGGAAAATCCGGCTTGCAGATCACGACCGGCAGGTGCGGCATGGGCGTGACGGGCGTGAGCCGCTCGCCGCGTCCCTCAGCCAGCATCGTGCCGCCCGCGACGCAGTACGGCACGTCCGAGCCGACCAGCGCACCCAGCTCCTCAAGCTGCGCGCAGGTGAAGCCCGCGCCGGTCAGCCGGTTGAGCGCGCGCAGCACGGCCGCCGCATCCGACGAGCCGCCGCCCAGCCCCGCGCACACGGGGATGCGCTTGTGCAGCCGGATGTGCACGCCGCAGTCGAGGCCCGCGCGCTCGAGAAACACCTGCGCCGCGCGCACGGCCACATTGTCCGCCCCGCAGGGCAGATAGCTGCGGTTGGTCTCGGCGCGGCAGGCACCGGTGCCGTCGAGCGTAACGGTCACATCGTCGTGCAGATCCACGCTCTGCATGATCATGCGCAGGTCGTGAAACCCGTCGGGACGCGTACCGAGCACGTCCAGCGACAGGTTCAGCTTTGCCCACGCGGCCTCTCTTGCTGTGCCGGTCACAGCTTTTTCAGTTCAAAGAGCAGATCCATGAGCTGCGCGCCGTCGTCGACATACGGGCCCTTGGCGCCGTTTGCCTCGGAATACGGCAGGCCGGAGCCCTCGGACACGCGGCTGTCATACAGCACGAACGGCACGGGGTCGGCGCCGTGCGCGCCGTTGGCCATGTACGTCGTGTGATCCGACAGCAGCAGCAGACGGAAATCCTCACCCGCGGCGCGCAGCGCCTCGGTCACGGGGGCGACGACATCGGCGCTCAGGCGCTCGATGGAATAGATCTTGTGCTCCAGATCATGGTTGTGCGTGGCCTCATCCGGACCCTCAAGGTGCAGCGCCACGAAGTCGTGCCGTTTGAGCACGTCGAGCGCGGCGGCGACCTTGGCGGCGTAGTCGGTGTCCCACTCGCCGGTCGCAGTCGGGACGGTGACGGCCTCAAGCCCGGTCAGGATGCCGATGCCGTGGCACAGCGGCACGGCCGAGACGACGCCGCCGTCCGAGCCGTAGTGCTCGGGGAAGTTCGGCAGCGCGGCCGCCGTGCCCTCCGCCCAGAACCAGACGCCGTTGGCCGGGAGCTTTCCGGCGGCGCGGCGCGCGACGTTGATCGGGTGCTGATCGAGGATATCAAACGAGCGGCGCATGAGCTCGCGCAGCACGTCGGCATTCGGGCAGCCGGTGGGCAGGATGGGGCCAATCTCCTCGCCGAGGTGGTCGTGCGGCGGCGCGAGCCGGATGCCCTTGATATCCACATGGCTCTGCACCGCGATGTGGCGGAACGACGAGCCCTTGTGCACGACCATGCCGGCCTGCTCGGCCAGCGGGCGGAAATCCGGGTGCGCAAAGAGCGCCGTCACGAGCTCGTCCGACTCGCGGCCCTCGATGCTGCCCGCGCTGTGGGAGATGATGTGCTTGTGCTCGAACGGCACGTCCTCATCGGCATACGTGACCATGTTGCAGCGGTAGCACGCATCGCCGGGAGCGAGCCGGATGCCGGAGGCCGCCGCCTCAAGCGGAGCGCGGCCGAAAAAGTATTTGCGCGGCGAGCAGCCGAAGATGGACATGATGGCCGTGTCGCTGCCGGGGGCGAAGCCCTCGGGCACGTTGCGCACGCTGCCGAGCACACCGTGACGCGCAAGGTCGTCGATCGCGTCCTTTTTCGATGCTTCGAGCGGCGTGCGGCCGGCGAGCGTGTCGAGCGGGTGGTCGGCCATGCCGTCGCCGATGACGAGAATGTATTTCATACTGTATCCCTCTTTTCGGAAGATTTTTCGCCGCAGAGCGTCCTGTGGGATGCCGGATGCCGCGGCTTTTTTTCTGCCCCTCAGTATATACTATTTTTCCCGCTTTGTGAAGCGTGCGAGCGGCCGCCGGGCGCTTTTTCTATTTGTAGAATTCAACGAAATTATTTCAAAACCGGAATTGGGTATTGGCATCTTTTCGCCGTCATGATATAGTAGAATACTGTTAAGTATCCGCTAAGTTCTCGCTAAGAAAGCTTTCCCCCGGTCACCGGGGCTGCACAAACGGGAGGGACAGAATATGTCGACCGGACAATATCTGCTCGGCGGCGCGGCCGGACTGGTTTTCGGCCTGCTCGTCGCCGCCGGCAACACCCTGCTGACGCGCCGCAGTCTGCTGCGCGCCAGGCAGAGCACCACATCCGTCATGGGCACGAGCGGCCTGCGGCAGGTCATCAATCTCGCGGCGCTCGTACTGGTCTATCTGCTGCGCGGCGTCGTGCCGCTGCCGCTGGCCGGCACGCTCATCGGCACAGCCGTCGGCCTGTCGGGCGGCAGCATCGCCGGCGTATGGATCCTCGCGCGCAGGATGGACGATACCATCCCCGCCGAGTGCGTGGAGATCACGGACGCGCAGGAGCTGCCGGACGCCGCACAGGAACACACGCCGGAGGATACCCCGGCGGACGAACGGAGGGACGACACAAATGGGTGAGACGAACGTACTGTTTTCCATCGGACCGCTGGAGGTCACCGGCGCGGTCGTGACCATGTGGGTCATCGTGGCCGTGCTGGCGCTGGTATCGTGGCTGGCCACACGCAAGCTGCGCGACGTGCCCGGACCGCTGCAGAATGCGGCCGAGATGGCCGTGGAAAAGCTGCAGGGCTTTTACGGCGGCATCATGGGTCCGGCCAACGCCCGGCGCTACTTCCCGATGATGGCAACGTTTTTCATCTTCATCGTCGTGTCCAACTACATCGGGCTGCTGCCCGGCGCGGGGCAAGTATTCACCGTGCCGACGGCCACGCTGTCCGTCACGGCGGGTCTGGCCATCATCGCCTTTTGCATGACGCACACCGTCGGCATCCAGCGCCGCGGTCTGGGCGGCTATCTCAAGAGCTTCATCAAGCCCTTCCTGCTCATGCTGCCGCTCAACCTCATCGAGCAGATCGTGCGCCCGTTTTCTCTCGCGCTGCGTCTGTACGGCAACCTCTACGGTGAGGAAATGGTCACGCACGAGCTCGGCAATCTCTTCCCGCTCGTGCTGCCGCTGCTCATGCAGGTGCTGAGCCTGCTGTTCTGCCTGATCCAGGCCATCGTGTTCACGATGCTGCTATCGATCTACATTGAGGAAGCCATCGAGGAGTAACGCACCCTTGCATCAGAAATCGTAAGAAACAATCTTTCAGACACCCAAGAAAAATTAGGAGGAACGAGTTATGTCAACCGGAATCATTGCGATCGCCGCCGCGCTCGCCATCGCCATCAGCACCATCGGCCCCGCCATCGGTCAGGGCCTGACCGCCGCCCACGCCATGGACGCCATCGCGCGCCAGCCGGAAGTGGCCGGTACGATCCGCTCGAACATGATCATCGCCATGGGCCTGCTCGAATCGCTGACGATCTACGGCCTGCTGATCGCGTTTCTGCTGATCGGTAAGATCGGCTGAGAAGCACGGGATAAGGGAGGCACACGCTTTGAGCATCAACATCTCCGAACTCATCTGGACGGTGATCTGCTTTTTCGTGCTGCTGGTGGTTTTGAAGAAGCTGCTGTTTGACCCGCTGGTGTCGTTCATGGCCGCGCGCGATGCGCGCATTCAGGACGGGATCAGCGCCGGGCGCACCGCCCAGCAGCAGCTCGATGCGGCCGCACAGGCGCGCAGCGATGCGCAGCGCCGGCAGTCCGCCGCAGCGGATGCGCTGCTGGCAGAGGCCAAGAGCGCGTCCGAGCGCAAGCGCGCCCAGACGCTGCAGGCCGCGCATCAGGAGGCCGCACAGGCCACGCGCGACGTGCGTGCACGCGTGCGCAGCGAAGAGACCGCCGCTGCCGCCGCCGTGGACGCGAAGCTGCCCGAGCTCGTCACGGCTCTGACCGGCGGCCTGCTCGGCAGCGACACCGCCGAGCGCAGCGCCGCACAGATCCGCCAGTGGGTCGCCCCCACGCATGAGGGCTGAACCATGAATGAAATGAATCGAAAGGGGGCGGCGACACCGTGGAATTTCTGAGAGCCATCGGCCCCGTCTTCAACTTCCTGCTGCTGGCGCTGGCACTGATTTTCTTCACGCGCAAGCAGATCCGCAAGCTCTTTCAGGAGCGCCGCGACCGCATTGCCGACGCGCTCGGCCGCGCGGCGGACGCGCAGGATCAGGCACGCCACACCGCCGAGGACATCGCCGAGGCGAAGCAGGCTGCCGACGCCGAGGCACACGCCCAGCTTGCCGAGGCAAAGGCGCAGGCCGAGGCCAACACCGCCGCAGCCGACGCCGAGACCGCGCGCGAGGCCGAGGCCGTGCGCCGCGGCGTAGCGCAGACCGAGGCGCAGCTGCGCAGCGACATGGAGGACCGCGTGAGCGACGCGGCCATCGGCCGCATCACGGCCGCGACCGCCGGAGTGCTGGCGCAGGACGCCTTCGCACCCGCGCGCGCCGCGCTCGTGGACGATTTTGTCGCCAACATCGGCGTACATCTGACCACCCAGCCGAGCGACGCGCTCACCCTCGCCGAGACCGGCACGCTGACCGTGGAGGTCGAGGCGGCCGAGCCGCTGCCCGCCGCCGCGCTCGACGCACTCAGGGACACGCTCACACGCGCCTACGGTCACGTCACGTGCATGACGACGGTGCGCCCGGAGCTGATCGGCGGCGTGTGCCTTCGCATTGGCGACACGCACTATGACGGCACGCTGCGCCACGCGCTCGACCTGCTCGAGCAGGACGCGGCCAACAGCGCCCTGCACACCACGGACGAAAACCCCGATCTCGCCGCGTGCATCCGCGACCGGCTCGCAGACACACACGTCGCCATCGACGTGTTCCAGACCGGCATCGTCACGAGCCTGTCCGACGGCATCTGCCGCGTGCGCGGCATGGCCGACGTCATGGCCGGCGAGCTGCTCGCCTTTGACGGTACGCTGCGCGGCATGGTCATGGACCTCGGCCGCGAGGACATCGGCGTCGTCCTGCTCGGTCCTTACGGACACCTGCAGGAGGGCGACCGCGTGCGCCGCACGGGACAGATCATGTCCGTGCCCGTGGGCGAAGAGATGATCGGCCGCGTGGTCGATGCGCTCGGCCGCCCGATCGACGGTCACGGCCCGATCCGCACGACGGAGCGCCGCGCCATCGAGAGCCCCGCGCCCGGCGTCATCGCGCGCAAGGGCGTGAGCGTCCCGCTGCAGACCGGCATCAAGGCCATCGACGCGCTCGTGCCGATCGGCCGCGGTCAGCGTGAGCTCATCATCGGCGACCGTCAGACCGGCAAGACCGCCATCGCCATCGACGCCATCCTCAACCAGAAGGACACGGGCGTGCTGTGCATCTACGTCGCCATCGGCCAGAAGGAATCGACCGTCGCAGGCGTCGTGCAGAAGCTGCGCGACCGCGGCGCCATGGCCTACACCACCGTCGTGTGCGCGCACGCGTCGGAGACCGCGCCCATGCTCTACATCGCGCCCTACGCGGGCGCCGCCATCGGCGAATACTTCATGTACCGCGGGCGCGACGTGCTCATCGTCTACGACGACCTGTCGAAGCAGGCCGTGGCTTACCGTGAGATCTCCCTGCTGCTGCAGCGTCCGCCCGGACGCGAGGCCTACCCCGGCGACGTGTTCTATCTGCACTCCCGCCTGCTCGAGCGCGCCGCGCGCCTGAGTGAGGCCGCCGGCGGCGGCAGCATGACCGCCCTGCCCATCATCGAGACGCAGGCGGGCGACATCTCGGCCTATATCCCGACGAATGTCATCTCCATCACCGACGGGCAGATCTTCCTCGAGACAGATCTGTTCCACGCCGGTGTGCGCCCGGCCATCAACGTGGGCCTGTCCGTGTCGCGTGTCGGCGGCGCGGCGCAGCTCGGCGCGATGAAGCAGGTCGCCGGCCGTCTGCGCATGGACCTGGCACAGTACCGCGAGCTTGCGTCGTTCGCGCAGTTCGGCTCGGATCTGGACAAGGCCACACGCGACACGCTCGCGCGCGGCAGCCGCATGACCGAGCTCCTGAAGCAGCCGCAGTATGCGCCCATGGACGCGGCCGATCAGGTCGCGGTGCTCTTCGCCGCCGGCGAGGGGTATACCGACTCGATCGCCGTCGAGGAAGTGCCGCACTATGCAGACGCGCTGCTTGCGCGCATCCACCGCACGTATCCGGAGCTGAACGCCCTCGTGCACAGCGGCAAGAAGCTTCCGCCCGAGGCGCTCGAGCGGCTGCGTGCGCTTGCCGACGAGACGCTCAAGAATCTATGATGCACCATCCCCGCCGCCGGCAGAGAGGAGGAACGCCCCTTGACAAATCTGCATAAGATCCGCGCGCGCATCCGCAGCGTGAACAGCACGCAGCAGATCACCCGTACGATGAAAATGATTGCCGTGTCCAAGCTGCGCAAGACGCAGACGAGCCTTGCGGGCGTGCGCCTGTTTGCCGACAAGGGGCAGGAGGTGCTCAACGCCCTGCTCGCCGATGACGTTACCTTTGAGCACCCGTATCTCACGCCCCGGCGCCGCATCGGGCACGTGTGCTACGTGGTGTTCTGGGGCAACCGCGGCCTGTGCGGGGCATACAATCAGGTGCTGCTGCGCCATCTGGAGCAGCTCGTGCACGCCGAGACGCGCCCCTGCTCCGTGATCGTGTGCGGCCGCTGGGGACGCGATGTCCTCGCCGGAACGGATCTGCCCGTGCGGGAGATCTGCGCCGGGCTGAGCGACACGCCCACCATGGCTGAGGCGCTCGAGATCGCCGAGACGCTCAAAAACCTCTACCGCACCGGTGAGGCGGATGAGATCCACCTCGTCTACCAGCGCTTCGACTCCGTGCTGCACCAGACCCCGGTGCACCGGCAGCTGCTGCCCGCCGCACCGGAGGCCGACGCCCCCGCCGCGAACAACAACTATCTGTTCGTGCCGGACGCGCAGACCGTGCTCGATAACGTCCTCGAGCTGTACCTGAACAACACGGTCTACGCCGTGATGCTCGAGGCCCGCGTGGGCGAGCACGCCGCGCGCATGACCGCGATGACCGCCGCCACAGACTCGACGGCGGAGCTCATCGAGGAGCTGAATCTGGACTTCAACCGTGCGCGCCAGGCCGCCATCACGACCGAGATCTCCGAGATCGTCGGCGGCAGCGCCGCACTCAAGCAATCACAAGGATCTGATTAACACCGCGGCGGCAGCGCCGCGTCCCACGAAGGGAGAACGTATGGAAAACGGTATCGTCAAAAGGGTCATCGGCCCGGTGGTGGACGTGCAGTTCCCGGCCGGAAAGCTGCCGGAGATCAACAACGCCATCGAGGTGCACACCGGCGAGCGGCGCATCGTCATGGAGGCGGTGCAGCAGCTCGGCGACAACACGGTGCGCTGCATCTCGCTCTTTTCCACCGACGGACTGCAGCGCGGCTGCCGCGCCGTCGACACCGGCACGAGCGTGAAAATGCCCGTCGGCGAGGCGACGCTCGGCCGCATGTTCAATGTCATCGGTGAGCCGATCGACGGCAAAGGCCCGGTCAACGCCGCGGAATATCTGCCCATCCACCGCGAGGCCCCGGCCTTCACGGACATCGCCCCCGCGACCGAGCTGCTCGAGACCGGCATCAAGGTCGTCGACCTGCTCGCGCCCTATGCCAAGGGCGGCAAGATCGGTCTGTTCGGCGGCGCGGGCGTAGGCAAGACCGTGCTCATCATGGAGCTCATCCGCAACATCGCCTACGAGCACGGCGGCTACTCCGTCTTTGCCGGCGTGGGCGAGCGCTCGCGCGAGGGCAATGACCTCTGGAACGAGATGAACGAGTCCGGCGTCATCAGCAAGACCGCGCTCGTCTTCGGCCAGATGAACGAGCCGCCCGGAGCGCGCCTGCGCGTGCCGCTGTCGGGTCTGACGATCGCGGAGAACTTCCGCGACGAGTCCGGACAGGACGTGCTGCTGTTCATCGACAACATCTTCCGCTTCACGCAGGCGGGCAGCGAGGTATCGGCGCTGCTCGGACGGATGCCCTCCGCCGTCGGCTATCAGCCCACGCTTGCGACCGAGATGGGCAAGCTGCAGGAGCGCATCACATCCACGCGCAACGGCTCGGTCACGTCCGTGCAGGCGATCTATGTCCCCGCCGACGACCTGACCGACCCTGCCCCCGCCACGACGTTTGCCCACCTCGACGCCACGACCGTGCTCGACCGCGCCATCTCCGAGCTCGGCATCTATCCGGCCGTCGACCCGCTCGGCTCTACGTCGCGCATCCTCGAGCCGGACATCCTCGGCCGCCGCCACTATGACACTGCGCGCGCCGTGCAGCGCGTGCTGCAGAAGTATAAGGACCTGCAGGACATCATCGCCGTGCTCGGTATGGACGAGCTGAGCGTGGAGGACAAGGCTGCCGTCAACCGTGCGCGGCGCATCCAGCGCTTCTTGTCGCAGCCGTTCCATGTGGCGGAAAACTTCACCGGCATGCCCGGAAAGTACGTCCCGCTCTCGGAGACCATCCGCGGCTTTGAGGCCATCCTCGGCGGCGAGTGCGACGACATTCCCGAGCAGGCGTTTTTGTTCTGCGGCTCGATCGACGACGTGCTGCGCAAGCGCGACGCGCTCAAGTGAGGCACGCCATGACAGACACACTGCATCTGGAGATTATTACGGCCGGCGGCGCCGTCGTGGATACGCCGGCAGCGCAGGTCACACTGCCGCTCGCCGACGGCGAGGTCGGCATCCTGCCCGGTCATGCGCCGCTGCTCGGCGCGCTCATGTGCGGCGTCGTGCGCTACACGGCCGCCGGCAAGGAGCATTACTGTGCCGTGAGCCCCGGCACGGTGAACGTCGCCGCCGGGAACGTGACCGTGCTCGCCCGCACGGCCGAGCGCGCGCCGGACATCGACCTTGCCCGTGCCGAGGCCGCGCTGCACCGCGCCGAGTCCGATCTCGAGGCGCGCGGCATGGAGATGAACATCTCCACGCCCGAGGCCGCACGCGCACGCGCAAAGGCGCGCATCCGCGCAGTCGAGCTCTGGCGCAAAAACGGATAAAAAAAGGTCTGAAAATCCCCGCGGCCGTCCCCTGATCCGGGCGGCCGCGGGGTTGCATTTTGGGCTGCGATATGAGAAAATGTTTGTGTATTGCTTGCACAGACTTTTTTGCGTTTTTCGTCTTTCACGCTCTGGCGGGGGAATACGCCCCGCACGCTTTTTACAGGAGATGTGTCCCATGTCCCAACCGAAACGCGGCCGCAGCTCGCAGGCCCAAAACCATCTGATCACCATCCTGCTCGCGCTCGTCATCGCGGGACTTTCCATGTGGTTCGGCGCCGGCCGTGACGGCGGAAACGACCCCGGTGCCGCCGCCACACCCGTGCCCGGCAGCGGCCTGACCGTGACGTATCTCGACGTCGGACAGGGTGACTGCACACTGCTGCAGTGCGACGGGCAGACCATGCTCATCGACGCCGGCATCGGCGAGCAGGCAAACCATATCACGACCTACCTCAGGCAGCAGGGCGTCAAAAGCATCGACTACCTCGTGTGCACACACGCACACGCCGACCACTGCGGCGGCATGAAGGCCGTTATTGCGGCCTTCCCGGTGCACACGTTCTACAGCTCCGTCACCTCGAGCAGCAACGGCGCGTTTCAGCGCGTTATGCGCGCGGCCGAGACGGCGAACCTCGCCATCACCGTGCCGAACGTGGGCGACACCTTCGCCCTCGGCGGCGCGACCGTGACCGTGCTCGGCCCGCAAAAGCACTACAGCGACGTCAATGACCAGAGCCTCATCCTGCGCGTGGATTACGGCAGCAACGCCTTTCTCTTCACGGGCGACGCCGAGTACCAGAGCGAGTCGGATGTGCTCGACGCGGGTGAAAACGTCCGCTGTGACGTCATCAAGGCCGGTCACCACGGCAGCCGCACCTCCACAGGCTACCGTCTGCTGTATGAGGCGCAGCCCAAGTACGCCGTCATCAGCTGCGGCGCGGGGAACGAATACGGCCACCCGCACGACGACACGCTCAGCCGTCTGCGCGATGCGGACGTGACCGTCTACCGCACGGACCTCAACGGCACGGTCGTCTGCCGCTCCGACGGCACGAACCTCACCTTTACCACCGAGAAAGAAGGATAACGCCCATGCACCGCACCCCCTCGCCGACGGCCGCGTTCTGGCTCGCCGCGTTCACATACTTCATCTGGGGCTTTACGTTTCTCGCCTCGCGCGTCGCGCAGAATTACGGCACGCCGTTCGTGCTGCTGTTCTGGCGCTTTGCGCTGGCATTCGTGCTGATGAATCTGCTGCGCCTGACGGGGCGCTTTCATGTGCACCTGCGCGGACGCGATCTCCGGCCGGTGCTGCTGGCGGGACTGTTTGAGCCCGTGCTCTACTTCCCCTGCGAGCAGTACGGTCTCAAGCTCACGAGCACGTCGTTTTCCGGCGTCATGATCGCGCTCATCCCGCTGTGCTCGCTCATCTACGGAGCGGTGTTCCTGCACGAAAAGGCCACGCGGCAGCAGGTGCTGTTTTCGGTGCTGTCCGTCGCGGGCGTGATCGTGCTGGCTGTCTACGCCTCCGGCATCGGCTCGGGCAGCGTGCCCGGCTTTTTCATCCTGCTCGGCACGGTCTTTGCCGGCGCGGCCTACATGGTCGCCAGCCGCGCCTGCGCCGACAGCTTTTCGGCCTTTGAGCGCACATATGTCACGTGCCTGATGGGTATGGTGGCGTTCGGTGTGCTGTCCCTGCTCGAGCACCGGAACGATCTGCGTGCCGTCGTGCAGCCCATGACGCACGCGCCCTTCGTGCTGGCGATCCTGTTTTTGAGCGTGGTGGCCTCGGTGCTGTCCTACATCGCGCTCAACCGCGCACTCGAGGTGCTGCCCGTCGCGCGCACCGCGGTGCTCATCAATCTCTCGACCGTCGTGTCCGTGCTCACCGGCGTGCTCATTCTGCACGAGCCGTTTGGCTGGATCAGCGCCGTGGCCTCGGCCGCCATCCTTGTCGGCATCTGGGGCGTGCAGCGCTTCGCCGCGCCGCCTCCGCC
>ERZ827496.3622-NODE-3622-length-13117-cov-5.559715_pt1 | contig 13117 bp, 10 predicted proteins | sample MGYA00519769_ERZ827496 | MGnify/ENA primary metagenome ERZ827496 (study PRJEB31778, sample SAMEA3449327) | human gut metagenome | biome: human gut; feature: human-associated habitat; material: faeces | place: United Kingdom | collected 2010/2012 ...
GAAAATAAAGTAAGCGTAAGCTAACTTGATATTATTTTATAATGTATCTGATTTTATACTTGTAATTCCGACAAAGATATATTAAAATGAGTCTAGAACCCAAAGGGGTACTAAAACGTTATTATAATAAGGAGGATTATAATTATGGCATATGTAATTTCAGACGAATGTGTAAGCTGCGGAACATGTGAAAGCGAATGTCCAGCAGAAGCTATCTCTCAGGGAGATGAGCATTTCGTAATCGACGCTGACGCTTGCTTAGACTGTGGAACATGCGCAGAAGCCTGTCCAACAGAAGCAATTCATCCAGCAGAATAATTAACTGGTACATAAAAGATCAGCCTGTTCCTTTCGGGACGGCTGATCTTTTTTTGTTTACATTTCACTCTGCTTCCGGTACGTATCCGGTGACAAATCTGTATAACACTTGAACAGACCGGAAAGTCTACATGACTTCCGGTCTGTTCTGAATTACTTCTTTTACTGGTTTGCTAATTAACCTTCTCTGTACACATTTTTATGGATATTGATCTTCGGGATTTTTCTGTATTTTTGCGGTTTTATTTTGCTTTCACTGATTTTACTGCAGAATAAGGACCGTATACTCTCTTTCCGTTTACTATACGGTATGCACGGATTTTATAATAGTAAGTTTTGCCTTCAGATACTTTCTTATCTTTGAAAGTAACTGTGCTTCCCTTCTTTATGAAGCCAGCGCTGGTGTACTCACCGTTTTTGGATGTTGAACGATATACACGGTATCCGTTAGCTCCGGTAACTTTCTTCCAGGATACTTTTACAGTGTTCTTTCCCGCATTCTTTACGGATGTAAGAGACACTGCAGTAAGTTTGGCTTTTCCTCTGACACCTGACCGGTCATAGTTACTTAAAACTGCTTTTCCCCATGTGTAAGATACGGCACGCACTGTATAGGAATAGGTAATTCCTGTAACTGCCTTTGTATCCTTGTAGGAAACACCGGTGATACCGGATGCGATCTTCTTCCAGTTTCCGCTGCCTGTCTTACGGTATACATTATAGCTGTCTGCGTAATCAGTACCGGTCCAGCTTACCTGTATGGTCTTATAATTTAATACTTTAGTCTTCAGATTCTGGGGGCTGGATGCTTTGAATGTATCTTTTTTGTCTGCCAGTTCCACATGGTAATCTGCGACAATGGTGCGTACCAGGGCAAGCTGTGCATTCTGCCACATATAGCTTCTGGCTTCTTCGCTCATGCTGTCCATATATTTCTGCAGGGATGCAAGGTCTGCTTCCACTTCATGGATGTTATCCTTTGTCACTGCAGTCGGTATGCTGAGGATCCACTGGTCTGCCTCTGCGGCATCTACAATGTCTTTCTCTGCCTTTGCTGTCTGTTCTTTCAGGGCTGTGATAACATCTGCAAACGTCATTTCCTGTCCGTTTACTTCTACTTTCAGGGCTGCCATGGCTTCTGCATAAGGCTGATACTCTTTCTCATAGCGGTCAAGAAGTACTTTTACTGCTGCATAAGTATCACGGCTTACCGGATTCACCGCTGCATAGAGCTGTGCAGCTTCTGCTGCAAACTGCTGCTGGTAGCTTTCCTGTCCATTCGGATAGGTCAGTGCCAGGGCGATCAGCTGTTCCATGTTTTCAACAAGTGCAGCATTCTCTGTGCGGAACTTCTCTTCTTCAGCTGCAGTAAGCTGTTCATAGGCATTCTTTGCTGCTGTGATCATAGTCAGTTCTTCATCTGTCAGTGCTCGAAGGTCTGCAGATGGAGTATCATTTTCTGCTGTATCCTGCATCTCTGCAAAGTCAGCTTCCTGTGTTTCTTCTGTTGTATCTGTGCTGAATATATCTGCACTTTCATCTGAGAATACATCTGAATCAAACTCTGCTGCAGATGTTTCTGCTGTTATCTCTTCCGGTGTCTCCACTGGTACCTCTGTCGGCTGCGCTTCATAGCCTTTCACTGTCGCTGCATCCGGTAATACTTCCAGCTGCTCTTTCAGTGCTTCTGCCTTCACCTGATATACATATCCTTCTGCTGCTTCCAGATCTGACAGGTTCTCCACCTGTTCCTGCTGTACGGCATCCAGTGCTGCATACTGGGCTCTGGCATTTACTACATAATCCTCCCAGTCTTTCCAGATCTCTTCTGTCGGTACACCATTGTTCTTCTCTGTCAGTTTCAGCGGACCATCTGCCATGTTTTTGGATACAGTGTTGAGCTCATCGATCACACTCATCACATAAGCTGCCTGTTTATCCTTCTCGCAGGTGCTCAGGAACAGCTCTGCCTTCTCCAGTACTCCATAGTTGGCAACATAGCCCTTCTGTATGTCACTCAGTGCATCATAAGCAGTTCTTGCTTCTGTTACCAGTGCCTGTTTCTGCTCATGGTTTCCTGCATTCAGGGTTCCGATAGCATTGATCTTCTCTGTGACCTCTGCAGCTGCTTTCTTATCTGCCGCTACAGTTCTCAGAGTCTGCAGGGTTTCATAATTCTCTACCAGTGCCTTCTGTGTCTCAGTCAGTGCATCATAAGCTGCCTGCACCTCATCCAGACGTTTCAGCACATAGTCGTTCGGGATCAGGTTTTCAGCTGTCGGCAGGGATGCGATAGCTGTGCTTACGCTTTCAGCTGCCTTCCTGTCTGCTGTTTCCTGTGCCTGTTTTTCCTCAAGCTCTGCGATCTTTACTTCTGCTTCTGTCAGCTTGCTGTAGTTGGAAACTGCAGCCTGTGACTCTGCATCAAGCGCATCATAGAGAGTTCTTGCTTTTTCTACTGTCTTCTTGTCTTCCAGTGTAAGCTGGTCTGCTGCCGGGATGGCGTCAATAGCTTTCACTGCTTTTTCAATCAATTCTCCCTTGCCTTCTGCATCCAGCAGTTTCCTCAGAGTGTCTTTGTTAAAGATTGCCTTGTGCGCATCATCCAGTGCATCATATGCAATCCTTGCTGCTTTGATCTGTGCCTTGGTGCTGTTGTCATCCAGGGCGAGGATCAGATCATTTACATCCTTGGTCGGAACTGGTACATCTGAGAAATCCCAGAAGTTTGTCTGACCTTTACGCTGACGTACAAAAGCGTTTAATCCACGGGCGATCTGTGGAACATCATAATTGGTAAATCCATGGATGCTTCCATCTACTTCTCCGTCCACGTCAACCAAGTCAAAGAATGCATCTACAAAGTTATTTCCATTTTTCGTAAATCCGCTGCTGCGGTCCAATACATTTACATCAAAAATTGCTGCAAAAAGCATTGCCTGGGCATCATTCCATGCATTGTTTCCATAGGAAGCACAACCTGTCTCAAATCCTGCTGTACAGAAGGATCCTGTTGCACGCTGTGCAACCTCCGGAAGTCTATGTAATGCCTGATCTACTGCTTTGTTTACATCCTCAAAGCCTTCTTTTCCATACCAGTAAATCAGCGGCTGCCAGCCCATGGTATTATCCGGATTTGAAAGTGCATTGTCTTTTACATTCAGAAGGCTTTCCGCTCTCTTGTGTACCCACTCTGCCATCTCTTCCTCTGTAAAGGTAGAAGAAGTATAGCCGCCGGATTTGATAGCGTGGATGGCATACTCTGTATTCAGATAATTGGAACCGTTTCTGTTTCCTACTGCATCCAGCAGGTTCACAGAAGAAATGTCTCTCGGGTCATAACCGATCGCTTCAATGGCAAGGATCAGTTTGGAGAGGTCTGTTGCCTGCCATTTGGACAGGTCTGTTCCGGAAACTTTTAAATTCTGTAAATAAGCTTTTGTATTCGTAAACCATCTGCCAAAATAAGTATCATCGTTATATGGAATATAACCACATCTGGCTGCAGTAAAGATTGCCCAAATATCTGTGTTTTCATAAGAAGGTGAATCTTTAGGTCCAAATGCATTTTTATCCTTACAGTAATCCAGAATAATTTTGATGGCTTTTTCCGCTTTGGTCAGATATGTTCCCCAGTTAGCCGGATCATCTGCTGCGCTTGCTTCTTCATTATCTTTGACTTCACAAGTACCGTTTATTACTTTTATCTTGAAAGTATATCCGTCTTCTTCCGCCTGTGCTTCCTGGCCTTCATCAAACTGCAGAACCGGTTCTTTAATCCATTTCACCGTTAAAGGACGCTGACCTAAAAAGCTGGTGTCTACAGTAGCTGATTCAATATCTGTTTCAGGATTACATACTGCTTTGATACCATATTTATCAATCAATTCCTTTGTTTCTTCTGTCTGATTGACAATTTTTGCGCCATTTATAGTGACTTTGTTATTATCACCATCATCATAGATACTGGTCTGCTTTCCATCGATTATTTCTACGCGATATGGAAAATGATAATTGGTTGAGTAATCTTTAAAGCGATTATAGTTACGTGAATAATTTGTTTTCCATACTTTTGGCTCCGCATCTGCCTGAACTTCTAAAGTTATTTCTTTAACTCTTGGATCATAGTATGGATAACCATCATTCAAATCTGGTGAAATAGACCATTTCTTCTCAAAATCAAAACCTTCATAAGTGTCTTTATTTTTTAATTCGGCAGTTGTTTTACCGAATTGTTCGTAATTTTCGAACTTTTTAAGCGCATACTTTTCTTGTGTAAAATTAGTAACAACAGAAATATCTTTGAAAACTTCATTATTATAATAAAGATTCGTTGCCGAACATGCCGTACTAGAACGTAATGCTACAGTTGCATAAATTCCTCTACTATATGGTTCGGTCATATCCAGTTTAGATGATAATAATTCTGCTATATCATATATCTTTTTCCCACATGATCCGTGACTAATACAGTTTTGATATGTCATTTCAGATGTACTGGTACCAAATTGACATATTTCCCAAAGTCCGCCGTTGCTCACTCCATTAGATACAATTTCCAGATCAGTACTTTCTTCCATGTCGTAATTAATGGAAACATCACAATCTTCTAATATTCCATTTCCTTCTGTAGCTCCTATTTTTAAACTTTTCTTTGGAACTGCATATATCAGTGTTACATTTCCTGAAACCTGAAGTCCTCTTACTGTGCCGTTATTCTCATAAAGTGCAGTACAAAACTGTGAAGTCGAATCTCCGATATATACTTTTTCATCTGTAATATGAATCTTAACATTTTCAATGACACCATTTGAATCAAGGATAAAATTTAAAGCAGCAAGGTCATATTTATTATTTTCTCTATCTGGAGCAAAATAGGTAATTGTATGTCCTTGACCATCAAATTTTCCAGAAAAATTGGTTACATATTTTGTTTTTTCTTTGTTTATAATTTCTATATCGTTTGTTAAAACAACAGTGCTTTTATAGTAAAGGTTATTATCGCAATTATTTTCAAAGAAGTAATAATCATCTGCTGTACTAATACAATATCGTCCCTTATCATCCTGTTGTAATTCTGTCACGTCTGCTTTGACGACATGACAGTTCACAATAATTATTGCAAATGCTATGCTTATTAAAATTTTAAGAATGTTATTTTTGTTTTTTTTCATATTTTTTACCATTTAAATTAGGGTAAAGTTGTATAATTAATAACTTTACCCTATCACTGTTGCTTTTTATTCGGTAGTTACATTATCAGTTGTTTTTTTCCATCCACTAACTGGAACCCATTTTCCGTCTGAATTTTCAACATAGCTGTCATATCCTAAATCCAGTCCCATCATCATCGAATAATCCAAACAAATGGTATCGCCATTTTTTACAACAGTATCTACACCGCCATTGTTTGTACTCTTATTAATTTCACACATCCAACCAGAATAATTATTATAGTCTTTTTCAGAAAGCCATCCTTCCTGATGAACAGTGTTGTTCCAAGTGGAATTTTTACGTACTTTCATATAATTTACTTCTGTATCTTCAAGCTGCTTTAACCATAAATAATTTCCTCTGTTACCAGCAATAGAATTTTTAGTTTCGTTAACTGTTCCATTATCTGCAAAGAATTTTCCTTTATCACTGTTATTATGATTATCAAGTTTTATTGCTGGAATATAATTTCCATATTTAGTATTATACCAACATAAAATTCCCTGATAATGATAGGTTGTTGTTCCAACAGTGTTTGTGTCGCTTTCAGAAGAAGCACCCGAAATTGCTTTTAAAGCGTCTAAAGCAGTTACAGTATCTGTTTTTGTTGTAACATTCAAGGTTTTTGGTGCTACAATATAATTTTCAGCATCTTTAGCGTTATCTCCGGTTAAACCAGTAGCTTTAATACTTACTGTTACATTTGCTGTTGCTGCCATAGCCGGTACTGCTGTGCTTCCCACCATTGTTGTTGCCATTAAGAATGCAATCACGCTTTTTCTTACTTTCATGTTCATTTTGTTTCCTCCTTAATTAAATGTATTATTTTTTTGCAGGTTATCCTGCAAAATATATCATTTCGCAGCCTTTTCAGACTACGTTGATACCTGTTTTCCATAAAAAAGGGTATAAAAAATAAACCTCCGTTATGCCTACAGATGTTTGTTTTTTATTTTTTTACTAAAGTCCGTCTCCTGACTTAAAGTTCCAACCTACTTGCCGCCCTTCTCGGAAAGGATCTTTCCAATGGTTTCGCAGTGTTCGTCCTTATTACAGTGGGGATAAACCGTACCGGTATCTCACCGGATTTCCGAAAACTAAAGGGATAAAAAGCGACTTCCGATATTCAGTTATCAAAGTGCAAAAAAAATCCCCGCCAAATGGCAGGGAATGTAATGTACAGATTGAACTTCACTCATATCCTTCGCATTATAGTATTCCCTTTGAATACCATTACAAGAATACAGTGAACTGCAGACTAAATATACTGCAAGGGAACGGAACCCTGTTTGGGATTCTCACCCAACGATTCTTCAATCATTACCGTAGTAATAAGCTGTACATATGCGCTAAACGCTATTTATTTAACAAACTAATCTTAACACCCCCCCAGTGCTTTGTCAATCTTTTTCACAATTTTACATAAATGAAAATCCAAAGATGACCAAAAACTTCCTCCTGCCAGTTATTCTTATTTTCCGACCAGCAGGAGGAAGTTTCCTTTGCGTTACATATTATACTCTTTATAAAGTTCTTTCCGCTTCTCAGCATCCGTCGCAGCACCCTGAACTTCCGCACTTCTTCCATCCAGGATCAGACGATTGATCAAAACACCAAGACGCGTTTCGCCCTGAAGCTCTCCAATGACTTTTCCTCTTGCCTCTCCACGTGCTTCTCCAATAGACTCTCCCAGAACCTTTCCTTCCGCACGTAATCTTTCAGATTCCAATTCTAACACTTTTCCACCCATAGTCTCACCTAACCTTTCCCGGACTACTTCCTCATCACGGCAAATGTAATCCGATATTTTTGTAATCAGTTTATTTAAATTCGTGTATAACTCTGCCCTTCCTGTTTCTGTCAGTTCTTTTTCCAGCATTACTCGGATATCTTCGTATTCATCCAACAAAGACTGCAGCTTTTCCTGATCTTGATTTATTCTATGTATCTCTTTCTCATACCGCATAATATAAAACGGCAGAAACATCAGCAGATTCTTCTCGAAAATTTTATCTTTTGTATATTCATTAAGTTTTACAGTAGGGATACGGTACACCTGTATCTTTCCATCTGGGAATACTACTTCCACTTCCAGAAAATCAGGCGTATTTTTCCCGCTTCGTAAATATAACACGCAGGACTTTGGAAACTCCATCCGGTATCTGCGTCCGTACTTTCTGGCCGAATCTAAAGCAATAGCAAAATCATACTCGATCATCCGGATTGCCATTGTGGTATCATCAACACTCTGACATTCGATATGATACAACTTCCTTCCAATCCTCAGGCAGGAGTCTGTAATAATCTCACCATTCTCCTGATGATGCTCATTTCGAAGCTGTATAATCTCTACATCCTCCGGATATGAAGTCTGAAATACTTCATTAATTAACGGTACTGCTAATTGCGGTATCTTCTCAACCATTGTACGAAATACGTCATCGAAGATCGTATTATTCATTAAATCCCTCGCTTTCATTATAGCATTTTCACAAGCTTTCTAAAACCCCGAACTACGGTTGACTACAAAAAAATTCACTTTTAATTGTTTCTGCCTCCTCTCCTTCAGACAAAACAAAAAGGCAGAATATCACGATACCCACAACAATTTTGTTTTGTCAGTATTATAAAATAAAAAAATTCTGGTGAAAATGTCGGCGAACGCCAGATAATCCTGCCTTGAAATGCCAGATCAGGCGGCAGGTGATAAATTTTCACTATGACTACAGTTTAAATTACATTATTCTGAAAAGCAAGACTTATTTTCTCATATCCAATATTCAACACTGAAAAATAAATGTCAAATATTAATCATATATTTTCACACAACCAGTACTCATCATTTTTGTCATATTTTGTAAAAAATGATTGCTTTTTTTTACAAAACATTTATAATAAGAACAAATTGAATATTTATTAACAATTACCGGTTTTAAGTTCTGCTGGTCACGGCACAGGATGTCGGACCTTCAGCCAAGAGGGAATCAGGTCAGAATCCTGGACAGTCGTGCTGCTGTATACGTGCAGCTGGGTCTCATATCCATTGCATATTATCATGTGAGAAGGAGAGATTACAGCGTCACTGCGTGAGTCAGAATACCTGCTTAAGGCTGCCGCCACCAACTACACGCAATGGGAAGTGGAAGGGTGATCTTATTTAGTGTACCCATTTTTGTACTAAAGAAAGATCCCTTTTTACCAGATGTTTTCTCTGTTTCTTACCGGAATACGGAGTATCGGCAACCTGACGGTTTTTGCTCATGCATTTCATCAACCTGCCCGTTTATGAAAGTATTACATTGCTCCGTTGCAGAGAAAACAAATATTCTATTGCAAAGGAGTTTTTTTTATGACATACAATATATCCGGCAGAAAACAAAACCTGACACTTCAACGCTGTAACTGTACCCCATATTTAAAAAGAGACATAGACATTCCGGCAAACTGTACCATTATTTCTGAAAAAACCTTCCAGAACAGATCCATGATCCAGTCTGTTTCATTTCCATATGGTCTGAAACAGATCGGCTCAAACGCATTTTCGGGATGCAGCCGCCTGAAACATCTGCTTCTTCCTGAAAGTCTGTGCCAGATTGGAAAGGAAGCATTTTCCGACTGTACCACTTTATCCTCTATCTATATCCCTCAATATATTTCCACAATTTCAAAGGGCATGCTCCGCAACGCCCACAAATTATCAGAAACTCTTTTTTCCAATGAAAGCAGGCTGCTTAAAATCCAGGCAGACGCCTTTTCAGAATGCTCTGCATTAAGAGAAATCTCTTTTCCTGATTCGGTTCAGGAGATAGGTAACGGCAGCTTTTACAAATGCAAAAATCTGAGTGAAGTCCATTTTCCGGAAAATCTGAAGGTAATCAGTAATCAGGCTTTTTATTCCTGTGGCCTGACTTCCCTGGAGCTCCCCGATTCACTGGAAATTCTGGATGAAAGTGCTTTTTTCAAATGTAATAACCTGATTACTGTTACTCTCCCGCCTAATGTCCGTTATATCGGAAAATGGGTTTTTCACGGATGTAACCGCCTGCAGTACCTGGAAATCCGCCATGATCCGGAGTATATCGGAGAATGGATCATTAACCGTGCAGCTACGATCCGTTGCTATAAAGGCTCCAAAGCAGACCGATATTGTCAGGAGTCCGGATTTAAAGTGGAATATCTTTGAATATTAGAGAGGCATTATAATGAATGATATATTTACTTACAGTCAGAAAAACGGAAGTACGATTTTTACTTTTCCAGGAAGGACAAAGGTTCTCAGCACCAGTCCTCTGAACGGCGGAATCACCACACATCTTACCCATGCACTAAATATTAACTGCATGAACGGTGATTATGAATGCGAAATGCTGGGAGATACCTATGAGAAGGATCTGATGGTACATGCACAAAGACTGGAAATCAACCCACAGACTGCCACCGCACTGAGCACAGCCGCCTGGACAGAGCTCTGCGCAGTGGAAACGCTCCGGCATCAGGAATTATCTGTAACTGCTGCTGTCACAGGAGGAATTGATTCCAATGGAATGTGTCCGGGAGACCCTTCCTCCTATTGTGAGCACAATGGTTTTTATGAAATGCTGCCTCCCGGAACCATCAATATTTTTGTATATATCAACCAGAACCTTACAGACGCGGCCATAGGCCGGGCACTGATGCTCTGTTCAGAAGCAAAAGCTGCTGCTGTTTCCCATCTTTTACTTGGAAGCTGCTATTCTGAGGAAATCGCTACCGGCTCAGGCACAGACGGAACTGTGATCGCAGCCTGTATGGATGGAAAAACCACCCTCACAGACGCCTCCGGACATTCCAAACTGGGAGAGCTTATCGGCAGAACAGTCAGCACTGCAGTCACACAGGCACTTCTGAAACAGACCGCAGCCAGCGGTGCAAGGCAGTTCCAGGTACTTATCCGAACTGCCAGATATGGAATCACCCCAGGTATCATGTGGGATTTTTATAAAGAACACCAGTCATTTTTCAACACCTGGAATGTCTGTTTTGAAAAGGCCTCTGCACTGGAAGATGTTTTTCTCTCCAGGAACCGTAACAGCAATCTGGTTCTATGTGTGTCTCTCTACCTCCATCTGATGGATCAGCTCCGTTGGGGACTGATCATGGAACCGGAAGGAATCCGCGAAGGAAAGAGACTGCTTCTCTATGGGCTTTACTGTGGTCCGGATACCTTCCTTGCCAGCTGCTATCCTGCCGGCGTCTGGGATAATGAGGAGATAAAAGGATTTTCACTCAGGGAATTGCTGATGTACATTCTCCTGTTTTATTTTTCCGTCCAGTCATGAATTACTGTTCCAAGAATCAAGCAATAAAATGTAATTTCCAGTCCATTGACCTGGCAATCACAGATGCCCGCTCCAATCTGCTGGACAGCCTGCGTTTTGCCTCCCACGACAGGGCTCACGGTATCTCCATTGTATTTGGCGGCAAAGTAATTGCCGGAACTGACGGACGGATCCTGGACACTCTGGCAGGCTCCTATGACGGGCTTATCATCGAATCCTTTAGCGTAGGCGTTCTTCCAAACTATGGCAATGACAGTTTTCTGAATGCACTTTCAGACTGGATCTCTGCCGGTAAACTGGTATGCATGGCTACTCAGGTAACCCATGAGGGCAGCGATATGGAAGTCTACCAGGTTGGAAAAGTGATCAAGGAGAAATTTCCCATACTGGAATCCTATAACATGACTCTGGAAGCTTCTGTTACCAAAATGATGTGGGTGCTGGGCCAGACACAGGATCTCCCAGAATGCAGAAGATTATTTTATAAAACCATTAATCACGATCTGCTGTTCCTATAATTCCGAAATCTCCATATCTTTCTATATTTCACACCCAAAAGGAGAAACTTATGAACCGAACCATAGAATATACAATCCCGGAATCCCAGAACGGACTTCGGGTAGAACAATTTCTCAGAAGAAAGGGATACTCCCGGCAGAATTTCACAGAAATCAAACGGATGCCTCAAAGTATCCTGGTAAACGGAATCCACTACTATATGCGTCAGACTCTGGCTGCAGGCGACCATCTCCAGGTCTGTATCTGCGAGACAGAATCCTCAGAGAAAATCCCACCGGTAAAGCTTCCCCTGAACATTGTTTATGAAGATGAAGACATCCTGGTGATCAACAAACCTGCCGGAATGCCTATCCATCCCTCCATGAAAAACTACTATAACTCCCTGGCCAATGCCCTGGCATGGTACTACCAGGATCAGGGAAAGCCTTTTATCTTCCGTTGCAGCAACCGCCTGGACCGGGATACCTCCGGACTTACCGTAATTTCCAAACACCTGGTCAGCGCCAGCATTATGGCCGATATGACAAAAAAACGCCTGGTACACAGGGAATACCTGGCAATCGTAAAGGGTGACCTCACCCCACCCACAGGAACCATCACAGCACCTCTTTCCCGCAAAGAAGGCTCCATCATTGAGCGCACCGTAGATTTTGACCATGGAGAAGAAGCCATCACCCATTATAAACTGGTAAAAAAAGAAAATGGGCACAGCCTGGTCTCCCTTCAGCTGGAAACCGGCCGCACCCATCAGATCCGTATCCATATGAAATATCTGGGCTATCCCCTGATTGGAGATTACCTCTACAACCCTGACATGGAACACATCACCCGCCAGGCCTTACATTCCTACCACATGGAATTCCCCCATCCCATCACAGGACAGAAGATGACCTTCACTGCTCCCCTTCCGTCGGACATGTCTGCCATCAGTCACCTTTAAGCACTACACGGATTCTCTTATAAATAAAGAATACGATCAGGGATGTCAGTGTGTATTTAAAGATATTGAATGGGAAAATGATCATTGCTGCAAATGTAAGAAGATTATTTACAGAACTGTGTACTGCACTTCCCATTTCGATAAATGCTTCTACCGGCATTCCAAAAGCCTTTCCGTATGCCGGAAGTAACACGAATGCATTGATAAAGCATGCAACTACTGCTGTAAGTACGGTTCCAACTGCCATTCCGATCACTGCATGTTTTCTGCTCTTAACAGATTTATAGCGGTAGATCAGACCTGCCGGAACTGCAAATGTACATCCAAAGATGAAGTTTGCCACATCGCCTACACCTGCTGTCATAGAGCCCTTTGTTACCAGATGCACAAGAATCTTCACCAGCTCGATCAGTACACCTGCGATCGGTCCCATTGCAAATGAGCCAACCAGTACCGGGATTTCTGAAAAATCCAGCTGATAAAAAGTCGGTGCCAGGAAAGGAAGCGGAAACTCCAGATTCATTAAAATTCCTGCGATAGCGCCAAGCATGGCTATCTGTGTAACGGTTCTCGTCTTACTCCTTGCCATCGCATTTCCATTTCTTAATACCTGTTCACTCATACTGTTTCTCTCCTTTGAAATTATTCTTTATGGATATGTCTCATATCCTGTTAAAAGAAAATTCCACAAGCTTTCTATATAATGAAGATTTTCTTCAACATATAAAAAACCCCGGATCATATCCGGGGTAATGAGCACGTATGGTAAATATCGCGTGTTCTTCTCTCATCCAGACTATACTGTCGG
>ERZ827496.3623-NODE-3623-length-13116-cov-3.000766_pt1 | contig 13116 bp, 11 predicted proteins | sample MGYA00519769_ERZ827496 | MGnify/ENA primary metagenome ERZ827496 (study PRJEB31778, sample SAMEA3449327) | human gut metagenome | biome: human gut; feature: human-associated habitat; material: faeces | place: United Kingdom | collected 2010/2012 ...
CTGCAGTTTGCAGAAAGCCTTTTTCAAACACGCTCTAGAGAATTGCTGGAATGAGAAATTTCCTCGTATAAATGTATTGAAAAAAATACAAAAATATTTTACAATAAAAGCATTGATAAAATTGTATACAAAGTACAAAGAAACTGCTGCTCTTAGAGCCTGCCAGAGGTTTTATGTGAGCGGCAGCTACAAGCGGAGGAAATTATGCGTTTACGTGCACTTGCAAAGATAAATCTGGGACTTGACGTGGTTGGAAAACGTGATGACGGATATCACGAAGTCCGTATGATCATGCAGACCATACAGATGTATGACGTGCTTGAAATTGAGAAAAAAAAGGAGCCGGGAATTGTCCTTACCACGAACATTCCTTACGTTCCTACTGACGAGCGGAATCTTGTATATAAAGCGGCGAAAATGTTAATGGATGAGTTTGATATAAAAGAGGGGCTTACCATGAATCTGGAGAAGTTTATCCCGGTAGCAGCCGGCATGGCTGGTGGAAGCTCTGATGCGGCAGCTGCTTTTGTGGGAGTGAACAGATTGTTTGGACTGGGGCTTTCCGAGGAAGAGCTGATGAAGCGTGCTGTGAAGGTTGGAGCTGATGTTCCTTATTGTGTAATGCGCGGAACTGCTCTTGCAGAGGGAATCGGTGAGACACTTACGAGTCTTCCGGGACTTCCGCGCTGTTATGTACTTGTCGGCAAACCGGGAATCAACGTTTCGACGAAGCTGGCATATGAGAATCTGAATCTGAACAGCATTCAGAAACATCCGGACATCGATGGACTCATCGGAGCTATCAGAAATAATGATCTGTATGCCATGGCATCCAGAATGGAGAATGTATTTGAACCGGGGATCATCCGACAGTATCCTGTGATCGGCAATATCAAGAACCTTATGGAAGAAAAAGGTGCGCTGAAAGCCGTGATGAGCGGAAGCGGTCCTACTGTGTTTGGAATCTTTGATAACAGAGATAAGATGGCCGCGGCAGCCAGAAGCCTCAGAAAGAGCGGGCTTGCAAAGACTGTATTTGCCACGGATATTTACAATAGAGATGGAGGAGTTACAAATGACAAGTGATTTTTCTGTGGATATGAATGAATATCTGCCGCTTCGGGATGTTGTTTTTAACACCTTGCGGCAGGCAATCCTGAAGGGAGAGCTGAAGCCGGGCGAAAGACTTCTGGAGATCGCCCTTGCAGAGCGTCTTGGCGTGAGCAGAACACCGGTGCGTGAGGCTATGCGCAAGCTGGAGCAGGAAGGTCTTGTAGTGATGATCCCACGCAGAGGTGCACAGGTAGCCAGCATCACAGAAAAGGATCTGAACGATGTTCTGGAGGTGCGTATCGCCCTCGAAAATGTTGCCATAGAAAAAGCGTGCAAGTTGATCACAGAGGATGAGCTGGGAAGGCTCTGGGTGGCAGCCAAGGAATTTGAAAAAACAAAAGCAGAGGGAAATCTGGTCCGTCTGGCGGAAACCGATGTGGCTTTCCACGAGATCATATATCAGGCTTCTGATAATAAGCGTCTGAATCAGGTCCTAAATAATCTCCGTGAGCAGATGTATCGCTATCGTGTAGAGTATCTGAAGGAGGAGCAGACAAGAAATCTTCTGGTCAGTGAGCATGAAGAGCTGGTAAAAGCCATCCGTGAAGGAGATGTGCAAAAGGCGCAGGATATTTCTTTCCATCATCTGGAGAATCAACGAAAAGCGATCATCCGTACTATCCGCGCGGAGAATGAGGCCAAAGAGGCCGAGAAAAAAGAATAAGAACCGGATATGCGGGAATATTAAGAGAGATGTCATTGGGGCATCTCTTTTTTTAACCGAATCAAGTAAGTCCCCTGTTTCAATTGCGAAAAGCAATAAGCAGTGGGGGAACTTGCTGTAAAGGATGGTGGCTTTATGGAAACAAGGAAGATATCGATATCTCTTCATGAAAATGAATCGTATATCCGGAAACGGTGTGAAAACTGCGATGATATCCTGATCAGGCCCATGCGCCTTGGTGAGGGACATAAGGCGGACTGTCTGATGGTCTATATTGAGGTTGCGGTTTCAAACATGATGCTAGATGATTCTGCTATCGGAAAAATGATCAATCATTTCTGGGAGATCCCGGAGGAAAAGATCCGGGAATTTATCCGCCGAAACAGTCTTGGAATTGCAGATGTGAAGGAGCTGTCTTCCATGGAGGAGGTATTTGGTGCCATTCTTTCGGGAAATGCAGTTTTCTTTCTGGATGGATACGACAAAGCAATGAAAATTTCCAGTAAAGGATATCCGGGGTTGGCTGTATCAGAGGTGAAAACGGAAAAGGTCCTCAGAGGCTCCAAGGAGGGGTTCTGTGACAGTGTAAAAACCAATGCGGCCCTTGTGAGAAAGCGGATCCGGGATACCAGGCTGAAGGTGGAGCAGAGTAGCATCGGTGTACGCTCCAATACGGTGGTACAGCTTCTTTATGTGGAGGATCTGGTCCATGAGGAGCTTCTGACTGCTGTGAAAGAGCGCCTGGAATCTTTTGCAGTGGACGGGATCCTGGACAGCGGGATGCTGGAACAGCTGACAGAAGAAGCATGGTATTCTCCCTTTCCTCAGTTTCAGACAACGGAGCGGCCGGACCGGGCTGCCCAGGAGCTGCTGAATGGAAAAGCAGTTCTGCTCTGCGACAATTCGCCGGTGGCACTGGTGGTTCCCGGAGCATTCAACAGTTTTATGGAAAGCAGTGAAGACTGGTACAACCGTTTTGAGATGGCATCCTTCCTGCGGGTGCTCCGGTATCTGGCCATGGCTGTGGCAACGCTGCTCCCCGGACTTTATCTGGCTGTGATCCGGTTTCATACACAGATCCTTCCGGCGAATCTGATCCTTTCCTTTGCACAGGCAAGAGAGGGCGTTCCATTTTCCAGTGTAGTGGAGCTGGTGTTCCTGGAACTGTCTTTTGAGTTGATACGGGAGGCTGGTGTGCGGATCCCGGGAGCTCTTGGAAATGCCATTGGGATCGTAGGAGGACTGATCATCGGACAGGCTGCGGTGGAGGCCAATCTTGTCAGCCCGGTGGTAGTGATCATCGTGGCACTGACAGCACTGGGATCACTGGCTATACCTAATGAGGAATTTGCTTCTGCATTCCGGCTTCTGAAGTACGCTTTTCTGTTTCTGGGAGGATTTCTAGGTATATTCGGAATCGTGTTGGGACTGTATCTCACCATGGCGCATCTGGCAGGACTTTTAAGCTTCGGTGTCCCATATCTGGTACCTTTTGTAGAGAAGAACAGTGAGGCGGAAACCGGTGGAAGGATTTTGCGACAGCCCTTCCGGAAGCGGAAATTCCGGCCGCTGTATGCCAGAAATGCCCAGAAACGCAGGCTTCGGACAAGGCCATGGAGCCGGAAAGGATAAAGGTTATGAGATTTGCGGAGAATAACAGGATTTCCCACAGACAGCTTTTTCGGCAGATCATACTGGTGTTTCCGGCGCCGTTTCTGCTGTGCCTGTTTAAAAATGGAGCGATGTTGGGCATCAGTGCCATGGCAGGGACAGCTGCTGCGGCCGTAGTGCTCTCTTTTTATGTGATCTGGCTGATACGTCTGACACCTGCATATGGAGAGCTTTCCAAAAGGACAGGAAGTTTTACTGTACGATTTATTGGCCTGTTCTTTTTGGTATATGTGATCGCAAGTTCGGCATTTCTTTCGGGCCTTCTGGGGGAGGTGATCCCGGAAAGTCTGATCAGCGGGATTTCCGGAAAATGGCTGTCTCTTCTTGCAGTTGTAGCCTGTAGTCTGGGAACGCATCGCGGAATGCAGAGAAGAGGGCGGATCGCTGAGGTGTCCGGAAGGATTTTTCTGGCAGGGATCCTTCTTCTGATGCTTTTATGTGCAGGGCAGGGAAAAACAGAGTACTTTATGGAAGTGATGAAAGATCCGGAAACAGGATTTACAGGAGAGCGATGGCTCCGTGATCTGTATACACTTTTGTGTGCTTTTTCAGGAGCAGGACTTCTTCCCTTCGGGCTGGAGTATGCAAAAAAACAAGGAAGTGCCAGAAAACCTGTGATCCTGGCTTTTCTTACAGTTTGCGGGATCATTTTTGGAATGCAGCTCCTTCTTCCGGCAGTTTTTGGAGGTGCACGCCTTAAAAACGAGATCTGTCCGGTACTGCCTCTTCTGGAGGGTGCAGATCTTCCGGGAAACGTACTGGCGAGATTTGATGTGATATGGATGGGGTTTCTGGTATTCGGACTTTTGTTTTCTCTGGGAAGTTTGTTTCATTACGGAAATCAGATCGCGGAAAAAACCGGATTCGGGACCGGTCGGTACTGGATCCCGGCAGCAGGCTGGCTGCTTTCCCTGTATGAGAGAAACGGGATGGGGATCCGGGAGTATTATGGCTGGTATCTGGGGTACATCTTTGTACCGTTTCTGCTTGTGATACAGCTTTTTCTCAGTACGGAAAACCGGGGAAGACGGAAGAAAAAAGTAACTGTGGCAGGACTTGTCCTGGTCATCACTTTGACGGGATCAGGCTGTGCGGCAGTAGAACCGGAAAAAAGAGCTTATCCGCTGGCACTGGGGGCCGGTGTTTCAGAGAATGGCTTTGTGCTGAAATATGCAATGCCGGATATGAGTACAGCTACCGGACAGGAAAAACCGGACGAAGATCCGATTTCTGTGCTGACTCTTTCCGGCCGAGACTTTCAGGAGATCGAGGCAGTTTACAACCGGTCTCAGGAAAAATTTCTGGATCTGGGTCATCTTGAAGTGCTGATCTTGGATGAACAGATCCTGGGAGAGGGAGCCCGGGAAGCACTGATCGGATATCTGAAGCAGGAAGAGCATATCGGAGAGGATGTCTACGTGTTCCGGACGGATATGCTGGGAGATGTTTTTCACTGGAAGGGAGCCCGGGAAAGCTCCATAGGGGAATACCTTCAGGGAATTCAGGAGAACCGCACATCCGGGCAGCAGAAGAAGGGTGTGACTCTGCGGGAGGTATATCATCAGTTCTGTCAGGATGGAACGCTGCCCTGGCTTCCGGAGATATGGGTGGAAGGTGAGCTTCTGGAAGTGGATTACGGCAGTAATGAATAGATGGGAGCCGGACTGTTAATAATACAGATGATGATCAGTACGATAAATCGTACAGTATATCTCTGGATAAGATTATCAGAAGATTTTTGACAGGAGGGCTTGCTCATGGAGCATATAAAAATGAAGAAGCATGTATTAAAAAAAGCAGGAGGGTTCCTTTTGCTCACGGCAGTGATCCTTGCAGGGAGTACCTGGGAGAGAAGAACTGCCGGTGATCGGCAGCCACAGTTTTATGCCTGGTGGGGAACGATCTACCCGGAATTCTGCTTTGAAAAAGCAGAGGACAACGGGGAAAATAAGCCGGTGAAGATATCCTTCTGGCTTGCGCAAGCCCTGGATTGGTGATACAATATTTCAACGGACCAATCACGTTCGATTAATTATTTCAGGAGATAAGATCAATGAATATAGACAGAAACGCACCGGTGGGTGTGTTTGATTCCGGTATCGGAGGACTAACAGTAGCCCGGGAGATCATGCGCAATCTCCCATCGGAAAAAATCGTATATTTCGGAGACACAGCCAGAGTTCCTTATGGAAGCAAATCCAGAGAAACGGTGATCCGTTATTCCCGCCAGATCATTCATTTTCTGCAGGAACAGAAGGTGAAGGCCATTGTGGTGGCCTGTAATACAGCCAGTGCATTTGCTCTGGATGCGGTGAAGGATGAACTGGATATCCCTATTCTCGGAGTGATCGAAGCCGGTGCTAAAGTGGCTGCTGAGGAGACCAGGAACAAGAGAGTAGGGATCATTGGCACAGTAGGTACGGTAGACAGCGGTATCCATGCTTCCTATCTCAGGGAGCTGGATCCGGAGATCACCGTGATCGGAAAAGCGTGTCCGCTGTTTGTTCCGCTGGTAGAAGAGGGCTGGTATCATGATCCGGTCACCGAGGAGGTTGCCAGAAGATATCTGAAGGAGCTGCAGGAGCAGGAGATCGATACACTGATCCTCGGATGTACGCACTATCCTCTTTTAAGATCTACCATCCGCAAGATCATGGGTGAGGAGGTCTGCCTTGTGAATCCTGCATATGAGACGGCGCTGGAGCTTAAAAAGTTACTCTCCAGACTGGATCTTGCCAGCAATGAGGTAGCACAGGAGGAATTCCCGTATCGCTTTTATGTAAGTGATCTTGCAGAGAAGTTTAAGGATTTTGCCAATTCCATCCTGCCATATAACGTAGAAAAAACACAGAAGATCGATATCGAAAAATATTAAACAGATCTGTACATAAATGATAGGAGAAAAGAATGCAGAAAGAAGTTTTGATCCATGTAAGAGGGCTTCAGATGATGGATGCACAGGGGGATCAGGAACCTATAGAGATCATTGTTCCGGGACAGTATTATTTCCGCAATGGTTCTCATTATCTCAGATATGAGGAACTGCTGGATGAAACAGCAGAACCCACCATCAATTACATAAAAGTATCCGGAAAGGGTCTGGAGGTCAGCAAGAAGGGACTGGTCAATGTACACATGGTATTTGAACAGGGCAAAAAAAACATGACCTATTATACTACCCCTTACGGAACACTTCAGATGGGAATCTCAGCTACGAATCTGGAGCTGACGGAAAGCGAAGAAAACCTTCAGATCAAAGCAGATTATGCGCTGGATATGAATGAAGAACATGTGGCAGACTGCTATCTGGCGATCCAGGTACAGCCAAGAGACTGCAAGGATTTTGTTTTATAGATCCTGCAGAAAATAAAAGATATATAATTACACTACATAAGAACAGCCGCCATGTATCAGGGGAATTCCTGAAATCATGGCGGCTGTTTTGGATTCTGATCATTTACGGAATCTTGCGAGGAAACCTTTTTTCTTCTTCTGTGGTGCTTCGAGAGAACCACGGATTCCTTTTACGCCAACGATGTAAAGGCCGCTGACTTCAGCTTTGATCTCTTTTTTGACCGGGATCAGATCAAAAACTTTTTCATCTGCAATAAGGATGTTGATCTTCGGACCGACTTTGGCTTTTACGATCGGAAGCTTGGAACGGCGCATAAGCTTAGGTGTCTGGTCGATGACCATCTGTGGAAGTCCGGAATCTTTCAGCGGCATCCGTTTTTTATCGATGACCAGCATGGAAACTGTCTGCTTGTTAGCCTGGATCTGAGCCTGCTGTTCGTCCTGTTTTTTCTGAGCTTTTTTTCCGAAGAAATAGAGTGCGATCACTGCTGCGATCAGAATAACGAGGATGACCAGAAGAACGATGGTAACTGTACTCATTTGAGAATCCCCCTGTATATATATTTGTTTCGCAATCGGTTACATTACGCAAACAACATTTTAGCATTGTTTCGTCAAAAAGGCAATTAAAAAAGTGAAAAAGACAGGTGGAACGGTGGAAATTTCAGCAGTTACCAGTTATAATGATTACGATGCAGTTCATCTGTGTATGCTGCAGAGAATACAGGACATAACTATCTTTGAGCTAACATATGTAATGGATAAACCAGAGATGGAGGAAATATTATATGAAAGAGAAAAAGCCCGGGGGAACCCGACCGGAAATGGGAACTCCTGAGTACGAAGAATGGCGGAAAGAGGTATTGAAACGCCGCAGAAAGCGCCAGCTGAAGGAACGCAGAAAACGTCTGGCCATCATAACAGCGGCAATGATCGTCGCAGTCGGGGCATCAGTAGGGGTCGGTGCGCTGAAGGGCAGAAGTGAGAAGGCTTCAAAAGAGAAGATGGTTTCTTCTGACAAACAGAAAGAACAGACTGTTTCCGGAGAAAAAGCTTTAGAAGCAGGTACTAAAAATACAGAGACCGCTTCCAAAGATACTCTCGCAGAGGCAGAGCTTCTGGCCAGTCAGTATAACTATGACAAAGCTATCGATCTTCTGAAAAAGGCTCCGTCCTATGATTCTGATAAGAAGATGCAGGCAGCTACAAAAAAATACGAAGACATAAAAGCAACCTGTACGGCATGGCCCCTTGAAAAGGTGACACATGTCTTTTATCATATTCTGATCAAGGATCCATCCAAAGCGTTTGACGGAGACTACAAAGAAGCAGATTATAATCAGGTCATGACAACCATTGATGAGTTTAACAAGATCACGCAGACCATGTATGACAAGGGCTATGTGATGGTAAGCATCAAGGACATGGCAAAGGCAGACGACAACGGGAATATCACAGAGGGAGAGATCCTTCTTCCGCCTGGGAAAACGCCGTTTGTCCTCTCACAGGATGATGTATGCTATTATCATTACATGGACGGTGACGGCTATGCCACGAAGCTGATCGTGGATGATAAAGGAAAGATCCGCAATGAATATGTGGAAGATGACGGAAGTGTCTCCGTGGGAGATTACGACATGGTTCCGCTGATCGACCGTTTTGTGGAAAAGCATCCGGATTTCTCATATCGCGGTGCAAAAGGAATCCTGGCACTTACCGGATACAACGGGATCCTGGGATACCGGACCGACGAAAGCTATGAGACCCGTCCGGCAGATCTGGATGAAAATAAAGTACAGTGGCTGGATGCACATCCGGATTTCAGCCTGGAAAAAGAACGGGCAGCCGCAAAAAAGGTTGCCGATGCCATGAAGGCAGAAGGCTGGGAATTTGCAAGCCATACCTGGGGACATCAGAATGTGGGACAGGTCACACTGGAGAAGCTTCAGGCAGATACCGAACGTTTCAAGAAAAATGTAGATCCGCTGATTGGGGGAACGGATGTTATCATTTTTGCTTTTGGAACCGACATTACCAATGACCAGGAGTATTCCGGGGATAAATTCGAATATCTGAAGGGGCAGGGATATAATTATTACTGCAACGTGGATTCCAGCCAGTATTATGTACAGATCCGGGATCGGTACTTCCGTCAGGGAAGACGGAATCTGGATGGATACCGTATGTATTATAACCCGGAACTGTTATCCGATCTTTTTGACGTAAAAGATGTTTTTGATCCGGCAAGACCGACACCGGTACCGCCGATGTAACGGTCATATCCGGAGATACGAGGGGACTTTTAGAAAGGGGCATATATATTATTATGAAGAAAAAAATTGCAGGTGTACTGACAACAGTGCTTGCGGCGTCACTTCTTGTGGGCGGAAACCATCCGGTCACTGTTCAGGTGGACAATATGATCTCCGGGACACAGGATGACGAGGATACACAGTCTGATGAAGCGGAAGCAGAAGCTGCAGAAGCCGAAGAAGAACAGTCCGAAGAAGCCAAAGTAGCAGCGGATCCGGAGGACCAGCCGGCAGCTACCGAGACACCGAAGGAAGAAAAAAAGGCAGAAAAAGAAACACAGAAAAGGGAAGCAGCCGAGAACAGCTCCGACAGTACTTCCTCAGACGAAAAAACACTTCTCAAAAAAGCCAAAAAACTGGCACAGCAGTATGATTATACCGGCGCGATCTCCGTGCTGAAAAACAACTGGAAATTTGCTACCAGTGACAAGATGCAGGAAGCAGCAGCAGCCTACATGAAAAAAAGAGATGCCTGTGTGGAATATCCACTTGAGAATATCACCCATGTATTTTTTCATTCCCTGATTGTGAATACCTCACTGGCCTTTGACGGAGATTCCGATGAGGCCGGATATAATCAGATGATGACCACAGTCAGCGAGTTCAAAAAAATGCTCCAGATCATGTATGATAAGGGTTACGTACTGGTGAGTCCTCATGATATGGCTGTGATCAATGATGACGGAACCATGAGCAGGGGAAAGATCATGCTGCCGGAAGGCAAGATTCCTTTTGTTCTTTCAGAGGATGACGTCAGCTACTATCATTATATGGACGGAGACGGATTTGCCACAAAGCTGGTGATCGACGACAACGGAGATATCAAATGCGAGTATAAGAAGGCAGACGGTACAGTTGTGACCGGAGATTACGATGTGGTGCCGATCCTGGATTCCTTTATCAAAGAACATCCGGATTTTTCCTATCATGGAAGAAAGGGTATTCTGGCAATGACCGGTTATAATGGTGTTCTGGGCTACCGTACAGATGGGGCATATAAGACCAAGAAGAATCTTCAGGATGACCAGAAGGCTTTTCTCAAGGCCAATCCGGATTTTGACTATGATAAAGAAGTAAAAGCAGCCAAAAAAGTGGCGAAGGCCATGAAAAAGGACGGGTGGGAATTTGCAAGCCATACCTGGGGTCACAGAAACGCTACAAGCTCCACAGCAGCGGAGTTGAAGACCGATAATAAAAAATGGGAAAAATATGTGGCACCCATCCTCGGAAAAACCGATATGATCATTTTTGCCTTTGGTGCGGATATCGGCGACTGGGAAGGATACACCTCGGATAATGAGAAGTATGAGTATTACAAAAGCCGTGGCTACCGCTATTTCTGCAATGTAGATTCCAGTCAGTATTTTGTGCAGATCACAAGTGAATATTTCCGTCAAGGAAGACGGAATCTGGATGGATACAGAATGTATTACAATCCGGATATGCTCAGTGACCTGTTTGATGTATCGGAGGTGTGGGATTCTTCCAGACCGACACCGGTACCGGAAATGTAAGACAGCAAACACACTTTACAAATCTGTATAAAAAAAGATTATAATCGAACCGACAGTACTTGATGAAGGGAGTAGGTTATGAAGAAAAAAGCATATCTCATGGTTCTTGCACTGTGTGCGGCACTGGCGATTACTGCATGTGGCACATCAACAGACCAGAAAGATGACAAAAAACCTGCAGCAGAAGCGCAGGATACAACAGATAAAGAAGATTCCGGATCTGCAGATTCCAAAGAGTCAGAAGAAACGGATTCCAATAAAGACAGCGAAGAGGCAGCCTCCGGAGATACAAGGCTTGTTTCCGTGGATGATGTGAGCAAATATGTGACCATCGGAGAATATAAGGGACTGACTCTTGATAACACAGTAGAAGCCGTAACCGATGATATGGTTGACGGAAGGATCAAGGAAGAGCTTCAGAACAAGGCTGAGGAAGTAACGGAAGGCAGTGTTCAGAATGGAGATGTGGTTACCATTAATTATGTGGGAACCAAGGACGGAGTGGCTTTTGACGGCGGTACTGCAAATAATTATGAGCTGACCATAGGCTCCGGAACGTTTATCGACGGATTTGAGGACGGGATCATCGGAATGAAAAAAGGTGAGACCAAGGATCTCGATCTGACTTTCCCGAAGGAATACTCTTCGGAAGAGCTGGCCGGACAGGAAGTGGTATTTAAGGTCACTCTGCAGAGCTTTAAGCGTGCACCTGAGCTTACCGATATCTGGGTAGCCAAGAATACAGACTGCAAGAGTGTGGATGATTACAAGAAGGAAATCCGTACCACACTGGAGGATGAAGCGAAGACAAGTGCACAGAACACATTGCGTGAAACTGCATGGAACACAGTGCTCTCAGCATCTGAAGTGAAGGAATATCCACAGGAGGATCTGGATACAGCCAAGACAGAGTTTCGCAGTCTGTATGAGAATTATGCAAAACAGGGTGATATGACGCTGGAGGATTTTGTAAAAGCTCAGGGAATCTCCATGGATGATTTTGAGGAGCAGAGCGGTCAGTATGCGGAGTTTAAAGTAAAGCAGAACCTGATCGTACAGGGAATCATGGATGCGGAGAATATGACACTTGAAGATAAAAAATCTCTCAGTATCCAGGATGAACTGATCAAAGCATACAGTGTGAAGGATCTGGCTGCGCTGGTAGATAAATACGGACAGGCAGCCGTGGATGAATCCATCGGACTTCTCAGAGTGGAAGATTTTATCCTGGACAATGCAACGGTTGAGGAGAAGGTTTCTGCCGGTGATACCCAGGGAGTAAACGGAGATGATCCTTCCTCGGACGGAAGCAGTGCGGAAGGTACCGTGGATGAAGAGCTGGAAGCGGCAGAGGCTACAGATATGGTGCCTGAAGACGGCGAGGCGGATCAGGATGCAGACAGCAGCACATCGGATGCAGCGGGTCAGGAGTGATCTGACAGTATCAGTGGCTAAAAAAGTGTGGTGCCCGGAATGTGTTCCGGGTACTATTTTTTTTACATGTGCATCGCGAAGTGTGTTACTGAGAACGGAGTGAACAGTAACAAATTAAGAGATTCTTTCGGGAATTTCCATTGTATTTAAGCGTTAAATGCGGTATGATTAAAGACAGACATTAAATATCAAAGAAAGATATGAGTATATAAACGGGGATGTAAAAAATGGACAAAAGAGTTTTGCGTGAGAGGATGCGCAGAAAACAGCAGCAGTTAATTATGAGAAATAGAGAAAACAAGGAGAGAAAGTTATGCAGTTTGATCCCATGACAGGAGAACCAATCGGACAGACAACACAGCAGTCGGGCGGTTTTGACCCAATGACAGGAGCACCCGTAACACAGAAGTCAAAGAGCAAGGTTCCGGTTATCGTGGGAGCAGTAGCAGGCGTCATTGTACTTGTATTCCTTCTGGTATTTGGCGGAATTAAGTCAGGACTTTTCCTTGGCAAATCAGGCAAGGTTCTTCTGGCAGCAAACAATACATTAAAGAAGATGCCTCATTTCGTAGAGACACTTGAGCCAATGCTTGGTCTGGTAGAGGACGAATTCACAGTAGAGTTCAGTGCGAAAGCAGATGGCGTAAAGATAGGTGGTTCTTTTATTAATGCAAGCAAGCAGAAGCAGGTAACAGCCAAGCTTGAATATGGCGGAGAGTCTATAGAAGGTCTGGCAGGTGTTGATTCCGACTCTTTGAAATTCCAGGTTCCTGATCTTTCCAAGAAGCTTTTTGTATACAATTATAAAAAGGAAAATTCCGGATATATCGTAGATCTGATCGGTGACGAATATATTGATACGCTCAATTCTTCACTGGAGCAGCTCGTTTCCGGCAGCAAGGATACTGACAAGGCACAGAAGGACGTGACCAATGTTGTAATGAAGGAATTAAAGAGCCTGAAATTCCAGTCTGCTGCCAAGGAAGAATTCACTGTAAACGACAAAGATGTTACGTGCAAAGGCTACGCGACAACAATTACCGGTGCCAACATA
>ERZ827496.3636-NODE-3636-length-13064-cov-2.243216_pt1 | contig 13064 bp, 8 predicted proteins | sample MGYA00519769_ERZ827496 | MGnify/ENA primary metagenome ERZ827496 (study PRJEB31778, sample SAMEA3449327) | human gut metagenome | biome: human gut; feature: human-associated habitat; material: faeces | place: United Kingdom | collected 2010/2012 ...
TATTGGTCAATATGGTTGACACCAAATTCACTGAAGATTTTCTGCCGCCGCTTGATCTCGCTTTTCAGCGACAGCAGCGCCCGCTGCGTCTGGTTGACGCTGGCAGATGCACTCTTTTCCTCGCCGCTCCCGGACTCGGAGATATTCGTAATGACGCCTGCAACGTGCGGCGGGCCGCCAAACAGGGTCGCCATGCCGCCGCCCTTGTAGTCGATGAGGAAGAAGGCGACATCCGCAGGGCTGAAGGCCACGGCCAGCGAGAGAATGTAGGTTTGCAGCGTCTCGGATTTGCCGCTACCGGTCGTGCCGGCCACCAGGCCGTGGGGGCCGTGGGCCTGTTCGTGTGCGTCCAAAGCGCACAAACCATCCGCTGCCACGCCGATGGGCACGGACAGCGTCTCCCAGGGGCGGGCCGCCTGCCAGCGGTCGGCGGCACGGAGTTCGGCGGGGCTGTGCACGCCGTAGAGCGCAAAAAAGTCAACGCGCTCGGGCAGGGTCTGCGCGGCGGGGGCATCGCTGACGACAGTGCGGGCCAGGCGGCGCACAGCGGCGTCCAACTGGGCCGGGTCGGCGGCATCCAGCGCGGCCAGCGGCATGGTGATGCCGTGGACACGCAACACGCCCGCGCCGGAGGTGGTCTGTTCGAGAATGCAGCCGCAGGCGTTGGGCAGTTCGGCAGCGGTGTCGGCCAAAAATACCGCTGTAACGCCGGAATCGGCGGCAGGGGCTAAGAGTGCGGCGGCGAGGGATTCCCCCGCCAGCAGGGCAGTCTCCTCGACAAAAACGACATAGTGGGGGCGGTCCGGCACGCGCAGGGCGGCGGCCAGTGCAGCGCAGACGGTGCGGGCTTCCTCTCGCCCGCAGGCGGCCAGGCGCAGGCCATTTTCGGCGCGGACATGGGGCAGCCAGCGGCAGAAATCCCCTCGGTCGGCGGCATCGGCCCGCAGCAGAAAGGCGAATTTTACATCCGTATAGCAGCACTGCACAGCCAGCTGGGCCGCCAGGCTTTGCAGCATGGCCCAAGCCCCGGCGCGGTTTGGGCCGCCCACCAGGCCCACCAGCGGCTCCCGCGCAAGGTCGAGGGCGACGGGCACATTATGCAGCACAGCGTATTTTTTTTGCAGTTCGTATAGCTCGGCGGGGGCGTCGGCGGGCAGGGCCAGTGCGGCCCCAGAGGGCACGTCCCCCAGCCCGGCGCGGCAGGTCAAAAAGTCTGCCTGGGCGGGGTTGCGCTGCCACAGATGCCGCCCGGCCAGCGCGTCTTGCAGGCAGTGCGCGGCCGAGGGGTACTGCGCGTGCATCACGCGGGTGTTGGCGTCGCAGCGGTCTTGCAACTGCGCGGCCACCCGGGCCAGCCAGGCGGTGTGGGCGGTCTGCTGCTCGGCGCGGCGGCCCGGCAAAATGGCAGACAAAAAGCCCGCATCCCCGGCAGGGGCGGCCTCCGGCGTGATGGGCGCGGCGACCAGCGGCGCAAGGCTGCGGGGGGCACGGTGGCAGACGATTTTGGACAGAGCTGCGCCCAGCGGCACTGCGGGCTGGTCCCCGGGGGTGAGCACGCCAGGGGCCACGGTCAGGCCGGGGGTGCGCCGCACCGCCAGCCCGCCGTTTAAAATCACGAGCGCGAGGCCCCAGATATCGACCTCATCGCCGAAGGCCAGCGCCGCCGACCCGCGCACACGGCGGCCATTGACAAAGACGCCGTTGCGGCTGCGGTCGTAAATACAGAACGATGTACCGTCAAAACGAAGCTCGGCATGGTACTGGGTGATGTACTGCTGCCCGCCGCTGGAAAAGGTGAACTGCAGCCCGCAGTCCGCCGCGCTGCCGATGTAGATGCTGCCCGGGCGCACGCGGTAACGGTCATAGGCGGCAAAGGGAGACGTCTGCTGGCGCACCAGCAGCACAAGCGCGACCCGCCCAGAAAGGCAGTAAGCGAGGCTGTCCCCCTCTTGCAGGGGTTGATCCGCGTAGGGTACGCCCGCATGGCGCAGGCTGGCGGTGCAGGGGCCGGTAAAATGCCAGCCGCCCGCCGCAGACAACGTCAGGGCGACGTCCCGCCCCAGGCCGAAGCGGTCGGCGCGGGCGCAGAGGGTGACATTTTCAGCAGCAGGCAGCAAAAAGTCCTGCCGGGCGGATTCACTGTATACCGATAAGAGAGTCAGCATGGTAGGACCTCGAATGTGTGGATTTTTGTGGGGAGCATTGTAGGGGCCGCGATGTTTTGGGGCGCAACTTATTTATATTCCCGCCAGATATCTTCCCTTAGTTTTTTCTCGTTCTTATGATATGTTTTTGTGGTCACGATGGTGGCAATCAGCGAGGCGGCCAGGCCCGCCAGCCCCACCGCAAACACAATCTGTCCGGTTGTCAGCATGGCGGTCCTCCTTAGTTCAGCCAGCCTGCAGTGCGCAGCTGGGCCATCAGGTTTTCCAGTTCGGTCATCGACATATCGTTTGCGCCGTTTGCCGCGGCCTGCTGGTATTTCTGCTTTGCCGTCTCATAGCAGGCGGCAACGGCGGTATAATCCCGCGCGGCAGTGTCCTTTTTGCTCTGCATGTCGGCGTACAGGAACGCAAGCTCCATGTCGGGGCGGTAGTCGCTGGGGTAGGCCTGCTGCAAGTTCAGCAGCGTGGCCTCGGCGGCGGTGTCGTCCCCGGCCTTGTGCTGCATGGCGTACAGGCTCAGGCCCGTGGTCAGACCGCCCTGGCCGTCGGCCTCGATCTGCTGCAAGACCGCAATGCCCTTTTGCAGGGAATCGGCGGCGGTGTCCGGCCAGGCTGCGGCGGCTTCGCCGTAGGCGGTCGCCAACAGCTGGCGGTGGGCCAGCGTGTAGCCAGTGGGTAGGCGCTGGGCGGCTTCCTCTAACAGGGGGATGACCTCGGCCAGGTGGTCAGTCTGCACCACGCCGCCGCTGGTATAAAGCTGCGCCGCCGCCAGATACGCGCGGCTCAGGGCATTATTGTCGGTCTCGGCGTCAAAAACTTGGCGATACATCGTCCACGCCTGGGCGGTGTCGCCTTGCAGGGCGTACAGCTCGGCCAGCACGCCGTCGCGGTCGGCGTCGCCCAGCGTCAGGGCCTGGGCAGTGTTCAGCGTGGCGATGGCCGCGCTCTCGTCGCCGGTCTTGGCCTGGGCCATTGCCAGCCCCCGGTAGTACCGGGCGTTCGTATCGTCGCGCCGGATGGCCTTCTGGTAAGCGGTCACAGACTCGGCGTACTGGCCCAGCTCGTAGTAACAGTTGGCCAGAATGTAGTAGAACTCGCCGTCGGCAGCGGTGTCCTTGGCGGGATCCAGCATTTCGGAAGTCAGCGCACCCTCGGCCAGGTCAACGGCGCTCTGGTAATCGCCTCGGTGGTAGAACACCGTCGCCAGCGCGGTGTACCCTTCTACGCGGCGGGGCATCGTGTCCACGGCGGCGCGCAGGGTCGCGTCCGCGGCGGCGTACTGCCCGTCCTCGTCCTGGGCACGGCCCTCGGCGACCTGCTCCAAGTAATTGTTGATGCGCTCCCCCCGCAGCAGATTCGCACCGTACAGCGTCAGGCCGGCGCTGGCAAGCCAGGCAGCGCACAGCACTCCCACCGTGGCACGCCGCGCCGCCACAAAATGGCGGTAGCGGCGGTCAAGTTTGTCCACATCCTGCAAGGCGCGCAGCATCTCGTCGGCGCTGGCAAAGCGGTTTTTCTGCTGCTTGGACATGGCGCGGCGGATAATGCTGACCATCGTGCGGCTGATGGCCGGGCGGTGGGCGGTCACGTCGGTGACCGGGTCGAGCGAACGCTCCGGCGTGGCGGCTGTGACCATGTAGTACATCGTTGCGCCGATGGCGTACACGTCGGTGCGCACGCTCAGCGGGCCATAGGCCCCGGCGCTGGCCGTGACCGCCGCCGAGAAGGACGGCTGGGAGCTGCGGCGCACCAATGGATTAGAGGGGGCGGCGGAGGGGGCCGACGACAGCGGCGCAGGCGCGGCATACTCCGTCGGGGCGGCCATAACGGTGGCCGCCGTGGGGGATACGGTCGGGGCGGCGGGCTGCCCCACTGCCCCGGTGGGCGCGGCCAAGTATTGCTCGGGCGCAGCGTAGCCCTTGGTCACGCCGACGACGGTGTCGTCGCCCTGGAACACGAGCGAGGTGTTGAAGTCGATCAGGCAGATGTCCCCCTGCCCGGTGATCATGATGTTGTGCGGCTTGATATCGCAGTGCAGAATCGGCGGCGTCTGGGCGTGCAGGTAGGCCACGACCTCGCAGAGCTGGCAGGCCCAGCGATGGGCCAACGGCTGCGGCACGCGGCCATTCTGCTTGACATACTGCTGCAGATCCACACCAGGGATGTAGTCCATGATGGTGTACAGGCACCCATCCTCGCCCGGGATAACGTCGTAGATGCGGGGCAGGTATTGATGCTTGAGGCCCTTTAAAATATTGGCCTCGTTCTGCTGATCCAGGCGGCCGATGTATTTGCGCTTGATGCGCTTGATGACGACCTCGACGTCCAGGCCCTTTTTGTGGGCGCGGAACAGGTCGCCCATGCCGCCCTTGGCGTCCAGCGGGCGGATATTTTCATAGTCGCTGCCCAGCATAAAGTCCATGTGGTTTCCCCTTTTACTTGTTCAAATCGGCGTATTTGTGGGCGGCAAAGTCGTCGTCGCTCAAGAAAGCGATATCATCGACCTGCCACATGCCGTCCTGCCAGACCATGCAGATGGTGCGGTGGTTGCTGTTGATCTCCCGCACAGCGGTGTCGCGATCCTCGCGCACGCACATATAGCTGACGTTGACGGTCAGGCTGTACGTGCCCCAGGTGATGGAGCTGTCGTCCAGCGTGCAGGACGCGGTGGAGGTGTCGTAGGTGTTGCCGGCGTTCAGGTCGCTGAACACGTGGCTGCTCTGCTCGTCGGTGTTGCGCGCGGTCGAGAAGCGCATCTCGCTCAAATCGTGGTCGTTAACGGCGTTGAGGAAGGCTTTGTAGTAGTTCAGCGCGACGTTTTCCAGGAAAGCGTCGTCTGGTTCCAGGTAGCCGTCCTCGCTGCCGCTGTACAAAAAGTTGCTATCGGACAAGGTGATTTCACTGCCCTGGTCGGCGGTGTACCAGATCGCGGCGGCACGCCAGTTGCCGCCCTGGTTCGCGATGACGCGCAGCTGGGCCGCATCGCCCAGTGCGGTCTTGCTCAGGGCGGCGTCGCCATTCTGCACGGTGGCGGCGGCGTTCTGGCCGTTGATGGTGATGGTCGCACCGTCGGGCACGCCGTGCAGCACCACGCTGTCAGCGGTCGCGGCGACGGCCTGCGGCTCTGTGGTGGGGGCCGCCGTGGCGGCGGGGGCCGGGGTCTGGGCGGGCTGTGCGGTGGGTTCGGCGGTGCTCCCCCCTGTCGGGGCCTCGGCGGCAGGCAAGGCGGTCTCGCCGGTGGTCTCGTCGGGGACAATCTCCTCAACTAAGCCGAGTTTCTGGGGAATTTTTTCCAGGCCCAGCATGAAGTAGTCGTTGGCAAAGTAGAGCCCACCGCCCGCCAGGATGAGCACAGCCAGCACGATGACGAAGATGAGCGGACCGTTGCCGGGCTTTTTCTCTTTTTTGGCGCCGGAAAAAACCTCGGGTTCCGGCGGAGTCTGCCAGGTGGGGTTGGGGGTGATGGACTGCGGGAACGGAGATTGGGCAGGCGCAGGGTTTGGTTCGTGGGCGGCCTGCGGGGGCTCCGGGGTGGCTGCGGCAGGCTGCGGCGGGATGGGGGCAGCGTTACTATTCGGCCCTACGCTCACAGGGTTGGGGTCAGACGGCGCGGCCGATGCGAACAGTGGGGCGGTGGCTTCGGGGGCCGGGGGCGTTTCGGGCTGGGGCGCAGCAGCGGGCTGTTCGGCGATGGGTGCGGCGGGTTCATCGAAGCCGAAGATGCGGGTGGCACCCTCGTCCTCGTCGGGTTCCGGGGCTGGGGTCACAATGCGGGTCGCGTCGTCGTCCGGGTATTCTGGTTCAGACACGGTGGCAGCCTGCGGTTTTTCCGGAGTGGCTGCAGCAGGCTGCGGCGGGATGGGGGCATCCTGTCCCACGGTTGCCGGGGTCGGTTCAACTACCGGCACGGCGGGCGTTTCCGGCTCTTCCGGGCGCGGGGGCACGGGCACCTTGGGCGGCTCATTGGCCGCGTCAGGCTGGACGCGCACCGGCGCACCGCAGGCCGGGCAGAATTTCGCATTGGCATAGGCAATCGGCTTGCCACAATTTCCACAGAACATAACGGTCTCCCCTTTTATCAATACAATTTTCCGGGCGCACATATGTAGGGGTCGGCGTCCCCGACGCCCCGGGAACCGGGCGCACACACAGGTGCGCCCCTACGGATTCTCAAAACAAAAAACGCCCGCTGCCCTGCCCCTCGGCAAGATCGTTGTCCTGCGTGGCAGGCGATCTTCCCAGCTGGATGCAGGTCAACGGACGCTTTCCCGGGCTGCCCAGGAATTTGAAACGGCCCGGATGATGGATGGATATAGATATAATGAATGGCGTAAGTCAAGGCGGCTTACAGGTACTTGACGACCAGCTTGTCCACGAAGGGAACTGCCACGGTGCCCTGGTTCAGCGCTTTCACGCCCAAAACCATCAGGAAGATCTTCTCGGCCAGGTAAATCAGATCTTTGACCAGGGTCACGATATCGTTCAGCACAGGCACGCTGATGTAGGCGTTGAACAGATTGCCAGCGTCGCTGATGATGCCCAGCACGTCCGGCACATAGCCCACGGCCTGAATGACAAAGGTAAAGAACAGGTAGACGGCCACCGCCTTGACAGCGGACAGGCGCAGCCACTGGTTATCCTCGACCAGCAGCACGTAACCGGCCAGCACCAGCAGGCCCAGCAGGCTACCGGATAGGGCGGTCAGGTAGATGGCGGCGCCCAGCAGGCCCACCGAAATGCCCAATTTTGCTTTTTGCATCGTTATTTTCCTCTTTTCTCTAGCTTAGAAGCGGGTGCCGCACTCGGCGCAGAACTGCGCATCGGCGGGCATTTTCACGCCGCAGTTGGGGCAGAATTTGACAGCCGGAGCCGCAGGTGCGGACTGTACCGGAGTCGTCGGTGCTTCCACCGGGACAGCGGGTGCCGGGGCCACCGGGGCGGCCTGGACAGGCTGCTGCGGGGCGGGCACAGCCACCGGCGCAGGGGCCGGGGCAACGGGGATGGGTGTACCGCAGATGCCGCAGAACGCAGCGCCCTTGACCAGCTCGGCACCGCAGTTCGGGCAGTGGGGCACGGCGCGCAGTTCCGTGATTTTTGCACGGCAGGCTGCGATATTTTGTTCAGCCTCGGCCACAGAGGCGACCAGCCCCGCAAAGGCATCCTCGGCGTCCTTGCGGTGCAGCTCCATGTACTGCTTGCCGATCATGCCGTACAGCGTATTGATACGGTTTTCCTCCGCCGAAATCTGCGAGTTGAGCCGCGCGACGTCCGTCAGGTCCTTGCCCTTCTGGATCGTTTTCGTGCTGGCATCGGTGATTTTCTTGCTCAGATCATCAAAAAAAGCCATGTCATTTTCCCGCCCTTTCTGGAAATTCTCTTTACCTATTATAATACAAATTGCGCCTTATTTTGTCAATGCTTATTGGGATTTTCTCGAGGGGAAATGCAGTTGATTTTATACGGCCACAAGCTCCATTTTGACGATGGCATCTTCATCATGCCATCGCCTGCAACGCTCTACACAGTTAGCGTTATCTAGCTCAAGTATGCCTACCCACGACAAAATGCCAACTGCCTCTTGGCAAATCGAAAACGCCGTCTATAATTATCTTTGGTAATTACATTTGGTAATCATTAATCTACACAGAAGGAGCCCCCCTATGACCGTCAAGCTCATCAAGCAAATGATCGACGCGTGCCGTTTGGGCAAGCGGGCGTGCGACATGATGCCGCCGCTGCCAAAAGACGTTCTGCCGTCGTATATTCATGTTCTGGACACTGTCCACACGCTGGAAGCGGCGGGCGGGCCTGTGCGCGTGTCCGACATCAGCGACGCGCTGGGCCTGCCACGGCCCGGCGTGACCCGTACCGTCAAGGAGATGGAGGCTAAAGGCTACCTGACCAAATCGGCCAGCCCCGACGACGGCCGCGTCACCTACATCACCGCCACCGAAGCGGGCCGCCAGCTGTGGGATAAGTACGATACACAGTACTTTTCCGAGCTTTTACCTGCCTTGCAGGACATCCCGGAGGAGGATGCCGCCTGCATGATTCGCACCATCGAGACGCTGTATCAGGTCTTATCCGAAAGGAGAAATAACGTTGGTAAGCAACAAATCCGATTTTACCCAGGGGAACATCCTGCACAAGCTGACCCTGTTCACCGGAAGCTGGCGAAGCAGGCACAGCTGTAACAAAAAACACCACCCGAAGGGTTCTCCCCCCTCGGGTGGTGTTTTTCTGCGCTATTCAACGCGGATTACGCTTTTTTCGCGGCCTTCTGGTCTTTCAAAAAGCTCTTGTATGCCTTGTATTCTTCGGTCTTGCGCAGTTTTCTTACGCCGAAGATCCACAGCACGATGCCCAGCAGGCAGAAGAACGCTGCCGCGCAGGTGATGATAATGACCATCGTAATAACCGTCGGGCGGGTCAGCTTAATCGTCGTGTTTGCGCCGACACCGTTCATACCGCAGCTGTTGGCGATGGCGTACAGGTTGTGATGGCAGGCCTCACGCATGGCGCTGACGATGACACCGTCGTTCTTGTACTCAGGCAGTTTGTCGGTGACATAGGGCATCATAGCGTCGTAGATGGACACGCCCGCCAGCACGCCGTCCGGGCCGTTGACGTAGACGTTCAGCACGTTGTCGGTAATGACCATGCCGTCGCAGCCCCACTCGCCGCGCAGGATGCCGTTGACCAAGCCCGCGTTGCCGCCGGACCAGACCGCGCCCCAGCGGGTGTAAGCGATCATAACGCCGTTGCCGTTGCCCACCTCAATGGGAGCCTGGAAGGCTTTCAGGTAGACTTCGCGGGCAGCCTGCTCGTTGATCCAGACGCCCAGACCGATGCGATCCTGCTCGCAGTCGTTCAGCGCAAAGTGCTTCATGACAACATGGACGCCCTTGTCCTGAATGGCAGCGACCTCGTAGGCGCTCATCATGCCGGACAGGAAGCCATCCTCAGAGTAGTACTCGAAGTTACGGCCGCCGTAGGGGGTGCGGTGGATGTTGTTGCCAGGGCCGTACAGGCAGGCAATGTTGGCGCTCAGGCAGTTGTTGCCGATGATCGTGCCGACCGCAGTCATCAGGTCGGTGTTGAAGGTCGCAGCCATGACGTCCTCAGACGTAAAGGCCGTGGCAGTCAGCTGGGTAGCACCGCTGCCCAGCAGGCTGGCGGTCAGGCCCTGGGGGCCGTTCTCATCGCGGGTGCCGGGGGCCTCGATGCTCTTGACCGGCATCGTCCAGTGGAACGCATCGCCAATGAGGGTGTTCATCTCGTCGAAGGTCAGGTTGTCCAGCAGGTCGTCCCACTTCGGGTCGTCGTAGTCGAGGCCGATCATGTCATACAGGGTGATGCCGTTGTTCTTGCCCATAGCAGGCAGGTTCACGGCCTCGTAGTCGGCGGGGTCGTAGCGGATATCCTGCAGGTCTTTCTTCAGCTGCTCGGTCAGGGCCAGCTTGACGGTCTCGGTGGGCAGGGTACCGTTCCAGTCGCTGCGGCTCAGCCAGGTCACAGTGTTGTCCTCGCCGTCGTACAGATTCGGGTCGGCGCAGGACAGCTGGTTGGTGATGGCGGTGCCGTTCTCACTGACAGAGTAGGTCGTGGTGTCGAGCTTGTCCTCAGTCCACGCATAGGTCAGGTCGGCGTCGCCGTCGGCGGTCATCTTGCCGTTGGTGGAAGCCACCGTGTAGCCTTTGGCAGCCAGGATGTTGTTCACGGCCTCGTGGGCGTCGTTGGCGGCGGTGAAATAGTAGTCGCCGGCATCCAGAATGTAGGTGCCCGCGCCGTAGGTGTCATAGCTGGCGATATCGCGCTTGTTGACATTCATGGTAACGATCTCGGAGGTGCCGGGGGCCAGCTCTCCCGTCTTGCCGAATCCGACCAGGGCGACGGCGGCCTTCTCGACGCCGTTCTGCTTGTCGTAGTCGGTGTAGGGGCTCTGGACATAGACCTGCACGGTCTTTTTGCCCGCCATGGCACCGGTGTTGGTGACCTTGACGGTGACGGTGTAGGTGTCATCGGCGGCATTGTAGTTGACCTTCATGTCGCTGATGTCATAGCTGGTGTAGCTCAGGCCGTAGCCGAAGGGATAAGCCACGATGTCGCCGTAGGCGTAGTCGCCTGCGTTGCCGTTGCCGGTGACGAAGTCCTCGTAGCGGGTCTCGTAGTACTTGTAGCCTACATAGATGCCTTCCTGATAGATCATGTAGGACTTGCTCTTTGCGGGCACATCGCCGCCCTCAACATAGCCTTCGTAGGTGGTGGGGGTGAAGTTCCACATGGCGGGGGCGCTGAAGTTGTCATAGCAGTAGGTATCGACCAGGCTGCCGGAGGGGTTGACCTTGCCGGTCAGGATCTCGGCAACGGCGTTGATGCCGGAGATGCCCACGTCACCGATCCACAGAGCGGCATCGATGTCGTACTCGTTGTTCTTGAGGAAATCGACCTGCAGGGCGTTGGCGGAGTTGATCAGCACGATGGTCTTTTTGACGATGCCATTCTTCTTCATCTCGGCAACGTTCTGCAGCATGGCCTTCTCGTTCTCGTCGAGCGCCAGATAGTTGACATCGCCGTAGGCAAGGTCAGCGCCCTCGCCGCCAACGCGGGAGAGGGTGACGATGGCGGCATCGCCGTACTGGGCAACGCTGTTCTTCACATCGTCGGTGTAGACATCCCAAGGCACTTCAGCGGTGACCTCACTGGCGGTGGCGACGGTGCCGCTCTTGGAGCGGGCGTAGTCCTTGCCTGCGCCGACGGTGTAGAAGTCCCACAGGGTGGGGTTGACGGTCACACCGACCTTCTCGAGGGCAGTGCGCAGGGTGTCGGCGGTGGAGGCATCAATGTTGCCGGAGCCGGTGCCGCCGTACACGAGGTTGACACTGCTGTTGGAGAAGGTGCTGACCTTGGCATCGGCAGCCAGAGGCAGTGCATTGTTGTTGTTCATCAGCAGGGCAGCGCCCTCGGCCTCGACCTGCTGGGTCAAAGCCAGACCGTAGTTGACCATCTCCTCGGCGGAGTTGAAGTCACCGGTGAAGTACTGGGCGTTGGTGTCCTCGTTTTCCAGCTGCCAGAAGCTGCCGCCAAAGCGGGCAGCCATGGTATTGTCGAACTTTGCGGCCAGTACGGACAAAGGCACGGAAACGACCATAACGATCGCGCAGAGGATCGTCAGGACTTTCCACAGCGTAATGTGCTTACGCTTGGTCTTTTTGTAGGCCTTTTTCAAGGTCTGCTTTTGCATTTTCAGATCATCCATTATGTTTTCTCCTTGTTTTGTTTAAACCAACCGCGGAGTGCGGTGTGTTTCCAAAATTATACCCAGTTTGCGCTGGTGGACTTTTTCTTAGTCAGCTTGTAGTCCGGGTTCGGGGCATCGACCTTGCGGAAAACGGCATCGTCGATGCTGTCCCCTGCCACGGCCTGGACCTTCGTCTCACCGTTCAGCTTGACGCGGAACTTGAAGATGTGCTTCCCTGCCTGCTCGGCCAGCTTTTCGCCGTTGACATACAGCGTCACGTTTTTCTGGTTCGAGTAGACCTTGACCTCGATCTCACTCTGGGTGCGATCCACGAAGCGCTTGGAGCAGATGTGCACGAACGGCTCGTCGCTCCACCACGCCTTATAGATATAGAAGCTGTCCTTCTTGGTCTTGCGGTCGAAGGTGATCAGGCCCTTGTGGTTCATGCCCGGCTCGCCGCCCTGGTCGCGGGCATCGGCAGCGAAATCGTACATATTCCACACATGGGTGGCCCACAGCCATTTGTGGCGGTCGAAGCAGCGCAGCATATACTCGTGGTAGATGGCCTGATACTCTTCGGTGTGGTCGCCGCGGTGCGGGTGGTCGCTGTGCAGGTTGGGCATACCCTCGGCACCGTACTCACTGAAGCCTAGCGGGCGGTTCGGGTAGCAGAGGTGGAAGAAGTCCATCCACAAATCATTCAGGAACAGGCCCGGCACGTACCAGCCCAGGTACAGGTTCCAGCTGACCAGGTCAGTGATGTGGGCCACCGGGTTGAAGGGGCCGCACATCGCATAGCAGGCCAGCGTGGTCAGGCGGGTCTTGTCCATCTCGTGGCAGAGATCATTCAGCACATGATGGTTGTCGCGCATATCGCGGTTGTCCTTAGTGCTGATGGTGATCTCGTTGGAGACGCCCCAGCAGACGATGCAGGCGTGGTTGTAGTTCTGGACGATCAGCTCCTTCATCTGGCTGATCGTGTTCTCGCGGCCGTTGGGCATATGCTCGGAAATATAGGGGATTTCGGCCCAGACGACCATACCGGCTTCATCGCAGCGGTCGTAGAAGTACTGGTCGTGCTGGTAGTGTGCCAGACGGATCGTGTTTGCCCCCAGCTCCTTGATGAACTGCATATCCTCGTCGTGCATCTCCCGCGTGATGGCGTTGCCCAGACCCTTGCGGTCCTGATGGCGGGAGACGCCATGCAGCGGATACGGACGGCCATTGAGGAAAAAGCCCTGCTTGGAGTCAACCGAGAAGCTGCGCACGCCAAAGCGCTGGCTGACCTCGTCCTGCACCTCGCCGTTCAGCACGAGACGAACCACGCAGGTGTAGAGATACGGGTCACGGACACCGTCCCACAGGTGCGGGTGCTCGATCGTGACGGTGGTGTCGCTGCCCTTGCCGGAGACGACCTCGCTGCCGTCAGCCTCGTAAACCGTGAACTCAACCTCACCGTTGCCCTCGGTCCAGCTCTTGACATGGATGTCGGCATTGGATCCGTTGACGGTGGGGGTGATCTGCACGCCCGGGCCGCCGAGGTAATCCAGCGCAAGGTGGTTCTTGTTGACGACCAGCAGCGTCACATCGCGGTAGATGCCGCCGTAGAAGGTGAAGTCAGCCTTCTGGGGGTAGACGCGGTCATTGTTGCTGTTGTC
>ERZ827496.3658-NODE-3658-length-12979-cov-6.210771_pt1 | contig 12979 bp, 13 predicted proteins | sample MGYA00519769_ERZ827496 | MGnify/ENA primary metagenome ERZ827496 (study PRJEB31778, sample SAMEA3449327) | human gut metagenome | biome: human gut; feature: human-associated habitat; material: faeces | place: United Kingdom | collected 2010/2012 ...
GCTTTTCCCGCACCGCCATCGTTTCCGGCAGGTCGAGGTTATACCAATGTGCGTAACCCGACATCCGGTAGCAGCGGGTATCCAGCCCGCAGGCGATGTTGACCACCACCGCGCCGGGGTGCGACGCAAGCCATTCCTTCGTCATCCGGTCGAGCACGATGGTTCGGGCAATGACGCCGCTGCGCATGGCCGTATCCTTGTCCGCAAGGGAAAAATCGTAGTCCAGCTTCTCGATGATTTCCTCCGCTTTTGCATCGTGAATCGCGCCGCGTCCCCGGCTCTCCTTCGCCCTTGCGTAAATGGTTTGCAGCATAGTCTCCGGCACGCCGGAGAGTTTGATCTTTTCTCTCATATCATCTTTCCTCCGCTTGCATAGTCAGAAATTTTTCCGCATACCGGCAGAATTTTTCCGGGTGCACCATCACCAGCTCCGCATGGGCCATCTTGGGGATGCCATGGATGCGCGCCTTAGGAAAATAGCGCTTGATGAACCGGATATCTCGCCTGCGATCCTTCTTTTCGTCGTCGCCGTACCAGTAGGTGATTTTCGCACCGATTTTAGCGGAGCGCTTCGGAAGCGCATAGTTGTTGGCAGACCAGAATACATTGCGGATCGTCCGATCGGAAAAGGTTTTGAGATAGGCTTCCATGGCGTCGTACTCCTTTTTGGGGTCGTGCCCTGCGGTGGTAAACCGTTCCGGCGGAAAGGCCGCTTCCAGAATTTTTCGGCTGTTCGCCGCCATTTTAAAGGACACAATATCCCGCCAAAGCAGCAGCTTTCGCACCGGGTAGAGCAGCTGATAGGGCGTGATCCCGCCGTCGATGATGGCCCGGTCGATGGGCATTTCCCCCAATGCCAGCAAACGGGTCAGGCAGGCACCGCCCATGGAGCAGCCATAGGCCCCACCCAGACGGGAGACGCCGTGGCTCTTCAAATAGGAGATCACCTCGTCCACGGTCTGCTCGACGGAGGTGAAATCCCCGGGATACTCCGGCTGATGGCCGTCATACACCACCTGAAAAACATGCCATCTCTGAGAAAGCAGCGTGATCGTGTCGGCAAAAGCCCATACAGGCTCTGCCGTGCAGGGGAAAAACAGCAGCGTCCGCTCCTGCGCCTGCCCGTGTTCCAATATCTGCATGGCTCACCCCTCCGATTTCACGCACTCTGCGTAGGTCAGCGGGAACGAGGTTTTCAGCACGGTGCTTTTCCGCACCGTCCAGCCGTTTTCCCGCAGGAACGAAAGGTAATCTGCACTCGTCCATTTGCTGTGCAGCGGAAAGCCCGCCAGCTTCATGAAAAATGCTTTGGCCGTTCCGAAGAAAGCGTTATCTGCGTGGGTAAAGGTCGGTGCAACCAACACGCCGTCGTCTTTCAGCACCCGGCGAATTTCGGCAAGGGCTTTCTCCGGCTCCGGCACGATATGCAGCGCATTGGCCACGATGACCACGTCAAAGCTTTCGTCGGCATAAGGCAGGTGAAACATATCCTGCCCGGAGAAATGCAGCTTGGCGGATCGGTTGTCCCGCTTCGCTTCTGCGATCATCTCCGGCGAAGCGTCTGTGGCCTCAATATGAGCGGCACTGTTTACAATGTTTTTGGCGATCAGCCCCGTGCCTGTGGCCAGCTCCAGCACGGTTTTGTGCCGCACCACGGGGCGCAGCAGCTCGTACATCTGCTCATAAGCTGCGGCGTCCTTTCGCATGAAGCAGTCGTACCGTCCGGCGTTTTTATCCCAGAAATTTTTTTGCTTTTCCATTGTCCTGTCCTCATAGCAAGATGTTAAATCCATCTAACTCACATGGATGGCACAGACGGGTTAGAGCAGGCTAACCGCAGTCCTTTGAAAAAGCCACATCGCTGCGGCCTTTCCGCTTATTCAAATAGTTCCCGGCAAGCGCCGCGCACCAGCGTTTCCAGCACCTGCGGGTAAAGCGCCCCGATCTGCTCCTGATGGGAGACGGTTAAAATCAAGCCGCGCACCGTGACCGCTGCCAGTGCCATGCCGCCCTTCGGCTGCAAGCCGCCCCCTTCCAGCAGGGCACGGATGTGGGTCTCGTCGTCGTGATAGTGAGCGGTCTTCACTTCCTCCGGCAGTCGGTGCAGGAGAAAATCCGAGTCATTTTCGATGAACACAAAGGCTTTCGTCTCGGCCAGCCACCGACAGGCCGCCAGGATCGCCGCTGCCGCGCGGTCGGCAGGCAATAAGGCTGTATTTTTCTGCAAAGACTTCTGCGCCGCTGCGAAACACTCTGTATGGATATCCTCCAGCACGGCGAAAAACAGCAGCTCCTTGGAATCAAAGAATTTATAAAACGATCCCTTGGAAATACCGACGGAATTTGTCAGCTGCTCCACTGAGGTTTTCCGCATCCCGATGGTAATGCCGCAACGCCGGGCCTCACGGAGCAGGTCTTTGCGAATCGTCTCATTCTGTTCGTCTGTAAAAGCCACTGCGCACGCTCCTTGAATTTATGACCGTTTTCAAACTTTCGGTCATATAGTAGCAGGAATCCATTCCGGTGTCAAGCTTTTGGAAGTGTATTCTCCCGCTGAATCATTTGGACAATCGTCGGAATTCCAGCGGGGAGACGCCGTAGGTTTCTGCAAATACCTTGGCGAATTTGCCCTGATTCTCATACCCCACCGCATTGGCCACCTCGATGATCTTCATTGTGGTAGATTCCAGTAGTTCGGCCGCCTTTTCCATGCGCTTTTTCCGGAAGTAATTTAAATAGCTGTCGCCAAGAATACCCTTCACATAAAATTTGAAGCTGCTCTCGCTGACACCGAACCGTTCCGCCAGCTCTTTGGCTGTGATCCGCCTGGTCAGGTTGCTGAGAATCAGCGCCTCGGCCTCCTTTACGATAGCGATCTGAGATCGGGTAAAGCGGGTAAAGTAGGTGTCTGGTTCACTTTCGGCCGGCATATTCATCAGCTCGTGCAGCAGACGAACAGTGAGATACCGCAAAGAACCAATTTCCAGATCTTCCTTACTGGTCCATGTCTCTTTTACAAGGGAGGTGACCAACTATAAGAAGTCAAGAGGAAGTTGAAATATTTTGATTCAGGTAAAAAGGGCGCACAAAACCAAGCCCTCTTACGAGGACTTCAAAAAGAAGTTGGTGATAGTTCAGCGAACGAAGTCTGGATTATAAGACAGTTCTTTCGTCTGGAGAGTATAAATAACCCGTAAAAGCTTTTTGGCAACATGGGTAAGCGCAACGCGGTGTTCCTTACCCTCAGCACGTTTCTTGGCGTAGTAGGCCGCGAAAGTCGGTTCGTTGTTAATCACCGTTATGATTCGCTTATGATGAGGGACAGCAAGCAAGATGTTGCCGATTTGCTGGATGAACACGAGGAAAAGAAGTCTATACAGGAGCTCCTTCGAAAGCAGCAGAAGCCGCAGACACAGCGGCAAAGAAAAGCGAAACGGCACGAGCAAGAACGATGAGTTTATGCCAATGTCTTCCTCACAAGAATAAACTGTTGGTTGGCGAACCAAAAGCCGAGCTGTCACTATAACATATTTAGACGAAAGAAGACCGCAGGTTCATTACGACCTGCGGCCGATTTCTAAGGAGGCTCCAGTATGCCATTCTCCATATGTAGGATATGGTCTGCACGGCAGACAATTTCTTATCTCGCAATTTTGTTGCCCCTCTTGACAGAAGGAATATTATACGCTATAATGATAGCGCCACTATCGGTAGTATAGCTATCAGTTATTGGAGGTGCGGAATGTCAAAGCCGGATAAGAGCATTGATCCAAAGATTTTGGAAGCCGCAAAAAAGGAATTTCTTGAAAAGGGATATGAAAAGGCATCCACAAACGTCATCTGCAAGAATGCAGGCGTAACTTGGGGCGCTTTACAAAAAAGGTATGAGGGAAAAGACGCGCTATTCTGCGCACTGGTATCCCCTGTTGCGGAGGAATTCAAGGCAACACTCATTGGCGCAAACGACGAGTTTCACAACCTGACGAAGGAAGAACAGGAAGCCAACGCCTTACATGAGGATACGGACGGAAATCAATTTATCGGATACATTTATGAGCACTTTGATGTGTTCCGACTGCTTCTGTGCTGTGCAGGAGGTTCCTCCTACGAGCATTATATGGAAGATCTCGTTGACATTCTGGAACACTCTACCCGTCGGTTTATAAAGAATACCGGACATGAAGCGATTATCAACGGCAAAAAAGCCGGGAAAATGACTGTCCACATTCTCATCAGTTCCTATCTGTATGGCCTGTTTGAGCCAATCGCTCACGAAATGAAAAAGGACGAAGCAATCGAGTATGTGAATGAGCTGAAATACTTCTTTGATGTCGGTTGGGCCGACATCTTGAAGTTAAAATAAAAATCACCGATGTTCACAGCTTTGCGCTTTTTGTTACCATCTGCCGTGCTGCGGATGGTAATAAATATGACCGGCGGTTAGCTGTCTCTAACTATAAGGAGTAAAACATATGAATCAAACATCAAAGACAATTGGAAAGCTCTTAAAATACGCAGGACCGTTTCGCATAACGATTCTGCTTTCCGCCATCTTCGCCGCTTTTTCGGCAGTCATAAATCTGAAATCGTACCTGTGTGTGTATGAAGTTGCAAAACTTCTGATTCAGTCCGCAGGCAATTTCGGTGCAATCAACCTTGCAGCCATGAAGGAGCTTGGTTTTCGAGCGGTTTATTATGTGTGCATGGGTTTCGGAATGTACGGAATGTCACTGCTGTGTTCCCATATCAGCGCATATCACACCGTCGCAAGGATACGCATCCGGCTGATTCACCGACTCGGCACATTGCCGATCGGTTATCACACTTTGCATCCAAGCGGTAAACAGCGAAAAATCATCGAGAAAAACACGGACAATCTCGAAATCCTAATCGCCCATAATATCCCTGACTATGTGCAGTCATTGGTGTTGCCAGTTGCTTTTCTGGTATTCATGTTTCAATATGACTGGCGATTGTCGCTGATCTGCCTTGCTCCCATTGTGATCGGCTTCGGGCTTCTCTTTTCCATGTTGAAAGGCGAAAGCAGTGATTTTATCGGGCAAGTGCAGAAATCGGGTGAGGATATCGGAAATGCCGCAACGGAATATGTCCGCGGAATTGCAGTCGTTAAGACCTTCGGCCAAACAGCCTCGTCTTTCCGCCGCTATAAGAAAGCCGTGAAGGATTACGCTGACTTCATGACAAAGTATTCCTTTTCTATGGAAAATTCGTTCAGCCTGTACACAACCATTGTCAACGCAGTTTTTCTGTTCCTAATACCGGGCGGCATCTTATTGTATAACTTTGGGGGTGGGACGGAAAAAACCATCATGACCTTTTCATTCTTTGCGGTTTTGATTCCCTTGGTAGCATCCATTCTGACAAAGCTCATGCATTCCTCGTCCAATCTTATGCTTGCAGACGCATCGTTTATTGCCATCGACAACATCTTGAACGAAAAGCCTCTGCCGGAGCGGCAGAAGCTTAACGTCCCTGAAAATACCGAAATCAGCTTGAATGACGTGTCCTTTTGGTACGAGGAGGGAGTGAAGGCAATCGATCATATATCCATGACGATCAAGCCGGGAACCGTAACGGCATTGGTCGGAGAATCCGGCGGTGGGAAAAGCACGGTTGCCAATCTGATCGCACGCTTCTGGGACGTATCGGATGGTTCGGTAACGGTGGGCGGCGTTGATGTCCGTGATCTGGATTATTCTGATCTGATGAAACATATCAGCGTTGTGTTTCAGGATACGAATCTGTTCAAAATGTCCGTTGCTGAAAATGTGGCGATGTACAAGCCGGATGCTTCGCGGAAGGAAATACTCGAAGCATTGCAACAGGCAAGGTGCGAAGATATTCTGGAAAAACTTCCGAACGGTATGGATTCTGTGATTGGAGCCAAGGGCGTATATCTTTCCGGCGGAGAGATGCAGAGGATTGCGCTTGCACGGGCAATCCTCAAGGATGCGCCTATCGTGCTGCTGGATGAGGCTACAGCTTTTGCGGATGCAGAAAACGAATACTTGATTCAGAAAGCACTGGATGTGCTTCTAAAAGGCAAAACGGTGCTGATGATCGCACACCGGCTGCAAACCATCGTCCATGCTGACCAGATAATTGTGCTTCAGAAGGGACGGATCGTCGAACAGGGGACACATGAAGCCCTGATGCAGCAACAAGGCGTATACGCCGGAATGTATCATGAGTACGAGAGAAGCGTATCGTGGAGAATTGGAGGACAGTCATGATATTCGGTAAGATATTTCATCTGAGCAAAGAAGGCTCAAAAGCGATCGTTCAGGCTGGCATATGGCTTGCCCTGTTCAACCTTGCCGCACTGCTGCCTGTAATCCTGCTTGCCATGGCAAGTGAGAAAATGATCACGCTGTATTACGCTGACAGCGAAGCAAAGATCTCGCTGCTTCCCTATGCGCTGGCACTTGCGGTAATTCTGGCTGTAATGTTTGTAACCTATAAGGTTGCATATCACAAGGAGTATCTAACCTCCGGGCAGGAAGAATACAAACTGCGAATGGAGCTCGCGGACAAACTGAGAAGACTGCCGCTGTCCTTTTTTGGGATGCGAGATTTGAGCGATGTGACGGGCGTTATTATGGACGATGTTCAGACGATGTCTCATGTCTTGTCGCAGACCGCAGCTGAGTTGATTGGCGGCATGATCACAGGAATTGTTTCCCTGCTCGTGCTGTTCGTGTACGATTGGCGGCTTGCCCTCTATCTTGCCGCCTGCCTGCCTGTCGTAATACTCGTCATGTCGCTGTCAAGGAAGATATCAGAGGGCACAAATAAAAAGAACCGAAATAAAAAGCTGAGCGTCAGCGCAGGATTGCAGGAGTACCTTGAAAACATAAAGCTGCTACGTACCACCGAAGCGATGGAGGATTATCAGCAGGGACTCAATAAAAAAATCAAGCGTATCATTCCTGGGCTTGTGCTATATGAGCTGCTGGCCGGTTTGTCCATTTCCGTTTCTTACAATGTTATGCGCATTGGGCTTGGGCTTGTTATTATCTTCGGATCGGGAATGCTTGCCGCAGGGGAAATCAGCCTGTTCAAGTTTCTGATTTTTCTGTATGCTGCGGTGCGTATCTATGAACCACTGACAAGTGCTTGTGAGCATCTTGGCGATTTCATCGCGTCTCTGGTGGGCGCGGGACGAGTGACAAAGCTGCTGGAAGAACCCGAGCAGGGCGGCAGCGAGAGTGTGAGCGTCAGCAGCTTTGATATTCGGTTTGACCATGTCAGCTTCGCCTATAATAACGAAGAAGTCCTGCACGATGTTTCCTTCACTGCAAAGCAGGGCGAAATAACCGCATTGGTCGGTCCATCCGGTTCCGGCAAAAGTACGCTTGCCCGTCTTGCGGCAAGATTTTGGGACGTGAAAAGCGGAACGGTATCGATTGGAGGAGAAGATCTGCGAAAAATCGCACCGGAACAGCTTCTTAAAAACTATTCCATTGTTTTTCAGGATGTCGTACTGTTCAACGATACGATTTACAATAACATCAAAATCGGCAAAGAGGATGCAACGGAAGAAGAAGTTTATGCAGCAGCAAAACTGGCAGCCTGTGATGAATTTATAGCGCGTCTTCCCGATGGCTATCAAACCTTGATCGGCGAAAACGGGAAAACGCTTTCCGGCGGCGAGCGGCAGCGACTTTCCATTGCCAGGGCGTTTCTGAAAAATGCGCCGGTGATTCTGCTCGATGAAAGCACGGCCAGTATAGACCCGGAAAATGAAACAAGAATCCAGCAGGCAATCAGCCGACTGATTGAAAATAAAACGGTGCTCATTATCGCCCACAAACTGCGAACCGTGGCAGGCTGTGATAAAATCGTCGTGCTGGAGCAGGGCAATGTCGCGGAAGAAGGAACGCATGATACGCTCATGAAAGAAAACGGACTCTATCATAGGCTTTATACCCTGCAAAATGAAAGCCTGATCTGGAAGGTCAGAACATGAAACGGAGGTTTTTCGGATGAATAAGGAAAAAACAAACAGGTTGAACGGAAGAGACCTGATCAATATCGGCATATTTACCGCTGTCTATTTTATACTGAATCTATTAATTGCGGCAGCAATGGGATTCATTCCAATCGTCAACATGATGATCCCATTTGTAAGTTCGCTTGTGCTGGGCATCCCCATGATGCTCTACTTCTCGAAGATCAAGAAATTCGGCATGGTGCTTATTACCTATATCATCTATGGCGTGATCCTCACGCTCGCAGGCGTCGGTTTCTACAGTCTGATCGGCGGAACGCTCTGTGCAGTGGCTGCGGAGTTTATTCTGAAAGCGAAACAGCACAAAAGCGTTTTTGCTGCGATTCTCAGCTATGCGATTTGCAGCGTAGGGGCAAACGCCAATGTACTCAGTTTTGCCCTTATGACGGAAGCGCAATTTGCAGAAAAGACTGCATACTATGGGCAGGAATACATGGATATTATGTCGGGTTACTTTTCTCACGGTTATACGGTACCATTGGTGGCCATTTCTGCTTTTATTGGCGGCATAATCGGCGGATACATTGGAAAAGCCGTGCTGAAAAAGCACTTTGCCAAAAGCGGTATAATTTGATGAAAAGCGTACTGTTTGGGCAAAAACCAACCTCCCGGCAACTCTATCTGGATGCGAGGACAAAACTTATTTTGTGCCTTTTGACTTCTTTTATCATGTTTTCCTGCAATTACACAGGAGTTATGCGTTTTGTCCTTCCTGTCCTCTCAGCGCTCCCATTCTTCTCGTTTCTGATCTTGAAGAAATACAGAACGGCAACAGGGTATATTCTTGCCTACGGAATCTGCCTATTCCTTCCGGTTGTCCTCCGACAGTATGACGCGCCTTTCCTGAATATTATGTCTGCTGCAATTGCCTCGATATTCACGCAAATGCTTCCCGGTCTCTCCATGTTCAATGTACTGCTGTCGTCTACGTCTGTGAGTGAGTTCATCGCCGCGATGGATGGTTTCCATATTTCAAAGAAGTTCTCGGTTCCGGTATCTGTGATGTTCCGGTTTTTCCCAACTATACGCGAGGAGTATCAGTTTATCCGGGATGCTTTGCGGCTGAGAGGAATTGGAACTCTGGCGCATCCTTCTGAAATGCTGGAATACCGGATGGTGCCTCTTTTGACAGAACTGGTTCAGGTGGGAAACGAATTGTCCGCCTCAGCCATGACAAGAGGCCTGGATGCGCCGAATAAGCGGACAAATGTGTGCCGGAGCGGATTCCATGCGCAGGATATCATAGCGTTTGTTTTCTGCGCTGTCGTAATCTTGCTTTTCATTATTTCAAAGGTGCTGGGATTGTAATATGATCGAGATAAAGAATGTAGATTTTTTCTATGAGACTGCAGAATCGGAAAGTTCCTTAAAAAATGTCAGCGTTACTGTTCCAAAAGGACAGGTGGTCTTGCTGTGCGGAGAATCCGGGAGCGGGAAAACGACCTTTGGAAGGCTGATCAATGGCTTGATCCCCTGCTATTACGACGGAAAAATGGACGGACAAGTGTTCGTTAACAAAATAAGTACGGCAGGCATTCAGCTTCACGAGTTAGCGGAAACGGTAGGTTCTGTATTTCAGAACCCAAAATCACAATTTTATACGCTTCTTACCGACACAGAGATCGTATTTGCCTGCGAAAATATCGGCATGGAAAGATCGGAGATATTCAGTCGTTTTGAAAAAACGGTGCAGGATTTTCACATGGAAAAGCTGCTCGGGAAAAATGTGTCTCAGTTGTCCGGCGGCGAAAAACAAAAGATTGCCTGCGCCTGCGTCAGTATGCTTGAGCCACCAATCTTTATATTGGATGAGCCTACCTCTAATCTGGATATCGGTGCGATCCGCGAACTGAAAAAAATTATCAGGAAGTGGAAAGATTCCGGGAAAACAATTTTGATTGCCGAACACCGGCTTTGGTGGACAAAGGATCTCATAGACCGTGTGCTTATTTTTCGAGAGGGGGAAATTGCGGAAGATATTAATGCCGCCGAATTTTGGAGCAGATCACCAGAGGAATTTCGAAGCCGTGGGCTGCGCAGTTTTTCCGGCTTTGCCCCCATAAAAGCAGGAGTAACACTGACCGATGCACACTATACGATTTCCGAATTTCAATATGCAAATGGGAAGGATTTTTCAATCCATGTCCCAAAACTTGAAATCCCAAAAGGCGCAGTCGTAGCAGTGCTCGGAAACAACGGTGCCGGAAAGAGTACCTTTGCAAAGTGCCTGTGTGGATTGACAAAATGCAAGGTACAAATATACGATGGAAATAGAACATACCGCGGGCGAGAGTTGCGAAAACTGTCCTTTATGGTTTTTCAGGATGTGAATCATCAATTGTTTTCAGAAAGCGCTTTAGAAGATGTTACGCTCGGGCTGTCTTTATCCAAAGAAGAAAAAACAGCTGTTGCAGAGGACGCACTGCGCCGGATGAACCTTGCAGATTGCAAAGATACTCATCCTATGGCACTATCCGGTGGGCAAAAGCAGCGACTGGCCATCGCCGGTGCGCTGGCTGCAAAGAAGGAACTGATACTGTACGACGAGCCGACAAGCGGTCTGGACTATCGAAATATGGAGCGTGTTGCGCAGAACATCAATGCGCTGGCCGAAGCCGGAAAAACGCAGCTTGTTATCACCCATGACCCGGAGTTGGTTGAAAAATGCTGCGATTATTACCTGTTTTTTGAGAACGGGGAGATTATTGAATATGGCACATGGTCGGAGCGAACAATCAATCGAATCCGGGACTATTTTGACATCGGAACATTTGGGCATGTGTGACTATCACCCAAATGATAAGCGGGAATGAAATTCAGTCAGGCTCCGACGGCCATTGTAGCTATATTGAGTTATGGGCAATCCAAACGAAATAAAAGGTCATAGAGAGGCACCCAATATAAAAGGGTGCCTCTTGTTAATCATTGGAATAAAATGTGAAATAAAAGGTGTCGCAAGACAGCCACTTTGGGAGGAATGCAACTGCAATCTTGAAGCATCTGAATTTTTTGCAGAAACACACCTTGACAAATCGCGTCTCAGAAAATGATCGTGGCCGACCTGCCGGGCAGCTATTCGCTCTCCGCCGGCTCTGACGAAGAAATCATCACCCGGGACTACATCGCCTCCGGCAATGCGGATCTGGCGCTGGTCATGGCAGATGCCTCCCAGCTGAAGCGCAGCCTTTATATGCTGGCCGATTTCGTAGGAATGCAGGTTCCTGCGATTCTGGTGCTGAACATGATGGATGTGGCGAAAGGACAGGGTATTACCATTGATACCGAGGCGCTGTCCCGCAAATTGGGCATCCCGGTGGTGCCTATGTCTGCCATCCGGAAAAAGGATTATCGAACTCTCTATGAGACGATAGAAGCCGCACTTGCGCAAAAGCCTGTGATTACGGGACAAGCCATGGAATCCGCCAAAGAGAAAACAGACTACATCGACGGCCTGCTGAACGGCGTACTGACGGCAGACAAAACCGCAAAGCAGGCATTCAGTAAGTTCGATCGTCTGGCGCTTTCTCCCGTTCGGGGAAAGCTGCTGGCTTTCGGCATCATCCTGCTGATTTTCCTGCTGTCGATGATCTTCTCCGGTGTTGTATCGGGTATCGCATCGGCAGTACTGACGCCGCTGAGCGATGTTCTGCGCTCCGGAATGGAACAGATTCATGTCCATGGGCTGCTGATTTCCCTGATTTGTGATGTGCTGATCAATGTGCTGTTTTTCGCACTGATGATGGCGTCCTTCGTGCTGGGCATCACCCTTGGCTTCAATCTGATGGAGGAAACCGGTTATCTGGCCCGCCTCTCCTTCCTGTTTGACCGCACCATGTCCAAAGTCGGCCTGCAAGGCAAAGCGATCATGCCTTTCTTTATGGGGCTCGGCTGCACCATCGCAGGTACCACAGGTACCCGTGTCGTGGACAACTGGGGGCAGCGGGTGCTGGCCATTGCCATGAGCTGGGCCGTCCCCTGTTCAGCTACACTGTCGGTCGTGCCCACGATTGCCATTACGCTTTTCGGCAGTACCGGCGGCTTTCTGGCAATGGTGTCCATCTTCCTGTTTATGTTCCTGATGATGTGGATCGTCTACAGAGTGTTCGGCAAATCCCTTGCCCCAAGGAGGAACGGGTGGGCCTCATTATGGAGCTGCCGCCCTACCACAAGCCCGCCTTCCGCAATATCCTCTATGTGACCTTTCAGCGCACACTGGACATTTTCCTCCGGGCTCTGCGGGTCATCTCGCTGGTGTCTATCGTGTTCTTCGTACTGACCTACGGCTTTGGCGGAAGCGTAGAAAGCAGCATTCTCTACAAAGTCGGCGTTGTGATCGATCCGGTAACCAGGTTCTTCGGCCTGAAATGGCAGGCGTTTCTCGCCTTCTGCGCGTCTGCCATCTCCAAAGAGTCCCTGCTGGGCGTTTTGAATACGCTTTACGGCGCTGGCGGCAGCCTTGTGAGTTCCACCTTCGGCGCGAAGGTTTCTGCCGCAGCGGCCGGCGGCATCTCCGAAATTCTGGCCGCCAATTTCACCAAGGCGGAAGGTCTGGCCTTTATCTTCGCCATCAGCTTCAATATGCCCTGCGTCAGCGCACTGGCGGCCACGGCAAGAGAGACCCATTCCGTTCGCTGGACGGCCAAAATCGGTGTATTCTACACCCTTGCGTCGCTGTTGATAGCCTGCATCGTTTACCACATTGGAGTGCTGCTCTTCTAAGTCAGCCGTTTGCCCGCCTGTTATCCTTCCCTTTGCAGTCGAAAAAACAGAGATGTATTTCCAAAAAATGCAACTTAGTCTGCCATTCTTTCTCTGTATTAAATCTCCGATAGAGTGAGTCCTTCTGGGAGGTCCATCACGAACCTCCCCTGGGTCCATCAAATGGGCGCAGTCCTCCCTTGGCGGAGGACTGCGCTTTTCTGCGGCCTTACTGCACGGAATACAGGT
>ERZ827496.3663-NODE-3663-length-12959-cov-21.055254_pt1 | contig 12959 bp, 14 predicted proteins | sample MGYA00519769_ERZ827496 | MGnify/ENA primary metagenome ERZ827496 (study PRJEB31778, sample SAMEA3449327) | human gut metagenome | biome: human gut; feature: human-associated habitat; material: faeces | place: United Kingdom | collected 2010/2012 ...
CAAACCCTCTTCGTTTACGATGTAGTTCAGATGATTTCTCGGATGGTATGAATGACACCGAGCAGTAGCCCGATGAAGAAGGCAAGTCCTCCGATAAGACCGCCTATGATTAAGTTCAATGAGAAGATGCCGACTGAGCCGGAGATACCGTAGCCGCTGGGAACGAGCCAGAGGCACATCCTCCGGATGCCGAATGGCAAGCCGACGCAGATCCACATTAGGAAGTAGTCGCATACGCCGTCAGGCATATAGATCGGCTTGAGAAATGACGCGAGGCAGAACGCAAGCGCGATTGGAAGCAGAACCTCCTTCAAGAAGACTTTGATAGCACCCACTATATCCTCCTTCTGCCGGAAGTGTGCAGCAGCACCCTCCGGCTTGCTTGATTATTGTGAAAGTCCTTTGTTTTCGGTCAAAAAAAGAAGGGACTAAGCCAGAATGCCTTGATTTTCAAGGTCTTTCTGATTTAGTCCTATTATCGCACAATAATCTTTAACGATGATCGCTTCGATTTTGCCCGCTTCGACCACCTCATAGATTTTGTCGATTCCCTCACGGTTGAAGTGCATACCGCTGACATTGTCATCGGAGGATTCGCCCACCACCTCGTGGCCGTTGCTGACGGCAAAGTTGTATATGATTTTCCGCTGGTTATTCAGAGAATTCAGTTCTTCATCCTCATCTCTGGACAGCCGGTAATAGAGCCAAACTTTCATAATCGTTCCTTTCCGCTATGGTGTGCCGATCATGCACGACACACCATAGCACACAATTTTTTGAATAGCTATCAAAACAAATCAGGCGACTTCTGTTTCTACTTTAGCAACAAAATCAGCGGGCTGATTTGTATATGGATGATCCACAGACAGATAGTCGTGGATCATCATTTTCAGAAAATCATCAAACTGATCGTCCGTACCCACATAGGAGTACATGACGCTTGCAATATTGGATTCTTTTCTCTTTCTACCCATAGCGTTCCTTTCTCCCGAAGTCAATTCGGGCAATAAAAATAGCAGACCTCACATGGTCTGCTGCCAGTCATAACTCACCTCGTCCTCGTGGTCATCTGTCTTGTGACCGAGGGCAATTTTCTTTTCTCGTTCTTTTTGCAATACCTTTCTGTCGGTGTAGTGCCTCGCAGGAATCACAGGCTCAGCAGGTTGGAGCTGCTCCAGACGGTGCCCAAGCCCCACCAGAGCAGAAGCAGTGCTGCCGCCGCCATCAGCAGAGAGATCAATGCCGGAATACTGACTTGTGGTAGATGCAGTCTGGGAAGTCTGATTCTGTGCAGAGAAAAAGAATTCTCTTTCGGCTTCCCAGCCTGTTCGGTCATCTGCTCCAGATGCCGTACCGTCTTCAGAAGCTCGTCCATCTGCGTCCGTGTGGGAAGCTGCGACATCTGCCTGCTGATGCTCTCCAACAGATCCGTCTGCCGATCCGCATGGTGCCACAGTGCATCCATGTATTTCATCATTCGCTTCCAGTCTGTTTTTGAGGGACACGCTTCGTGAGGCGTTGTCAGCGTCGGAAGTACTGCCTGCTGGGTGTTGCGCTGCTTGAGTTCTTGCAGAGACAATCTCTGCCCGTATTCTGAATTCATGCTCCATGACCTCCTTGCAATACTTTTCCTCGTGTAGTTTGTTGTCGCGGCATCTCATGCCGTCCGGCGTGGTGTAGGTGATGTACTTGCGCCCACGCTCCCAGCGGACGGCGTAGCCCTCGGACGCCATCAGGGAAACGAAGGTGTCCTTGTCGGCAGCGTATTTCATGCATTCGTCGATGGTGTTCATGAGCCGCAGCTTCCAGCTTTGGCCTTTCAGTGCCGTGTGATATTCCGCACCGCCCATGCCGCGACTCTGCTGCGCGGTCGGCTCAAAGACCGGCAGATCCATCTCCTGACAGATCGCGTCGTTGCGCCGCATCAACTCTTGCAGTTGTTCTTTAGCCATGTGCAGCTTTTTGCCGGTATCGAAGTTGACGGAGTTGATGACGCAGTGGGAGTGGATATGCTCCCGGTCTACATGGGTGCAGACCAGCACCTCACAGCCGGCGAAGTATTCCGCCAGCCGCCGCGCGGCTTCGTGGGCCTGCCGTGGATCAACGGCTTCGCCCTTCGGAAAGCTCTGCACCATGTGGTAGAACATCACGCCGCCGTCCTTGTGGTAGAGGAGTTTCGTGTTCAGAAAATCGTCGTAGACGCTTTGCACTTGGCAGTTGATTCCGCTGACGAGCGGCCCGTCCCCCCACGTGGTTTTCTTTTCCTGCATGACGTAGCGCATCACGCCGCGCATGGCGGCGCGGGACTGCGTGCCCCGCTTGTAGTTCACAAAATGTACGATGGCCATACGGCTCACCGACCTTCCATGACTGACCGCAATGCGGCGCTGACCTCAGAGAGTGCATCCGCAGTTTTCTCCAAGCCGATGACCTGCGCCTTGCCCATGTTGGCGAGGACAGTGAGGCGGTTGATGTTGCTGCCAATGCCCTTGAGCTGGCGGAGCAGCTCCTTCTGTTCGTCGATGACCACGATCCGCTTGCCGAGACAGCAGGCGGTGACGTAGTCGCTCATGGACATGTGGGCCTTCGCCGCCAGCGCCCTGATCTTCTCGCGGTCAGCGGACGCCATGCGCGTGCTGAATTTGATATCTTTTTTCATGCTGAATGACCTTTCTGAAATGATTTCTCTCGTCCCCTCGGAGAGCTGGGGGTTCCTCAAAGGGGGACTGGTCCCCCTTTGAAGCTGCGCCGCTGGAGGCGGGTAAAAGCGTTTCCGCAGAAACGCTCGCAGCTTGGGGGTGTGGGGCCATGCCCCGCCCAGTGCATTTGGCAGGGCAGCGGCTTCGCCGCAGACCAGACAAATGCGATGCTGGCCCGTCGTCCGAGCGGACGACGAATCCCTCGTCCCGCCGCAAGCGGCAGGACTCGCTCTCTCTGTCGTTCGTCCTCTTCCCACCGAAACCGCTACGCTGGGTTTCGGCGGGAGCCCTGTTGGGGGAGGCGATAAGACACTCCCGTTTTGCATTTTTTCGACACTTCTGCGTGGGGGCGGTATCACTACCCTCGGCGTGCGCTTCATGCCGTTGAAACACTGGACGCGCAGGAGTTACGGCGGCGTATTTACCGTTTTTATGCCGTCCCGGAATTCGCCCTGTGTGGGCTGAATATCCCCGCGGCGGGTAGACACGCCACCCCGGCCCTGAACCGCGCACACAGCGGCTCACGTGCCGAAACACAGGGCGTTTTCACCACCTGAGACAGCGCCAGGGTCGATAGGGTCAACGGCTTGGGTATCCTGCGCATCGTCACTTTCGGCACGGCGCAGCTCAATGAGCCGCTTGCCGTTGCTGCGGCGCGCCACGGCGGAAATGCCGATTTTGCTTAGTGCGGCAACGCTTTGCAGAATCAGGCGAGACACCTTCTTCGGCGTGATGCCCTCGCTGCCCGCAGGGTCGATCTGCGCGGACAACTCCGTAGGAGTGCCGATAAATTCCGCGCGGTCACGCATCAGCTCAGAGAGAAGAATGACGATTTGGCCGCCCAGCAGCTCCGGCTGCGTCCGGCTGTCCGACACCAGCTCCCACACATTTTCCGCATTGCGCTCCAGCGTCAGTTCCCGGTACTCGATGTCGCGCCCGATGCAGGAGAGCGTCGCCTTGCCGCTGCCGCGCTTGTCCTCCACCAGCGTGAAGCTGGAATCCACCGCGCCGCTGATGGCAGTCGTACCGGAGATGCGGCTGAACACATCGTCGGCAAGTTCCTTTCGCAGATGGTGGATCAGCAGGATGGCAATGCCGTGGGCATCCGCGATGTGCTTCAGCGCGGAGAGGTCGCGGTAGTCATTTGCGTAGGTGTTGTCATAACCGGTGCCGCGGATCATTTGCAGCGTGTCGATGATAATTAGCACCGTGTCGGGATGCTCCGCGAGGAACGCGCAGAGCTGTTCCTCCAGCCCCTTACCAAGGGTGTCGCTGTTGGTGGAGAAGTGGACGCTGGCGGGGGCGTCCTCCGTGATCTCAAACAAACGGTTCTGGATGCGGAGGGTGGAGTCCTCCAAGCAGAGGTAGAGCGTGGTGCCCTGCTTCACGCCCATGCCCCAGACGGATTCGCCCTTCGCCACCGTGACGGCCAGCCACAGGGCCAGCCAGGACTTACCCACCTTGGGAGAGCCTGCGAGGATGTGCAGGCCCTGGGAGAGCAGCGTATCCACCACGAAGTTCAGCGGTGTGAGCGGCTGGCTCATCAGCGTTTCTCCGTCGATGGTCAGCAATCGGTTTTCTTTTTTCAATTTTTGTTCCTCCTTAAAAAATATTGCTCCCATCGAAACGACGAGAGCGAAAAAAGCAGAGGGGCGTTACCACGGGACGGCGCGTGGTTTCTTCCTCTGCTTGTATTGTGGAGGAATTTATGCTATGCTGAGAAAAAGCATGGACAGATTAAAATTCATGTAGGACAGATTTTAGCGGGAGGGGTACGCATGGAGGGCAGCATCATTTTCTACACCTATGGCAGCACCTTGGAGCTGAACGGCCAGCAGTTCACTGCCGGTATGCTGACCGCCGATCTGCTGAATCTGTCGCCGGACGAATATCGACCCATGAGCAAACGCATGAAGCAGGTCACCGGCCTTGCGGAAGAATATGAGCAGAGCGGGAGCATAGAGCTTTGGTGGAAGCTGAACGAGGAGCTGGCGGCGCTATGCGGAGTGCTGCGCCGCTACGCTGTGTTCCGCCTGCTGCTGGACGAGAGCGAGGACGCTTTCTTCTCTGTCATACGGGAGATCACGGGGCAGTTCGATTTGTTTCCGAAAGAGGAGCATGAGCCGTCAGAAGAGATACAACGGAAACGACTTGAGCGCGTGGCGAATGAAATCTCCGCGCGCAGTGAAACGGTCAAGGATGTTCCGCTTGACCTGTTCCATCCGAGCGAAGCAGCTTTAGAAAAAGGCGATGCCTTTTATTACGAAATGCTTCGTGCCATCGGTCCTACCAAGGACGCATGGCGTGATTACAAAAAGTACATCCGCCGTTATGAAACATATCTTCACGACATTCGCGCTTTCAACGGTACTATTCGGAATTTCATCAGCTTTAGTCTGTCCAAGCTGAAGCATAACAGCCCAGAGGACTATGCCGCAGCACTCTACGGCTTCTACAATGATGAACGCATTGCGGAAAAGCTCATCGTCAATCCCATCCGCAACAACGGCGACTGCTATACGACCCACGATGCCTACGAGCTTTCCTATGTGCCGCGGCCGCTGCCGGACGGCACTGTCGCCATCTGTCAGGAGCATGTGACAGACAGCTTACAGGCGCTGATGAAAGCCGATTATATGCTGGCGCTGAACAGTGGGCACAACATCCACCGCTGCATCATCTGCGGACGGTATTTTCTGCTCAAGAGCGGTGTCCATGCTTTGTACTGCGAAGGGGCGTGTCCCCATGCGCCCGGCTACACCTGCCGGCAGTTCGGCACGGTGGAGTTGCAGAAGGAGTTAGCGAAGGACATTCCCAAGGTCAAAGTCAAGGTGACCGCTTTTGCCCGCTTCACAAAGGATATGCAGCGGGGTGCTATCTCACAGGAGGATGCAAGAAAAGCCAAGGACTATGTGCGGGATCTGCTCTATGACGCTCTGCGCGACGCGAATATCTCCGTAGAGGCTTTCGAGCAGCGTATTTCCTCTGATCGCGTTTACCAGCACTGCGGGATCACCAGAACGGCCAATCCAAGGGGCCGTCCGCCGAAGAAAAAGGCGGGTGAGCAAGTATGACCAATGAGCAACTGATTCGCCAATATTATGACGGTGCCGAAGCCGCGCTGGAAAAGCTGTACCATAAAAACATCGGTCTGATCCGCGGCATCGCCAAGGAAACCGCGGCGGAGTTCAACTGCCTGATAATGGAGCAGCATCATCCGAATCAGTTTTCCGCGTATACGAAAACGATTCTGGATGACCTTTGCGGCGAGGGCGCGTTGGAGCTTCTGACGCGGATTCAGAGCAAAGAATATGACGAGAGCCGCGCCGCGCTCACCACCTATCTTTACCCACATTTGAAGGGGCGCATGACCCGCTGGCTGGAGCAGAACATTGGCTGTATGGCGTTGAGCAAGGACGAGATGGCTGCCGTCCGGCAGGTGCAGAGGCTGTATCATGTTGCATGGAAGGATACCGGCGAAATTGCGGAGGAGTTGGGCATCTCCGAGGCTCGTGTCAGCCGATATGTTCGCTACAACACCCATTTCCTCGGTGTGCATGATCTTGTTTCGGAGGGCTATGACGGCGATCCCTACGAGCGGCTGATGCCGGGGATGCTCTCCGTTTCGGCGGAGCGAGCCGTGTACCGCAAGGTCTGCATTGAGCTCCTCCGGGAGCTGTTCGACACCCTGCCGAAGAAGGACAGGGACATTCTCGGCAAGACCTGCGGCGTGTTCGGATACTCGGAGGCGTCCTTGAAAGAGATTGGGATGTATCACATGATGAAGGAGTCCGCCGTGGAGAAGGCGAAGAACCGTGCCGTCGAGAAGCTGAGAGAAGCCTATCCCGGCAGCAGGCTCCAAGTGTGGAGGGCTGTTCATCGTATGATGCGGAGGTCGGTCCCGCCGCCGGGGGAGGACAGTGAGCTGCGGCGCGACTTCCCGCAGTATGTCCGCGCCTTGGCGGAGGTCTATGGCGTGCTGAGCGAAGCCGCCTCAGATTTAAATAACATCTCTGTATAGTCAGAACAGCAATACAGACTTTTGTACACCCTCTTATGGTAGTATCTATGCAAGCGTCACAACTGATGCTATACTTTGAGAGGAGATGTCTTTATGCATTATTCCAAAACAAACAAGGTCTGTGCCACTTGCGCCTATTGGACCGGAAGCCGAAATCTGGTGAATTCCGGAAACTCTTCGGAGCCGACCACCAATAGCGCCAAGTGCCAAATTCCAAACGGTTCCAATCGGGGCAGTACAAAGTTTTGCAGTTCTTCCTGCTCTAATTGGGCTAAGTGGCCGGTACTGAAGTAAAACGACACGGAGGGACTGCATTACGCTGACGGAAAAAGCCAATGCCATCTGCCTTTTGGAGGTTCTAAAGGAGTATTCCGATGCGGAACATATTCTGCCCATGCGGGAGATCATTGCAAAGATGCAGTCCCTCTACGGTATCAAAATCGACCGCCGCACTGTATACGGGGCTGTTGCTCTTTTGATCGAGCTCGGTTACGACATTTCCATTTACGAGGATAACGGTGTGGGCTATTACTTACGAGATCGGGAATTGGAGCAGTCGGAAGTCCTGCTGCTGACTGACGCGGTATATTCTTTCCCGTTCATCCCGGCAAGGCAGACCGAGCAGCTTGTCCAAAAACCGCAAAAGCAGCTCAGTGTCCACCAGCGGAAAAAGTATCGCCATCTGACCGTCGCCCGGCAGGGACATAAGACCGGTAACCGACAGGTTTTTTGGAATATTGAGCAGTTGGATGAGGCCATTACACGCAAGAAGAAAGTAACCTTGGATTACTTGCACTACGGATATGACAAACGGCAGCATCCTACGGTGACCTACACTCTCAGCCCCTATGAGATGGTGTACACCAACGAACACTATTACCTTATCTGCGTCCCCGACCACGATCCGCACACGCGGTTGTACCGCATAGACCGCATGGCGGACATACGTATTTTGGGCGAACCACGCAGTGAGACACCGGCGCAGAAGCAGGAGGCGCAGGACGCGGTGTACGCCTTCGTGGGTGCGCCGGAACGTGTCGTGCTAAACTGCGACCGCATCGTGCTGGATGATGTGCTTAACCGCTTCGGCACGGACATACAGATTTTTGAGCGGGACGAGCAGACCTTTACCGCCGTATTGACTACCCCGCCGCGCGGTGTCAAATTCTGGGCATTGCAATATCTGTCGTATGTGGAGGTCGCAGAGCCCGCTTGGCTGCGGCAGGAGATCATTGAGAGCATTGGGCAAAACTGGTATAGCACGGGAGAACGCTAATATGGGAAATCTCATTTCCGAAGAAACCCTTCATAAATTGGAAGCTGATACATCGTTCCAACAGCTGTCTCAGAAGATGCAAACGCTGAACATTTTTGAGGTCTTGGGTATTACAAATGCCGAGATCCGCCACAGTAATTTCTTGGCATGGCTTCTTGATCCCAACGGCAATCACGGAATGGGAGATAAGTTTTTGCGGGAGTTTGTCTCAAAGTTAGGGCAAAGAGAAGTGGTCCCCGAAAATGTGACAGTCTGTATTGTGAGGCGTGAGTGGCAGCACATTGACTTGTTGGTTTTATGCCAGAAAGAAAAATACTTGCTGTGTGTCGAAAATAAAGTGTTCTCTGAAGAACACGATAATCAGCTTCGCCGTTATCGGGACATGCTATTAGAAGAATACCCCGGTTACACCATGTCGTTTGCATTTCTATCTCCGGATGGAATTGCTCCGTTATCGGCAGATGACCAGCAATACTGGCAGCCAGTCAGCTATGCAGATATTTTAGACGCAATCGAAAGTGCGAAAGGCGGTAGTGCTCTTTTGCCGGAAGTAAATATGCTGTTGGATCATTATACAGCAGCTGTCAGGAGGCACATCGTGGGGGACGATAACATTAAAAAGCTGTGTCAGGACTTTTATGACAGACACAAAGAAGTGCTCGATACCATTTATGAAAACTGTAAAACCTCGCTCAACCCAATCTGTGAAGTAGCGGAAGATTGGTGTAGAGAAAAAAGCGAACAAGGCGAGTTGATTTTCAATCCTCAGTGGTCCAATAATACATATACCCGATTTACAACCGAGACCATCCGAAAGTTGTTTCCCCAGCACACTAAACCCATCAGTGGCTGGAAAACAACAGATATGGCATTTTATGAAATCATCAAACGCGAAAACTATTTCAAAATCACGCTCTCATTGTGCAGCGACAATCTAACAGATGAGCAACGTGCGGCTTGTGACCGCGTCAGTCAGGCACTGAATCGTCCCGACAGAAAGGAAGATTGGCGATGGAAACGCATCCGGAATTGGCCGCGTCATACAATCGAGTCCGAGCCAAACAGCGAAAACTATAAAGAAGAAATCTATAGATACTTGAATACAAATTGGCGAGAAATACAAAAATTCGAAAATGATTTGCTCAATAAAACAGAGTAATCGCGCGGAACCCTGTACGGACATTTGTACAGGGCACTGTGCTATTCTATCAGCAGAACAGAAATCGTACGAATGGTGCCGGGACGCGGCGCAAAGAAAGGATGAGCAACTATGAAATACACTTCTGCACAGGCAAATAAGCTGCTGAAAAAGCTGAATGACGAATATTCCGCCCTACTGGATAAAGAACAGCGCAGCCGGGATTTCCGCGCGGCGATGGGCGAGGACATTGAATCTGTGCGTCCCGCCTATGATTACGCAAAAACACAGGCGCGTCTTGAAGAACTGGAGGGAGCGATCCGCAGACTTAAGCACGCCATCAACCGCTTCAACACGACGCAGGTCGTGGATGGCTTCGGGATTACGATCGACGAGATGCTGGTCTATATTCCGCAGCTGACCAAGCGGAAGAGCAAGCTGCTTGAAATGAAAAGCAGGCTGCCCAAAGAGCGCGTTGAAGAGCAGTACGGCCGGCAGTCGAACATTATCGACTACACCTACACGAACTACGATCTGGCGGCTGTGGAGGCGGACTATGAAAAGACCTCTGATGAACTGTCTCGTGCGCAGCTTGCGCTGGATACTGTAAATCAGCGGGATTCCTTTGAATTTTGTGAATGAACTCTTTCCGTCGGATCGAGCGACCTGCCAAAAAGACCGACAGTTCCGTTTCCCACCTGCGTTTAAGGTCATAGACAGGAAACCGTTATTCTTTTTGTTATCTGTTATGCCTGCCTAAGTTTAAGGATGGGCCGCCAACATTGATCGGGCACGGTACTCGACGCGAAAAAACTTTTCGGGAAACTGAAGTACGGTTATAGGTTCCCACACAGAATATGTTCTGCACAAAGTTACGAGTTACTTTCTAAAATCGCAGAGCACCTTGACAGTTTCTACTTTATGGACTTATCATATTAATAAAATCAGCCCTTTGCAGTAGCGTACAACCTAAAGCCAATTTCTTTAGGAGGGACAGCGAGTCGCTGTTCTGGATTTCAAGGTTATCCGCATCGCACAGCGATGCCCCGGTCAGATACGTTCCGGCGAATTGGAAATCACTGCGTGATTCAGGATTCGCCTCCACTTTATCCGACCATTTTGTACTGCAAAGGGCTGATTTTTGGGAGGACGCTACACATGAAAATAGAAGGAAGCTGTGTGACCTTCGAGCCGTGCGATGCGGCTTTTGTGAAAAAGTTCGGACCGTTAGAAGCAGCAAATATGGTTTTGGATTACCATTCTGTCCACCCCAATATGCCATTTCTTTATGATGCCGAGCAGCTGGCCGGTTTCTTTGGCATAAGCTGTGGTGAATTAAACCATATTGTCAATCACATTCAAAAAGAGTATACAAAGGCATTTCTCCCCAAAAAAGATGGTACTTATCGCAGCCTATACATACCAAGTATCAGACTTCAATTTTGTTTGGGCCCAATCAAGGATAGAATTCTTTCACAGCTCCCTGTTTCAAAATTTGCAACTGCTTATCAAAAAGGATGCTCTACTCGCAAAAATGCAGAGCCGCACATTGGAAAAAAGAACCTTCTAAAACTGGATATTACCGATTTTTTCGGAAGCATCTCTTTTGAACAAGTCCTCTGCACAGCTTTCAACACTCGCTATGTATCAAAGCAGGTCGGCTTTCTGCTGACTTCCCTGTGTTGTAAAAATGATGCTCTTCCACAAGGCTCACCAACATCTCCCGTGCTCTCCAATATCGTCATGCGTCGTTTTGATGACCAGATCGGTCGCTGGTGTAACCAACGCCAAATCACCTATACTCGCTATTGCGATGATATGACCTTTTCGGCAGACCGTCCGCTCTATGGCGTCTACAAAAAGGTGAAAACTATGCTTCGTGAGATGGGATTCGAATTGAACGAGTCGAAAACACATTTCATCAGCAATGCTGACCGGCAGACAGTAACAGGCTTGGTCGTCAATGAAAAGCTCTCCATCCCCAGCAGCTATAAACGAAGCCTGCGGCAGGAAATTTACTATACTTTGAAGTTTGGCATAGAGGACAGCATCGTACACGGTAATCGGTTGAATTTTCTCGAAGACGGTCAACCAATTCGCTGCCCTACATATATGACACACCTAATAGGAAGTGTGCAGTATGTCTTGCAAATCGAACCGGAAAATCGTTGGTTTCTAAATGCCAAGCAAAAGCTGCTGGACTATGCTCGTGCATATTTTAGAGCCGAAGGATTAGGGGAAGAATACTATTTGCATCGCAGTCGCTTACGCGAAAAAGATGAATGAAATGCAGGGCAGCGACCTCGGACTTTAGGATCACATTCAGATTTATAATGCATCATACTCACATTACCAACCGTGTCATGCAGCAGCAGAAATTTCCTCCCGTAAAGCTATAATCATGCTATACTTTTCCGATAGAGTATGCTATGATTTAGCAGGTGTTCGGCCGGTCACAACCGAATATCTTTTGAAGCGTTGGAAAAGATGCCCTTCCCTTATGATATGGAGGGCTCTGAAAATCTTTCACTAAGGTGACATACCCCTTAGGTTCCATTCCGCAAGGGTAGGGGTTCGAGTCCCCTCGGGCGTACCATGCTGAGAACTCCAAGAAAAATCTTGGAGTTCTCTTTTTATCTCTGAAAGCCCTTGTGCCACAACGGCTCTGCGGATTTACGCCCACAAATCCGATTTCTAATTTTTACAAAAATCCTATACTTCTGGAAAAGAGAATGTCAGAAAATAGAGAAAAATATGACATAAATTCTGACGCCGCCAACTGCCTCCGGGCCTTCTGGGGACAGTCCCGGTAATTTCCCCCAAAGCAAAAAAAATCCGAGGGCGGTCCGCCTTCGGATTTTTTCATTTTTTGAGGGCCTGCGTATAAATCCGCCGCCGCCCGGCCATACTGAGGGCAGAAACGTTCCCCAGGATTTCGGCCCGCCGCAGGCCGGTATATGCGGCTCCGGCCCCAGGCCGGACGGGAAAGGCACCTATGAGCAGATTCGACGGAAAAAAGGTCAAGGCCGTGTTCGGCGGCAAGGGCTTCTACATAGCCCTTGCCCTCTGCCTGCTGGCAGCCGGTATTGTCGGCTATTACACCCTGCTGCGGCCCCAGGCCCCGGCAGAGCCCGCATCCAACCCCGCCTCCAACGTCCCCGATGACCGGGACAACGCCTGGGTGGCCCCGGCGGTGCAGCCGGAGGAGAATGTCCCCGCCGCCCCTCCGGCGGAGGAGACGCCCATCTCCGACCCCCAGGACCTGCTGCCCCAGGTCATGTCCCCGCTGGACGGCACCACGGTAACGGTGTTCAGCGTCACGGAGCTGATGTATGACGAGACCATGGCCGACTGGCGCACCCACAACGGCATCGACATCCAGGCCTCGGAGGGGGACTCCGTCCGCACCGCCGCCGGCGGCACGGTGCTGTCGGTGAAGGACGACGAGCTGATGGGCACCACCGTGGTGATCCAGCACGGCGGCGGCTATACCACCCAGTACAGCTGTCTGCAGAAGGACCCACCGGTGCAGGAGGGGGATCAGGTGGCCGCCGGTGACGTCATCGGCCTGGTGGGGAGCACCGCCTCCGCCGAGGGCAGCATGGGCCCGCACCTGCACTTCTCCGTGTCCAAGGACGGCCAGGTCATCGACCCGGCGGATTATGTGAATTGACCCAAGCGGCCCGGCAGGGAGTTTTCTCCCGGCCGGGCCGCCTTTCATATCCTGTAGGTTTGTCAAACATATTGGACAGCGAACTCATTAGGCAAGAGCCAGCGGAGGGGTCTCATGGGCAAGTTGTTGGCGCGGCGGTTATGGACGGCAAG
>ERZ827496.3669-NODE-3669-length-12941-cov-6.437762_pt1 | contig 12941 bp, 10 predicted proteins | sample MGYA00519769_ERZ827496 | MGnify/ENA primary metagenome ERZ827496 (study PRJEB31778, sample SAMEA3449327) | human gut metagenome | biome: human gut; feature: human-associated habitat; material: faeces | place: United Kingdom | collected 2010/2012 ...
GGGCCGATCTTCTGGGCGGGCAGCACGGGGTTGCGGCTGTAGATCTTCCACTTCTCGTCGAAGATGTCGATGCCGGAGTTCTCGGGGTCCAGGACCTCCATGTTGGCTTCCCACAGGCTGTCGATGGTACCCACGTCACGCCAGTAGCCGTTGAAGTGGTAAGCATACATCTTGCGGCCGTCGCGCAGCAGCGCGGGGATGATGTTCATGCCGAAGTCGTTCTTGGAGTTGGGGTCTGCCTCGTCCTCTTCCAGATACTTCTTGAGGACATCCCAGTTGAAGATGTAGATGCCCATGGAAGCCAGATTGGACTTCGGCACAGGGGGCTTCTCCTGGAACTCGGTGATCCTGTCGTCCTCGTCTGCGACCATCAGGCCGAAACGGGAAGCTTCCTTCCAGTCAACTTCCATGACGGCCACAGAGAACTCTGCGCCCTTTTCCTTGTGGAAGCGCAGGAAGTCGGCGTAGTCCTGTTTGCAGATCTGGTCGCCGGACAGGATGATGACGTATTCGGGATCATAGCTGTCGATGAAGCCGATGTTCTGATAGATGGCGTTTGCAGTGCCCTTGTACCAGTCGGTGCCGTTTGCCTGCTCGTAAGGGGGCAGGGTGTGCACACCGCCGTGCAGACGGTCCAGATCCCAGGGCTGACCGTTACCGATGTACTCGTTCAGTTTCTGGGGCTGGTACTGCGTTGCGATACCAACGGTGTCGATATCGGAGTTGACGCAGTTGGACAGCGGGAAGTCCACGATGCGGTACTTACCGCCGAAGGACACCGCAGGTTTTGCCGTCTTTTGTGTCAGCGCGTATAAGCGCGAGCCACGTCCACCGGCAAGGATCATTGCCACGATTTCTTTTGCCATAGCTTTATTCTCCCCTTTAGCATTTCCGTTTTGGAAATGATAGTCAACAGATCAGAATGTTCGTGCGTGCATCCGTGTGGGCATCCTTATTCCTTGGGTGCTTTTGCTTTGCGGGTGCGCTTTGCGGGTTTGGTTTCTGCTTCGGTCTCAGTTTTTGCTTTTGCCGCGGTCTTTGCCTTGGCGGCGGTTTTCTTTACCGGCTTGTCCGCTGCGGCCTCGGGTTTTGCTTTGGACTTGGCAGCGGTCTTTTTTGCTTTTTCCGGTTTTTCATCCGCCGTTTCGGCGGCCTTGGCCTTGGTGGTGCGGGTCTTTTTTACCGGCTTGTCGGCGTCCGGCTCAGCCTTGGCCTTGCGGGTCGTCTTTTTTACTGCCTTTTCCACGGCGTCCTTGACGGTGGCCTTTTTGGCGGTCTTTTTTGCCGGTTTGTCCGCGCTGTCCTCTGCTGCCTTGCGGGTGCGCTTTGTGGGCACCTCAAAGTACAGGGTGCTCATGGGCGGCAGGGTGACGGTAATGCTCTGCTCAAAGCCGTGCTGCGGCTTTTTGTGAGTGCGCACCGGCTTGTTGTGCACGGTGCCGGAGCCGCCGAAAGCGGCATCGTCGCTGTTCAGGATCTCTTTATAGGTGCCGGACACCGGTGCGCCGAGGGTGTAGCCCTCGCGCAGGACGGGGTTGAAGTTGCAGATGACAAGGATCTGCTTACCGGCGGAATCCTTGCGCAGGAAAGCGATGACGCTCTGCTGCGAGTCGTCCGGCACGATCCACTGGAAGCCCTCCCAGCTGTAATCGATCTGCCAGAGGGCGGGGTGCTCTTTATAGAAGGCGTTCAGGGTACGGACGTAGTTCTGCAGCTCGGCGTGCTTGTCGTAATCCAGCAGCATCCAGTCCAGTTGCTTTGCCTCGTTCCACTCGGCAAACTGGCCGAACTCCTGTCCCATGAACAGCAGCTTCTTGCCCGGGTGTGCCATCATGTAGCCGAAGAAGGTGCGCAGATTGGCAAACTTGTCGTCATACTCGCCGGGCATCTTGTTCAGCAGGCTGCCCTTGCCGTGCACGACCTCATCGTGGCTGATGGGCAGCACAAAGTTCTCACTGAAAGCGTAGAAGAAGCTGAAAGTCACCTTGTTGTGGTTGCCGGCGCGGAACAGCGGGTCGGTCTTCATGTAGCTGAGCATATCGTTCATCCAGCCCATGTTCCACTTGAAGTTGAAGCCTAAACCGCCGTCCGAAGCGGGCTTTGTGACCATGGGCCACGCAGTGGACTCCTCGGCGATCATGTACTTGTGGGGGTGACGGCCCAGCACGGTGTTGTTCAGCTTGCGCAGGAAGGCGATGGCTTCCAGGTTCTCCTTGCCACCGTCCTTATTGGGCTCCCATTCGCCCTGCTTGCGGTTGTAGTCCAGATACAGCATGGAGGCCACGGCATCCACGCGCAGACCATCGATGTGGTACTGCTCCAGCCAGTACAGTGCGCTGGAAATGAGGAAGCTCTGCACCTCGTTGCGGCCAAAATCGAACACCATGGTGCCCCACTCCTTGTGCTCGCCGCGCTTGGGGTTGGGGTCCTCGTAGCAGGCCTCGCCGTCAAAATTGTACAGGCCGAACTGATCCTTGGGGAAGTGGGCGGGCACCCAGTCCATGATGACGCCGATGCCGGCGGCGTGCATCTTATCCACGAAGGCCATAAAGTCCTTGGGGGTGCCGTAGCGGCTGGTGGGTGCAAAATAGCCGGTGACCTGATAGCCCCAGCTGCCGTCAAACGGATATTCCATCACCGGCAGCAGCTCTACATGGGTGTAGCCCATATCCTTGATGTACGGGATCAGCTCGTCCGCCAGCTCGGAGTAGTTGTAGGGCTTGCCGCCCTCCTTCATCTTCCAGCTGCCGGCGTGCATCTCGTAGATATTCATCGGGCCGTTGATCACGTCCGCCTTTTTCTGCGCGGTCTGCCAGGCGGCGTCGTGCCATGCAAAGCCGGACAGATCGTAGACCTTGCTGCCGTTGGACGGCCGGGTCTCGGCGTGGAAGGCGTAGGGATCGGCCTTGTAGACAAGGTCGCCTGCACGGGTGGTCACGCAATATTTATAAACATCGTATTCCTTCATGCCGGGAATGAACAATTCCCACACGGAATCGCCATCCACCTTGTGCATGGGATGGCTGCCGGGCTTCCAGCTGTTGAAGTCGCCCACAACACTGATGGCTACGGCGTGCGGTGCCCATACGCGGAACACAACGCCGGACTCCCCGACCCGTGTTTCCAGATGTGCGCCGAAGTAGCGGTAAGCCTCGCAGTTGTTGCCCTGCTTGAACAGGTACACCGGCAGGTCCGATGTGTTGCTCTGAATCTTTTCTTCGGTCGGTTTCATAGACTGCTCCTCCCCGTGTGGAAGCCGAAAACGGCTTCCACAGCTTTGTACTCTTTTATATTAAAATGTTTTGACCAGTTTTGCAAGACTTTTTGTCCGAAAAACAAATACAATTAACACAAATTTTCTGGCATTCTCTGTATGTTGTGGGCATATCATCCAAAATTTGCAGCTCAACATCGTGTAAACTGCTCATTTGACAAACGGTTTCAGCGAAAGCGTTGCGAAAACAGAAAAGGGGTCGGGGAAAGCCCACAGACTTTCCCCGACCCCGAAATAAAAATAGTATTCTGATTAACATCAAAAGAGACCGCTGCACAGTTTGTACAGCGGTCTCTTTGCGTGGTTATTGTGTTTTGTTTACAGCTCAGCCTACAACGTAGACATTGACCTGAATGGCGCCGTTGATAACGCTTTCGGCGTAGGTCTCATAGAACAGGTCTACAAGGATCTGCCCCTTTTGGACGGCGATGCCGGTGTCGGTGGCTACGGCGTAGCCGTAGACGAACTTGCCGTCGGTGGAGGTGATGTAGAGCTTGGTGCCGTAGGGGATCACGTCCGGGTCCACAGCCACGGTGCCATAGCCCAGACCCAGACCGGAAGAACCCTTGCCGGTACGGGAATAGTAGCCGGTGGCCTTGCCGGTGAGCACCTTGCTATAAGAGGTGGGGGCGTTGGTGGTGCCGTCCGCGCCGGTCAGGGGGGACACCGGCGCACCTGCGCCGTAGGTCTTGATGACGTGGTTGGTGGGCTCCACCGTGGTGGTGGTATCCACAACGGTGCTGTTTTCCAGCTCGCCGTCCACATAGCGGTCACGGGTGGTCACGGTCTGCTGACCGGCTGCGCCGTGCTGCACCGTGGTGGTGCGGCCGGTGTTGCGGAAGTACAGGCTGGTGTAGACATACTGGGTGTCGTAGGGGATAGCCTGTGTCTCCACACGCTCTTCGTAGTCCACGCGGTGGACCACGATCTTGCTGCCGGCGGTCACAACGTGATCCAGCGCCGGCTCGGTGTAGTCGTCCCCTTCAAGGGTGATACCGGCGCGCTCCAGTGCATCGGCTACGGTGCCGAACACCAGCTTTACAGGGTACTCCTGCCCGTCGGCAGTGATGCTGACGGAGAATGCGCGCTCGATGTTCAGGGAGGCAAGATTGCCGCTGAACGCGGTGTAGTAGACCTCATCGCCCTCCTCAGAGCGGATGCCGGAAAGGTGCATGACCTGTGCGGGGGAAGCATCGGCATCGGTCAGAAGGACCTGCCGTGCACCATTGGAGTCGGTGACGTAGGTCAGCCGCAGATTTGCAGCGGTGACGCCAAGGGTAGCCACAAGGCATACCACCATGACACAAAATGCCAGCACACGGGGAGATACTGCCTGCTTTGCGGCAGTAACTGCTTTCTTCAATTTAACGGAAGCGATACGAGACAACTCCTCTCTTTGTCGTATTTGGCGCGGCCGCGGGTCTGTATTGCATCAGCACCCCGGCCGCCCGGACTGTGGCTGCTCTGAGTATAAGCGTCTCACAGTCAAATACGATGCTCTCTTCGGGTAAAAAGAATGAGCACCGTATTACAGGTTGGAATCCGCTTCGGGCAGACCACAAAACTGCCCCGGCACAGGCCGCATCTGCCCATGCCGTGCCGTACGCAGGACGGCTTTTTACTTCATCCAGATAGAATTTAAACGCTGCAACGTTCGTTGCACAAACGCTATTTTACCAGACCGTAAAGCATCTGTCAAATTTGTGTCTTGCACTTTGTTAGATTTGTAACATTGTTTTTTGTGCAATTTTCACAGTGTTTCTTTTGATATTTTGGTTTTTAGGTGGTTTCCTTCTGATTTTTTCCTTTTTTCTGGGGGCAATTCGTTCATGAATTTTTAACATTTGCACCGGCTCTTTTCTCTGCGAATAAGGCCGCAGCAGCGGCCGCTGCGCCCAAAACAAGCTGCCCCACATCGCGGGTTTTGCATGGAAAACCTGCAGGGGAATTACCCGGTCCCGGCAGGGGAGAAAAGCTCGCATTTCCGGTGCCAAAACCCCGTTTAGCAAAATGCCGAAGAACAGAAAATTTCACATTTTTAGTACACACTGGATAGTTTTGCGCCCCCGGCGGTACAATCGGGACAGCAAACAGAAAAGGAGGTTTTGCATGGAGATCGAAATCCTTGAGCAGCAGTGCGGCGGCACCGAATTTGTGCCCCGGCCGCACCGGCTGCACCTTGGCGCACAGAACGCCGAGGGGGTGGACCGGCTGCAGTTCATCCTGCCCGCAGCGTGGGCGGGGTGCACCCTGGCGCTGTATCTGCGCCGCAGCGATGGGGTGCAGCTGGCCGCCATTCCGCTGGACGCCGACGACAGTGTGACGGTGGACCGCCGCCTGACCGGCAGCGTGCGGGGACAGTGGATGCTGGCCGCCATAGGCAGCGGCGGTTACACCGCCTACACCCGCCCCGGCAGCTACGATGCGTACGCCACCCTGCCTACGGACGGCGGCAGTGAGGAGCTGCCGCCCTCGGTGTACGAGCAGTTTGTGGCGCGCGTGCTGGAAAGCGCACACGCCGCAGCGGAAAGCGCCCGCCGTGCCGAAAACGGTGCGGCAGATACCGCCATGCAGGCGGCACTGGCGCAAAAGACTGCGGACAAAATTCTGGCCGACCGTACCGATGCCGAGGCCAGCGCAAAGCGGGCGGAGGCTGCCGCACTGCGGGCAGAAAGCTATGCACCCACCGGTGGGCAGGTGCTGAGCGTGAACAGCAAGGGCGGCGCGGTGCAGCTGAACGCACAGGATGTGGGGGCGGTGCCGCTCCCGGTGCAGCCTTTGCCTGGCGAGATGGTGCGCATTCTCAGCGTGGATGCCGCCACCGGCGCGGTGCAGACCGATACCACCCCGCTGCCGGACCTGCGCCCCTATGTGCGCAGCGAGACCGTGCCTACGGCGGCAACGCCCGGCGCGGTGCGGGCAGACGGGCAGTACGGCGTTGCGGTGCGGGCAGATGCCACCCTGACCACCGTGCCCGCCACGGCGGCGCAGCTGGACCGTATGACCGAGGCCTATGCGCCCCTGACCCCGGCGCTGCTGCCCTACGGCGTAAAAAAGGCGCTGACCAGTGCCGCCGGAGCAGCAGGCTGGTCGGCGCAGGAAAAGGCCGCCGCACTATTGCAGCTGGGCGCGGACGACCGGTTCTACTCCAAGGCTGAGGCAGACCGGAAATTCGGCATGGGCTGCACCCTGCCGTGTGCCACCGCAGCCGTGCTGGGCGGCGTGAAGGTGGGGCGGGGCCTGACCGTGAGCGCAGACGGCACACTGGAAATGACGGCGGAAAACCTTGACACGGTGCTGGGCTTTAGCCTGGCAGAAAAACTGAATCAACTGAGAGGAGTGACGGACATGAACGGAAAGCTTGTCTACACAAGCGACGGTGCAGCGGGCAAAAGCAACAAGACGATGACTGTGCCGGACGAGGTGGATTATATTGTGGTAAGGATGGCGGTCCCTCTGGAATGTACCACGATCGCTACCACCGGCGGAGTAGCCGCAGCGGCGGCTGCGGACTACGGCTGCACCCGCATCGTGCGGGGCGGTACGGCGGTGGCCATAGTGGGCGGCGGCAACACCTACAATCTGCGGGACGGCGTTTACTGCAAGGGCGAAGCACTGGTGAAGGTGAGTTTTGCTGCGAACGGCACGGTGAACATCGGCGTGGTCGATGTAAACCTGGCGAGCAATGACAACGCTTATCCCTTCAACGTGGAGGGCTACCAGTATGTGTAAGGGCGGTGCAGCATGAACGAGATGACCATCCGGCTGGACAGAAACGGCGCGGCAGCGGTGCCCGGCGGACAGCTGCTGCTGGGGTATGCGGGCAACCGGGGCAACTACCGGCTGCGCATCGAGCAGCGGGGCGAGTGGAAGGGGCTGACCGTGTGCGCCCACTGGCACACCCCCGGCGCAAGCGCGGCTACGCTGGTGGAAAACGGAATCCTGACCGTACCGGCGGCGGTGACGGCAGTGCCCGGCGCGGGCTGCCTCACCTTTGAGGGCACGGACGGCAGCCGCACCGTGACCAGCGCTGATGTGCGGTGCAAAGTATGCGCCAACAGCGGCACGGCAGAGGGCGCGATGCCCGCCCCGGCTACGCCTGCGTGGGAGGCGCTGGTGGGGCTGCTGGGCACAGGCGGCGGCATTACCGCCGCGGAAAAACAGGCGCTGCTGGCCGTACTGCGGCTTCTGGCGGCGGGCAATGATGCAGCCATGGCAGCCTGCGACCGTCTGGCGACGCTGTGGGGCAACCCGCAGCCGCCGAAGGAGAACGTTTTTGCCGTGCTGGGGCAGGCGATCCTTGGAAAAATGATCTTAGGGAGGAACAAATGAGCTACGAAAAACAGAATTTTGTGGACGGCCAGACCCTGACGGCTGCCCAGCTGAACCACATGGAAGCAGGCATTGCCAATGCTGCCGGAACGCAGGGCGAAAAAGGCGACAAGGGTGAAAAGGGCGACCCCGGCTCGGCTGGTGCAAAAGGTGACCCGGGCGAGGGCTTTACCGCCAACGCAAAGGCGCTGCTGCTGAACCTGTTTGAAAATGCAGCCTATAAGACCAACACGATGCAGCCCACCCTGAATGCTCTGCGTGCAGAGTGGGGCGGCAGTGCACAGGAAGTTCCGGTGCAGAGCGTGAGCCTGAGCGCCGTGACCATGACCCTGAACGAGAGCGAGAGCAAGACCCTGACGGCCACCGTGCTGCCCGCGAACGCAACCGACAGGGCGGTGGTGTGGAGCGTTCTGCCTGCCGGCTTTGCCACTGTGGCAAACGGCGTGGTGACAGGCATCAAAGCAGGTAACTGCACCGTGACTGCCACAGCAGGCGGTAAGAGTGCAAGCTGCGCGGTAACGGTGGAAGTAGTGGAGACAGCACAGCTGATCTACAGTCTGCCCGGCGAGACCGTGCTGACCCAGGGACTGGACACCGGCCTGAAGCTGCTGGAGCACGCCTCCACCGAGACGCCGCAATACACGATCCTAGTGGACGCGAAAGCGGGGGACGACTTTAATGCCAACACCTGGCCTGCCTTCCTGCACTGCCTGACCGAGACCGGCGATACCGACAATCTGCCCGGCTTCAACTCCACCAGCAGCCCGCTGAACAATAAGACCGAGTTCGCATACTACAACTACGGCGGCGTGACCCTGTCAGACAGCATCGAACACCTCAAGACCCGTACGCGGTATGCAGTGCAGATCGACGGCAGAAAATATCGCGGCGGCAGTACCTACTGCCCGCTGACCGAGTGGAAAACCACAAACGGCACAATCATAGATGTGCCCCAGACCTTCCTGATCGGTGCGGCGCAGAGCGCGGACGGCAGCAAAAAGCAGCAGTTCTGGTCTGGTACGTTGTATCAGTGCAGGGTGTATAAAGGCCTGCTGAGTGACGACAAGGTGAACGATTACATCGAGAAGGGGTGGTAAAATGGAAGTGTTTGACATCAATGGTCAGATCATCAGCCCGCTGGCGGGAAAAACGCTGTACGTTGCGGGTGACAGCATCGCCTACGGCAAGGGCAGCGCAGGCGGCTACGGCAAATGTATTGCAGACAAGTACGGCATGACCCTGACCAATGAAGCGGTGGACGGCGCAACGCTGACCCCGAATATTACCGATAAGGTATACGGCGGCACCCGTGGCTGCATCAGCACAGTGGTGACAAACTCCACAGCGCTTGCAAAGGCAGACTACATCCTGTTGGAGGGCGGCGTGAATGATGCCTGGAACAACGCCCCTGTGGGTACCTTGACCGATGGGTTTGCCGCTGCCTACGATGAAACGACCATGACCGGCGCACTGGAGAAGATGCTGGACGATCTGGCAACGAATCACAGCGACAAGCGCGTGGCCTATGTATTCCCGCACGGCGGGATGTTTGCAGGCAGCGAAAACTGGTACAAGACCTATAAGCCTGCCATCCTTGCGGCGCTGAAAAAATGGGGCGTGCCCTACGTTGACATTGCGGAGACCACCCCGCCTATGGGAAAACACGGCGTCAGCGAACTGGGCGATAAGTATACCAGCGACGGCACCCACCCCAACGCAGCGGGCTACGAGCGGTTTTATGCAGAGCCCATCGCAGCGCTGCTGAAACGGCTGTAAGGGGGCGCACGATGGCATTGCAAGCGTATTCTCTTGCCCGGGACGGCAGCACCGCCCTCTCGCCGCACTTCTGTGTGCGGGAGTTCCGCTGCAAGGACGGCAGCGACCCTGTCTTCATCGACACGGCGTTGGCAGAACTGCTGGAGCGTATCCGGGAGCACTTCGGAAAACCGGTGACGATCACCAGCGCCTACCGCACCCCGGCACACAACGCCAAGGCAGGCGGGGCAAAGTTCAGCCAGCACCTGTATGGCCGGGCAGCGGATATCCGGGTGCAGGACGTGAGCGTGGAGGACGTGGCCGCCTACGCCGAAAGCCTGATGCCGGACTGGGGCGGCGTGGGACGCTACCCCGCGAAGGCGGGCCGCGCCGCCGGCTGGGTGCACGTGGACACCCGGGCAGACAAAGCCCGGTGGAGGGGGTGAGCGCGATGACAGGCATCATCTCAGCCATCATTGCAGGCGCGGTGACCCTGATCGGCGTGCTGATCGCCAACGGAAAAAGCCAGGCGGTGACCGATACCAAGCTGGAAGAACTGACCCGGGAGGTGCGGGAGCATAACAACTTTGCCCGCCGCGTACCCATTTTAGAAGAACAGATGAAGGTGGCCAACCACCGCATCGCAGATTTAGAGAAAGAGAGGAACTGAACCTATGAACGATACCCATTGCAAAATTTCTGCCGCCACCCTGGCACGCACGGCTGCGCTGGCGCTGGCACTGACCAATCAGGTGCTGAGCGCCTGCGGCAAGCCCATGCTGCCCATCGAGAGCGCCACCGTGGAGCAGCTGGTGACCACCGGCCTGACCGTGACCGCCGCCCTTGTGAACTGGTGGAAGAATAACTCCTTCACCCCGGAGGCCATCAAGGCCGACGGCTATCTGGAACAGCTGCGGGAGAAGAAGTAAAGGCCACAGAGTAGGCGGGACGATATTTTTGTGAATAGAGCAATGCCGGAGCGTCCTCAGACGCTCCGGCATTGCATTTTCACAGGAAGGATATTGGAGCCGTTCCCAACAAAAAACTCCTCCGGCAGTTGCCGGAGGAGCATTCATTTTTCTATTCTAAACACGGATGCGCCGCCCTGACATGGTGCGCAGCCGGGCTTACTTCAGGAACTTTGCCACGGCGCGGGCGACGATGCCGCCCAGAATGCCGGACACCAGAAATTCGGCTACGCCCTGCACGCCAACTAGCAGCACTACGAACATGAAGGGGTTGGCAGCGCCCTTGACGGACACCAGATTCTGCACATAGTCGCAGCCGTAGAAAGCCAGCACGATGTAGCCCATGAAGAACAGGGTGTTCAGGGCGGGTGCGGTCATGGCGCTGAGGATGTAGCTCCAGGTGCGGGACTTATCCAGCTTTTGCAGGCCCTTGAAGATCAGGCCGCAGCACAGACCCATGAGCACACGCATACCCACGCACAGGATAAAGGTGTTCAGCGGGCTGACCTGAAACAGTGCACCGGTCATGGCAGATGCGCCGGTGATGGCATCGTAGAAGCTCACAGCGCCGAATACGCCGCCCAGCAGGGCACCCACGGCGGGGCCCATGGTGATGGCGCCCACGGCGATGGGCAGGGTGAGGAAGCTCATGTACAGCGGGCCCACGGGCACACTGCCCAGACCGACAAGCTTCATCACCAGTTCAATGGCCACCAGCAGGGCCACACGAGTCAGAGTCTTGGTATTGGTATTCTTCATAATTCAGTTTTCCTCCTGCTGCCGTTCCGCCCTTTGTTGTCGGATACGGCGCAAACCTGCCCGCTCTGTGCGGGTTTTAGGTGAATATTCAAATCTTTGGAAGCGCGTGGTTGTCAGGGCGTGTTCCAGAGAAAAATGCGTCAGAATCTGTCGCCGGGGAAGCGCACCCCGGCGCTGCGGCGCGCCACCGTGAGCACCCGGCTCACCGCGATGCTGGTATCCAGCATGCGGGCGCACAGCTCCTGGTCTCCGGCGGTCATGGCGCGGTAAAAGGCCTCGAACTCTGCCGCCTGCCGGGGACGGTCCCCGTTCAGGTTGTAGTGCTCCTCCTTGCCCTCGTTGGGATGAAAGGTCACACCGCCGCAGTAGTTCGGGGTGGATTTTTGCAGGATGTAGCCCTTTGTGCCCTGAATGATGCAGCGGGCAGGGGCTGCGCAGTCCTTGGCGGCAAGGCTTACCGCCTTGAAGCCGCTGTAATCCATCATCAGCACACCGCTGGTGTCGATATTGCGCTCCATGTTGGCGGCATACACCGCCTTGTTGGGCTCACCGAACAGACCCACGATGTAGCTGACGTTGTACACGCCCAAATCCATCAGTGCACCGCCCGCGCACAGCGGGTCGAACACCGGCGGGGTCTGCCCGGCGCAAAAGGCGTCGTACCGGCTGGAATACTGGCTGAAGCTGCACTGTACCATGCGCACCGTGCCCACCCGGGGCAGCAGCTCCCGGAGTTTGGCGTAGTTGGGCTGGTACTGGGTGGTCATCGCCTCAAAGAGGAACAGCCGCTTGCGCTGTGCCAGCGCAGCCAGCTCCTCGGTCTCGGCGGCGGTCACCGCCATGGGCTTTTCCACAATGACGTGCTTGCCCGCCTCCAGCGCCACACGGGCGTAGCGGGCATGCTGCAAGTTGGGCACGGCGATGTAGACCGCGTCCACCCATTGCAGCAGTTCAAAGTAATTGGTGGTGTGCTGCGGGATCTGATATTGTGCACACAGCTCTGCGGCCTTTGCCGCCGAGCGCGGGGTGCTGCACACCGCCTGCACAGTAAACGGCGTGTGCCCCACAAGCCATGGCAAAAATTCCTGCACGATCTTACCCGTGCCAAGAATGCCCAGTTTCATAATGCTCTCCCTTATCCTCTTGTTCCCTCAGCCTACCAGCGCCTCCGGCTCGCGGCGGGTGCGGCGGTTGGGGTGCGGGTGCTTTGCCCGGAGGCGTCCCTGTTGACCGTAGTGTCTGCCGCCGCCATGGCTGCGGCCGTGCTCCTGCGGGGCGTTCAGCTGGTACAGCAGTGCCAGCCCCTTCATCAGCAACTCCGGGTCATAGGTCAGGGGGTGGCGGCACAGCGGGGTGACGTACTTTGCCAGACCGCCGGTGACCACCAGTGTGGCCGGGCTGCCCAATTCCTCTTCAATGCGCTGCACCATGCCGTCAATGAGCACGGCGGTGCCCAGCACCGAGCCGGACAGCATACAGCTTTCGGTATTGGTGCCGATGGCTTTTTTCGGGGAGCCCAGATGCACCTGCGGCAGCTGGGCACAGCGCTCACCCAGTGCGCGCAGCCCGGTGGAAAGGCCGGGGCAGATCACGCCGCCCCGGAACACCCGATCCTTGTCCACCACATTAAAGGTGGTGGCGGTGCCAAGGTCTACTGTGATGACCGGCAGCGGAAAGTTTGCCGCCGCATAGGCGGCATCCACCAGCCGGTCCTTGCCCACGGCGCGGGGCTCGTCCACCCCCATGGTCAGCCCGGTGCGGATGTCCGGCGAAACGATGACCGGCTTTTTGCCGGTGTAGTGGCGGGCGCACTCGGCCAGTGCCCCGGTGATCTGGGGCACTACGCTGGTAAG
>ERZ827496.3671-NODE-3671-length-12938-cov-2.493441_pt1 | contig 12938 bp, 9 predicted proteins | sample MGYA00519769_ERZ827496 | MGnify/ENA primary metagenome ERZ827496 (study PRJEB31778, sample SAMEA3449327) | human gut metagenome | biome: human gut; feature: human-associated habitat; material: faeces | place: United Kingdom | collected 2010/2012 ...
CGCGGGTAACCAGCGGGGTGAAGTCGATGGGAGTCGAGGAGTCAGGAAGGGTATTTGTGTCACTTTTGGCACATCCCGAAATGAGAAGTACCAACGACACTCCTACACCGATCGTTCGCATGATGTTTGCCCTCTTCATTGTTTTACGTCGTTTCGTTTGTCGTCCGAATTTTAATCGGATAAGGAGGAGATTCGTCCCGTGGGTTATCTACATGTGAGAAACGAATCTCCCCCTGTTCATTCATGGTTTCCCAGATCGATGTAATTTTCGATCTGTATCATTTTTAATGTCCGAATTAGGGCAGGACGACCTCGTCACTACCTGCGAAATTGACATCGTTGGTGATTTCTGTCACGTTCGGAGTCCCGAATTCGATGGGGTAGAGGTTGACATTTTCACCCTTGATCGTTACGGTATAGTTGTAGCGATTGCCTTTTTCCCATTTGTAGGCTGGCAGAGTCGCTGAGACATTTACTCCAGCACCATCTTTTGTGCCAATTATGTCATTACCTGAATTATCTTGTACCCAGACATCAAAAGATACCGTCACTGTCTTTCCTGCACCTCCGATCTCCTGTGGAATAACGGCGAAATCGACACTCGAAACGGATGTATTATCAGTCGTAATGTCATTGCTTGCCATTTCAGTAAAAGCAGCTCCAGTAGATACAGTTTCGGAACCAAGCGTCCATTCTCCGGTACTTCCGATGTAATTACCTTGAGAAACCATGCCGGAGACATTCAGGTTGTCAACGGTTACCTTAATGTCGTTTGCGAAGCCGCTGTTGAACGTGAATTTGATCATCGAAAGCAGGTGGCTGAATTCGAACAGTACCTTGTCTGGGGCCGATACTATCGGATTGTCCGTGGTCTCTTCTGCCGCATCGTAAATCAAATCGTGTTGATTCGAAGGATCCGATACATAGTCGGTGAAGTTCAGAGCTCCGTTTGCAAAATCGGTTTCGACCGTTCCGTTTATTTCACTGGGAGCATAGGCCGCAAATTTATAAGTCTTTCCTGCAACCCAGTAACGTGTTGTCGTATAGCTCCATTCGTCTGTGTCGGCCGATCCTGTTACGGATACACCATTGAATACGTGTGTCATGTCGTTGTACCCTCCGTAAACGAGGAATTCATTGATGTTGTTTTGATCGATAATGCCCACGGCTTTCGATTCGACCGGATTACCGATATATGCATTCGTGAAACCGATAGCCATGCCTTGTGGCTGATCAATAGTTTCAGTTTTGCTACAACCTGTCCATACCGCTGCGGTTGCGACAAGTATAAGTAAACTTCTTTTCATTTTGAATAGTGCTTTTAATTGGTTAATAATAGTATGTTCTGTTGGTTTGAGTGTGGTCTTAGTTTAAAGGTAGTTCGATATCCTCGTATTCGCCCCATCCCTCTACATCGACTTGGAAACAGGCATCGCCTCCTGCTTCATCATCCGTAACGGTGAGGCCGCTGACGGTAATGACACCTCCCCTCGGTTGTGAAGCCAGTTGGTCGGTCACATCGAACTCAAAGGTTTTGAGTTTCCCGTTTTTGAGCATGACTTCCAGATTAAGACCCTGTTGCTGAACAGTACTCTTTTGTACATAATGATCTCCCGGGAAACTGGGAATGCCGAATGAAGCAAGTTGTATTTCCGCTCCATAGTCTTTTAGCTCGCATTCGAAAAGAATCGTGGCCGTTTCATCGCTGGTGTGCCCGTCCTGAAGGAATACCGATTGGGCCATCCCCGAGAGGGCTCCGCGGGCCAAAGTTACATGTTCCAGTCCCGTGTCGAATTCGTAGCGGATCAAATAGGTATAAACCAAAGGCCGCATGGTCACGGGAAGCGTATCCGGAGCTATGGTCGGAGTAGCCGTATAACTTTCGATCCACGCTCCATAAAGCATGTCGGGTGCGTTGACGGTTGTCTCTTCGGCATGATCTTCGCTGTATGTCGCGCGCGTTCGGGTACGGGTCGTCGCTGTAGCCGATGCAGAGGCATCCAGATCGTTGAAGACGATGTAGCGCGTATCGTTATTATGGAGCAGAATAGTTTTTTCACCTTCACTCATCATCGGTAATTCGCCCCCTTCTGCCGGAAGATGCCGTGTCGAACGTGATTGGTCTTGGTGGTAGACATATGTGGCGATACCCGTGGCAGCATCTGGACGGAGTGAGTCGTAATGTATGCCGTACTTGTCCGGCCAGTTTTCCTGCCAGCCCATACCGTAATCTCGTTCCCACTCCTGTTCCCATTCGGGGAGTATCAGAGCATGTGCTGTCAGTCCGTGCCGATCGTGGTCGTAGCACAAATCCTTACGGCAGCCTCCGGACAACACGATACTGCCCAACAGAAATGTGTATATGATATGCTTCCTGTTCATCGTGCAACCCCTCCTTTATTCTGATCCCAAAGTCTCCATACGAAGGCGAATTTGATTTTTACCGGGCCGATCCAGTTGGTCCGGCTGGTCTGTTGGTAGACGTAATGGCCATCGATGGGCAGATACTCTTCATAGACGGTATGCAGAAATCCAATGCCGATGCCTGTCTCCAACGAGAGCGAGCGTCCGATGGGAAACATGTATCCGTAGCTGATACCTGTCGTGAAGAACTCACCCTTGTAGCCGCGGGCTCCGTTTTCCAGATCGTACCAGCTGCCACCGGCAAAGAGCCCCACGTAGTGTCCATGCCAAGGTTTTTTCGTCTTAAACCAATAGCGTCCTTCCGGGATGATCGTGGCGATTTGGTAGTATTTGTGTTGGGGGTCTTTTTTCCACCAGGCCACACTACCCTCGACGGCGACCGACCAGCGATCGTCGATACGGTATTCGACCTCTAAGGATGGCATGAGGATGGCATCGTAGAGCAAGTTGGTTTTGATGGCCATTCGATGCAGCGGCAGGTTTTCTGCCGTGCGATCGGTTGATACGGGAATCGGAGTAGTTGTTTGACCTATGGAATCGGAGACGGATTCTGTCGGCTGTTCAGTGGGCATAGGGGGAATGGAGTCTTGTGTGTCGAGGACTGTCTGGATGGGCGTGTCACATGTCTCCTCGACTTTTGCAGAATCAACACTCATTCTATCATAACGGATGATGAGGGTCGTGTTACGCAGGCTGGGGAAAAACTTTTCCGACATATATCTGTATGGAGTTCCGCCCTGAAGCTCCATCAGCTGTTTTTTCGTCCGTCGATGATCCGGTTTTGGTCGTCGTAGATCCATTCGGGCGTGTTTTGCAGGATGTGAAGGATCTCTTGTTGCTGTGGACAGGCTATGTCCTGTGAGACTAAAGCCCCCAGACCGTTCCAATCGATACCGTTTGCCGTAACGTTGAGCAGGGAATCGGGAATGAATATATAGTCACGGAGCAGTTTCAAGATTGTGGCGGCTCGTTTTCCGGATAGTTTTACATTGGCAGACGTCAATCCGTCGGGCGATGCATTTCCGGATATGTGCAGTTCAACAAGGTACGACGACGAATCAGCACGAAGCTTTTCAAGTCGTGAGCGCAGGTTCTTGAAAGTTACATCGTTGTCACGATAGGTCGGGTTCCATGTCGCGTAGCCTTTGGGAAAATAAAGGCATACCGAATCCTTTTGCGGTAGTGCGACCAGCGGCAGGCTACACGCAAATAAGATTAACCACCCCCATATTTTTTTGTATATCGTTCGCATTTCGGACGGTAGTCGGAGCGTCTCTTTTGGAGCATGTACATATTGCGTGCCTGAAAAGAGATCCGGCATATATCAGTTTTAAACGTTCGTTAAAAGCATCAATGTGTAAATACAAATTTACAAAACTTTTTTTATTTGCCAAAAATCTCAACATATATTGTTCTGAATAATCTTAGGTGTGTTTTAAAAAATCTTACCTCGTTTTAAATGGAGTTTTGATCATATGCCACACAAATACGAACGTTTAATTCGAGAAAACTCATGTGTGTATTCTTTCTTTAAAAGAATGAAATACAATTGTTTTCAGCTAATTATTAGTTTTCTTCAGTTCGAACATCTTCTCGGAAATAGAATGTGTCCTCCTTGTAGAACAAAGTTGTAGGAAAATTCAGAGAGAGCGGTCCCCTTTCGTAAATTTGTGTTTGCAATTTGTAAAATAAAGTTTACAAATTATAAAATCTACGAATTGTAAAAAGATGCGTTCTGGAACTGTTTGGCAGAAATTCCGGTGAAAATTATTTTTCTTCCGCTTGTTTGCGGTAACGGTTGGGGGTAAGTCCGTCATGACTCTGCACAAAAGCACGGTGGAAGGCAGAGGGAGAGGTAAAACCGCACAGTTCGCCTACTTGTCCCACGGGAATATCCCTGCGATTGGTCAGCATCCATTCCGCCTCACGGATGCGGTAATTGCGTACCACGTTGCTGAAACTTTCCCCAAAACCATCGTTGAAGACGCGAGACAGATATGTCCGGTTCAGGGGCAGGATATTCGATACATCCATGAGCTTGAAACTTGGATTCAGATAGGGCTTTTCCTTTATCATCCAGTTGGCGATTTCGTCGTGGTAGGCCGGTAATTTATTGAGAAAGGCGTTTTCGTTTTCTGGCAGACTGACATGGTTGAGGGAAGAACGTTTCTCCTTGAGTTCGGCCTCCCGACATGCATCTGCTTCGTCCAGCGTATAACTGAAAAAATTCTCCGTATACGGATTGTCGTGAAAGAGTCCTTTGTAAAGGGTATAGCCGAAAAAGCACTGTACGGTGAGGTTATGAACAATGAAACAGTAGGTGCTTCCGTCAAAAAGCAACCAAAAATAGACTGCCCCAATCAATACCACTCCAATACCGTACTGACGCAACCACGAAATGTTCAAGTTCTCATCATCGGAGTAATTGTTGCGGCACCACTGCAGGTAGAATTTTTGATAACGCCATGTCAATCGGAGTAGAAATGCGAGATATGCAACAATGGCGAGGATCATCAAAAGGCGGTACCAGACATTGAATTCCCCGATGTGTTCCATGAATTGATTCATATCGCTCAAGGCCAGCGGTTTCTGGCCGAGAAAAACAAGACAATATAGTACAGGAGTGTTATTGATACATAAGGGAGCAGCAGGATGCTTGTTCGTTTCAAGTTGAGACACCCGGGACGTACTACCTCCAAGGGGTAGAGCAATAGGATGATCAGGTATAGGTTTCCGATTACCAGCACGAATGTGTCCACTACGTTGGTTCGGGTGAAATTAAAACCCGGAACCTCCAGAAGCATTCCCACGACACGTACCACATAGAATAGATAAGTCCCCATGCCGACATGATGAATGCCAGCATGCGCCGGGAACGGTTGTTTCGTCCGCGCAGAAAGAGAAAGGCCGCGCCACCCATGCAGATGACTGCGGCCATGGTGGGCAATACTGGGAATAGGTGGGTGTAAGCGGACATAATCTCAACCGGTAAGTAACAATACAAAGCTAAAAAAATATTTAAAATAAATTTTGTTATAATTGTTTGCAGCCAAATAACTATATGAGGGTCATACAGAAAGGGGTGATGTTTTTAAAGAAATAAAAATCTTATTTTGCTCTTCGTATTCAATGAAATCAGAAATTTGTGTGGAAGGCTGTTATCTGTTGCTTTAACGTTTCATACGACGTGCTTCCTTCTTATCAACAGCCTCTTGTACCGATGGATAACATCTTCGGAATTTGTCGAAGGTGTCGCGCGACAGGTTGAACTCTTTGCATATAAAAGTAATTGATTTGTCGTTGTTTAGCATCTGGATAACGGATTGTTGGTTTTCTACCAGAATGTTGAATTTCGTATAGCTCCCTTTTTTACGGCCCAAAACCATACCCTCGGCTTTGCGTAATGCAAGGGCCTCTTTGGTTCGCATCGAGATTAAGTTGCGCTCGATCTCCGCTACCAGTCCGAATGCGAAACATAGCACCTTGCTGTTGATCGAATTATCGAATGAGTAGCCCTCTTTGGTCGTGAAAAGATTGATCTCCTTTTTCAAGCACTTTCCCATGATGGCCATAATGTCGGTCAGGGTCCGGCTTAGTCGCGATACTTCGGTGACAATCAACGTGTCTCCACGTTTCATCCGACGCAATAGACTGCCGAGTTTCCGGTCGCGCTCGTGTTTTCTTCCACTGACGATCTCCGTGACCCATTTGTCGATCGTCAGGTTTCGGCTTTCGGCAAAACGTTTGATCTCCTCTTGCTGATTGCCCAAATGCTGTTTCTCTGTACTGACTCGTAAATAACCTACTATCATGATTTTATGTTTTTTTTAGGGGCAATATTGCCCTTTGCGTAAAGGTAATTTACGATCGACTTACGACATCTACTTCTTTACAGTATCTCTCGATTTAGGTCCTTTCAATACTCCCTTACAGAACCGGATCGATTCATTTTCGATACCATCCTTCGGTTTTGATTTTTGTTTCGTAGATGACGTGAAATTTACGATAGTAGGCTTTTTGTGCTATGGGACAGGATATATCCGTATCATAAAGGAACCGGAAAGAGAGGTCCTAATGTGTGTATAAAAAACGGAAGGCGGTATATTTTTTATTCCGTCTTTTTCATGGGAAAGCAAAAGGTGGAACGATAGGAAAGGACCGAAAACTTGGCTGTCGTAGCTCAGATTGTCCATCTACAACAGCGAATGATCTCTCCGCTATTCAAAAATCTGGTGGGTTGTTTGTTCCTTTTCTTCGAGCAGCTGTTTCACATTGCGTATCGTAGACGAAGAGATCGGCTGTATCGGGTCCGTCTGGTAATAGCCTTCAAAAAATTGGCACAGTAGAGCCAGAAACTCCTCCGTTGTTTCATGTTCCGGCCGATAAACGGACAAGTTGGTTACGGGACTGGATACGGAAGCGACGCTCCGCCCGCGTAAAGTGTGATCTCCCTGAAGAGTCTTTTTGAGTACGGTCAGATCTGTCCGATAGAGCAGAGTACCGTGAAACAGCTGGCTGTCTCGGGTGATGTGGGCTGCCGTCCCCGATATTTTATATCCGTCTGCGGTCAACAGCTCTTTGCGGGCTCCCACTGCTGTCGGGATGCCTAACGAGGCTAAGGCTGCCGTTAACGGTGTCCCAAAATCACGATCGAGCACGGCAGATCCGGTCTTGTCGACGATAAAGGAGTAGTTGATGTTTCCGTAATCGTGGTACACGGTTCCGCCTCCGGAGATCCGCTTGAAGACCTCGATCCCATGGAGACGACAATACTCCGTATTGACTTCAGCTTCGATCTTTTGGTTCCGGCCGACGATGACCGACGGGCGGTTGATATAGAATAACAGAACGTCCCCTGCGGGACGTTCTGTCAAAAGATACTCTTCCAGGGCGCAATTGAATGCCGGAGAGTCGGATATGCTCCTAAGCAGCAGCATACCGCGTGTTATTTTACGTGGAATGCCACGCGCAAGTCTTCCACTTCCTTGTCCGTGATCGGTTTCAGTTCGCCGATCGGGGCGGCCATAATCAGCGATTTCGCGCTGAATTCGGCTACTTCCAGCCGGTCGAACGTTTGCAGCAGACCGTCGCCGGTGATCAGCACCGAGTCGTTGGCCAGCAGTACGGCCGGAACGCTCTTCAGCGTGTCGGAAATCTTCTTGTTATCCTCGTACTGCACGCCGAACGGAATGATCGGGGTATCCTTCAGGAAGATCCAGCTTTCCGGGATCGTCCGTACGTTGAACTTCACGCCCGAAGTGCAGAAACCCATCAGGTGAGGAGGCTGCGTGATGATGATCGAGTTGATCTCCGGATGGTTCTGGTAGATCTCCTGGTGCAACGCTACCGAGCGGCTCCGGATCTTGCCCGCTTCCACCATGCCGTTTTTCACCTGCACGATGTTGCTCGGTTCGATGTCCCAGCGCGGAACGCCCGGAGGGGTGATTAGGAAGTCGTTGCCTCTCCAGCGTACCGATACGGTACCGTAGGTGCTGATCATCAATCCCTGGTCGCAAGCGCGGCGCACCATCTTGACGATCAGGCTGCGGATCGCGCGTTCGTCGGACGGGTAGGTGACCCCCATGAAGTGCGGGAAATCGGTCGGCAGCGAACGTTCGTGCTGGTCGATCTGCTCGTCGGTCAGGTAAGTCGGCTCGCCGAGCGTCTTCGCGTTGATGACCGTGCGGGCGCAGAATTCGAGCGTCTCGAAACGCTGATAAGCGTCCATCAGGTCTTCGCCGCAGAGCACCACGCCGTGGTTCTCCATGATCACGGCCTTATAGTCGGGGTGATTTTTGAATTCGGTAGCGATTTTCTTGCCCAGTCCCTGACTTCCCGGGACGTCGTAAGGAGCGAACCCGATCGTTCCGCAGACGCGTTTTGCCTGGGGAATGATGTTGGTGTTCGGAATCTGGTGCGTGATACTGAACGATACGAGTGCGGGCGGATGCGCGTGGATCACTGCGGTCATCTTCGGACGCATTTCGTAAATCGCCTTGTGGAACGGGAATTCCGAGGACGGTTTGTGCGGTCCGATCACCGTACCGTCCGCTTTTACGCAGACGATGTCTTTCGGGGTCAGCGAACCCTTGTCCACTGCTCCCGGCGTGATCCAGATGTCACCGTTTTCGTCCTTGATCGAAATGTTACCGCCCGAGGTGGTCGTCATTCCGCTCCGGTAAATGCGACCGATCACGACCGTAATCTGGTCGGCGGGGTGCATCAACTTAGTGTCTAACTGTTTCATAACCTAACTAATTGTTTTTTTAGCTCGAATGCTAAACCTGTTGTTTATCTAACTAACCTAATCGTGTTGCCTTTTTTGTAAGCCCGGCGGAAAACTTCCGTCCGCCGCCGGGCTTTGTTTTACAGTTTGACGCTAACGTTTCCCGTAACGCGCGTTTCGTGCGCGCTTACAGTTTATCGGCGTTGGCCAGCAGGTAGGCCTCCGCTTCGGGATTCCACAAACCCTTGTGCTTTTCGCAAAGTTTGTGCAGTTCGGCGTAAACCGGATTCGATTTGCCTTTTTCCCCGAATTCTGCGATCGGGGTCAGCGGCATTTCGATATGGGTGTATATCAATTTCTTTCCGCCGGGGATGCTCGGCAGGTTCAGCGTCGTTTCGATCACGGCGTTGATACCGCCTACGTGCGTTACCAGGCCGGCCGGATCGAGTCCTTTGCCCATCATCTCGATGGCTTCCTTCATGTCGTCCGTATTGCCGCCGCTGGTGCCTACGACGTGCGTGTAGGCGTAGTGTACGTTGTAGAAGTTGAATTGCGCCTTGAAATCCGTTTTGGCCGGGCCAGCGAAGAAGTTCAGGCAACCGTCGAATCCGAGGATCGCGTCTCCCTGTTCCACGACCGGAGCGACCGGAGCGAATACGAACACGTCGTCGTAGCCTTTGCCGCCGTTCAGCGCTTTCAGTTCCGCTGCCGGATCGGCCATTTTGCCGGTGTTGACGTATTTCAGTTCGATGCCGTTTTTAGCGGCTTCCGCGGGCGAATAGAGCGATGCGGCGCGATCCAGACGCGTCTGGTCGATATCGGTCACCACGATCAGCCTCGGTTTGCGGTCGGTGCGGTGGATGGCGTAGTTGATGGCGGCCAACCCCATCGGGCCCACGCCGGCGAGTACCGCCATGCTGCCGCCTTGTTTGATCTCCATCGCGTGTTTGTACGACCCGGGCGTGATGTGGTAGTTCGCATGCATCGCGCCGATCACGCACGACAGCGGTTCGGACAGCGAAGCGGGGTAATATCCGGCGCCGGTATACGGCAGCAGGCAACCGTTTTCCATCACTTCGTTCGGAATTACCACGTAGGTGGCGTCGCCGCCGATGAATTGGTACGAATAGCCCGGAGCGCTCAACACGCCGACCGGCCCTTTTTCGTAATTCAGCGCGGGTTGGATCGAGAATTTGTCGCCGGCTTTGAATTGTTTGCTCCACTTGCTGCCCACTTCGACCAGTTCCCCTGCGAATTCGTGGCCGATAATGACCGGACGCTGCGCGATGTCGCGCGGAACGCGTTTGTGGATGTCGGCCTCGTGGGAGGCTTTGTACGACGACATGCAGATGCTGTCGCACACGACTTTGGCGAGTATTTCGTTATCTTTGATCTTCGGCAGTTCGAATTCCTCCAATCGGAGGTCGTTTTTGCCGTACAGTCTTACAGCTTTTGTTTTCATGTGTTTTGGTTTTAAAAGTTCACGACGACAAGGTTTCACATGAAAAATCTAAATTTTCTGCAAAGATATACATTAAATTCATATCATGCGAATTTTTGTCATACTTATATAGGTTAAAGGCGTTACGAAACGGTTAACTGTCGGGCCCGCACCGTCCGTATTCGTACGGGCCCGATAGTCGGTGTGTTCCGTCTTCCGTTAGCTCAGCATCACCTGACCGCCGGTGACCGGTACGGCCTGCCCCGTTTCGCAGGTCTGTTCGATCAGGTACAGCACGGCTTTGGTAACGTCCTCCGGGCCGGTTCCCTTACGCATCGGAACCTGATCCATGTAGAACTTGCGGACGTCTTCGACGGTCTTCGCTCCCGGCACTTTGCCTGCGTGCAGGTATTGCAGGAACAGTCCGTTCTCGGGGTTCGACCACAGCGGCCCTTCGTAGAAGTTGCCCGGACATACCGAGTTCACCTTGATCCGGAACGGAGCCAGTTCCAGCGCGAACGACTGCGTGAGACCCACGCCGCCGAACTTGCGAAGATCAGCAACGAAGTTCGCCTTCGAACCGCGCAGACCCGATTTCGAGTTGATTTGGACGATGTCGCCGTAGTTTTCGGGCGCGTATTTGTTCTGCAGCTTCATCACGCGCGAAGCCGCTTGTGCACAGTAGAAGTAAGCGTTGTAGTTGATTTTCGTGACGAATTCGAAGTTTTCGGGCGTCATCTCTTCGAGACCGCCGGCGCGCAGAACGCCCGCGTTGCTGACGAATACGTCGAGTCCGCCGAAGTTGCACACCGTTTCGTGGATCAGGTTGCGCAGGCTCGCCGTATCGGCTACGTTCGTCTTGACGAAAATCGCGCGGTTGCTTTTGGCCATGCCGCTGAGCCGCTCGGCGGTCGCCAGACCGACCGTTTCGTTCAGGTCGGCCACCACGATGTTCGCCCCTTCTTTGATCAGACAGGCGGCGATCCCTTCGCCGAACCCCTGGGCGGCTCCGGTGACGATGATCGTCTTGTTCTCGACGCGGCCCGAAGCTCCGCCGGCGCTTACTTTGCGGCGGTAGTTTTCCACTTCCCAGTTGTCGATGAAGTCGATCTGTCGCTGGGTCATCGGGTGTTCGCCGCCGAATGCCTGCGCGATCAGGGCGATCTTCATCATGTCTTCGTAGACGTCGAGGATGATGTCGCAGCCCGCGGCGTTGTCGCCGACGGCTACCAGGCCGATCCCTTTGATCAGGATCACTTTCGGCGTGTAACCGTTCTTATTTACATACGCTTCGATCTCTTTTTCGGCCGTTTCCAGCAGCGCTTCCTTGCTATCGCAGTCGAAATAGAGGTATTTCGATTTGCAATATACGATCGCGTCCGGCGAGAACGGAGCGGCTACCTTGGCGTACTCGGCCGCCGAAGAGAGAAAGTGTTTGGTCAGTTCGTTATTGCGTACTTTCAGCGTTTTGAGACCCTGCTTGCTGAGCATCATCCGGATGGCGGGCAGCACTTCCTGAGCGCATTCGCATACCAGAACGTCTCCTTCGGGCAGTTTCGCGCCGGCCGCCTTTTCGATCGTTCCGAGCACTTTTTCGTAGATGGCTTCCACCTCTTTGGTCGTATTCGCTCCGACGAAGATGCCGTGGTTCTGCAGCAGCAGGATTGCGGGCTCCTTGCCGAATTTCGCTTTGTAGGCGTTGATCCGGTTTTCGACTTCTTTGAAGAGCACGTAACCCGGGTCGGTGTACGGAATGTAAACCGCATCGTCGCCGAACAGCTTTTGCGTTTCGGCCTCTGCGTTTTGGCCGCACATCAGGCCGTTGACCATCGTCGGATGCAGGTGTACGATGAAGTTAGCTTCCAGCGCGTTGTGCATCGACGTCTCGACCGACGGACGGCGATCTTTGGTGATGCAGGCGGCCGCCAGGTCGTTTTTGACCTCTTCCTCGCGGGCTGCCGTGTCGCTGCTGTACGTTTTTTCCGAGATCACGTTCAGCTTTTTACGGTCGAGCACCGCAAAGCCGTCCTCGGTAATGGTGGCCAGCGCGCATCCGCTCGCTTTGACCCACAGTTTTTCCGCATTTTTGTACGAAGTGTTTCCGCCGCCGGCGATGACATAGCGGCTGTCTTTGCCGTATTTGCGGGATATCTCGATCAGTTCTTCTATCTCTTTCATGATTGGTTTACGGGTTTAAAGGATGATGGATTTGATAACGCGGTCGCCGTGCTTGACGTATTCGTCGCGTTTGTCGATATCGGCCTTTCCGCGGCTGTCTACGTAGCCTTGCATACCGCTGCGGACGATGTCCTGATGGGCGGCCACGACGCAGGCGCCGCAGTAGTTGATGAATTTGAGCCGTTCGGTCAGCGGCGCGCCGCCGCGGGCGAACAGTTCGATCGGTTCCATCGCGGGCGTGTTGTGTTCCGAGCCGAACGTTACGACGAAACCGTTGTCGTGCAGGTAGCCGGCGTACTTCTCAAGCACTTCGACGCTGTTGCGCGTCGTGATGAATTCTACCGAGAAAATACCGCGCTGGCGCAGGATCTCGGCCGTTTTCACGACGTCCTGTTCGAAGTCGGTGAATCCGCCCTTCGCATCGTCCGCCAGGAACGGGTAGGTCGGGATGCCCCCGGCGGCCAGGATGATCTTGCGTACCGTGTCCATCGGCAGGAATGCTTTCGGGTCTTCCGGGACGAAAGCCGCTCCGCCCGCTTTGAGCAGGTTGCCGCGAATTTCGTTCTCGACGGCGGCGAGGTCGCCGAAGAGGGCAAGGTCAGCGAGGTCTTCCGCCATCCCAAGACCGCCGCCGCCCGGCAGCTGCTGATGCCCGGCAGCGAGACCGCC
>ERZ827496.3676-NODE-3676-length-12920-cov-3.948387_pt1 | contig 12920 bp, 10 predicted proteins | sample MGYA00519769_ERZ827496 | MGnify/ENA primary metagenome ERZ827496 (study PRJEB31778, sample SAMEA3449327) | human gut metagenome | biome: human gut; feature: human-associated habitat; material: faeces | place: United Kingdom | collected 2010/2012 ...
TGATCAAAAATGTGCAAAGACGGTATCGAGAGACTCATTCCGAGACGACACGTCGGGAATATGAGAGCTTTATGCGGATCACTCCTTGTGAGACATGTCATGGCAAGCGATTGAAAGAGTCTTCACTGGCTGTGACGGTAGGAGATAAAAATATTGCAGAGGTGACAGAAATGTCAATCCGTGATCTGCAGCAGTTTATGCAGTCCCTGACATTAACGAAGAGACAGCAGACGATAGGGGAGCTGGTGCTTCGAGAGATACATGCACGAGTTGGCTTTTTGATGGATGTTGGATTGGATTATCTGAGTTTGGCCCGCAATGCGGGTACGTTGTCCGGAGGTGAGGCGCAGCGTATCCGTTTGGCAACACAGATTGGTTCCGGCTTGGTTGGAGTAGCTTATATTTTGGATGAACCAAGTATAGGACTTCATCAAAGAGATAATGACAAACTCTTAAAAACTTTATTAAAATTACGTGATCTGGGCAATACATTGATCGTGGTCGAGCATGATGAGGACACAATGCTGGCAGCAGATCATATTGTTGATATTGGTCCCGGAGCGGGAGCGTTTGGCGGTGAAGTTGTGGCACAGGGAACAGCACAGGAGATCATGCAGAACGAAGACTCTTTGACGGGAGCATATCTTAGTGGTCGAAAGCAGATCGCAATTCCATCAAAACGCCGCAAGCCGGCAGGCTGGGTTGAGGTGCGGGGTGCAGCGGAGAATAATCTCAAAAATGTCAACGTGAAGTTTCCGGTTGGAGTGATGACCTGTGTGACAGGCGTATCAGGTTCCGGTAAGAGTTCGTTGGTCAATGAAGTATTATATAAGAGCCTGGCAAAGCAGCTTAATCGTGCGAGATGCATCCCCGGCAAGCATAAGTCGATCAAAGGACTGGAGCAATTGGACAAGGTAATTGATATTGATCAGTCGCCGATCGGTCGGACACCACGTTCAAATCCGGCAACGTATACCGGGGTGTTTGACATGATTCGTGATCTTTTCGCCTCCACGCCGGATGCGAAGGCAAAGGGTTACAAGAAAGGTCGTTTCAGCTTTAATGTGAAAGGCGGACGATGTGAGGCATGTGGCGGCGATGGAATTGTTAAGATAGAGATGAATTTCTTGCCGGATATTTATGTTCCATGTGAGGTATGTGAAGGCAAACGATACAACCGTGAGACGCTGGATGTCAAGTATAAAGGTAAGAGCATTTTTGATGTGCTTGATATGACAGTGGATGAGGCACTTCCATTTTTCGAGGCGATACCATCTATCCGTCGCAAGATAGAGACACTGCATGATGTCGGTTTATCTTATGTCAAACTTGGCCAGCCTTCGACAACGCTATCCGGTGGAGAAGCACAGCGAATAAAGCTTGCAACGGAACTTAGCCGGCGCAGCACCGGTAAAACAGTTTACATTTTGGATGAGCCGACGACAGGACTACATTTTGCGGATGTGGATCGCTTGATCAGCATTTTGCATCGGCTGGCAGAAAGTGGCAATACGGTGATCGTGATCGAACACAATCTTGACGTGATCAAGACAGCGGATTATATTATTGATCTGGGACCGGAAGGTGGCGATAAAGGTGGAACCGTCATTGCTACGGGGACGCCGGAGAAAGTAGCGGATAATCCGAATTCGTACACCGGAGTATATATTAAAAAGATGCTTGACAAACAGAAATGAGGATGGGTTATGAATGATCACAAAGGTTTTTTTGCAATGATGGCACGAATGAAATATATAGAGCGTTGGGCATTGATGCGCAATTCGGTGTCGGAGAATATATGCGAACATTCGCTGGAAGTTGCTATGCTTGCACATGGTTTAGGGATTATCGGCCGGAAACGGTTTGGAAAGGATCTTTCGCCGGAACGTCTTGCAATGTTAGGGATGTATCATGATTGTACGGAGATCATTACCGGAGATATGCCGACTCCGGTTAAGTATGCCAATGATGAGCTTAAAGAAGCATACAAGGCGATTGAAGATTCAGCAGCACATCGTTTGCTGGAAATGCTGCCGGAAGATCTGAGAGCGGAATATGAGTCGTATTTCCTGCCGGAACAGATTACGCCGGAAGAGTATCGTTATGTGAAAGCTGCCGATAAATTATCAGCGTTGATCAAATGCATAGAGGAAGAGAAGACCGGTAATCAGGAGTTTCGCAGTGCGAAGCAGGCAACTTACGAATCCCTGCAGCAAATGAATATGCCGGAGGTGACGGTGTTCTGCGAGGTGTTTTTGCCGGAGTATTATAAGACTTTGGATGAATTAGAACATTGATCTGACTGTGATAGAAAGGGAGGCAAAATTATGCCCGGAGTGTTATTTGAAGGTGGCTCATTTCGAGCAATTTTTAGCTGTGGAGTGATGGACGCATTATTGGACCAGGATGTAATGTTTCCGTATTGCATTGGTGTGTCGGCGGGAGCTGCAGATTCCGCCAGTTATATTTCGCGACAGAAGGAACGAAATCTGAATATGCTGCTGCGGTATCGTAATGATAAACGTTATATGGGACTGCGAAATTATTTTAAGAAAGAGCATAGTTTATTTGGCGTAGATTTTGTTTTTCGAAAAATGCCCAATGTTTTGTTCCCATTTGATATGGATACCTTTCAGAATTATGCCGGAGATTATGTTGTGGTAACAACGGATGCCAATACCGGCAAACCACATTATTTTCATAAAGAAGACGTAGATGATCGATTTGATGTGATTTGTGCCAGTTGTGCGCTGCCGGTGTATTTTCAGGCGGTGCATATTGGAGGGGGAGCATATTATGATGGCGGTGTATCTGATCCCGTGCCGATCCGTCGACTACAGAGAGACGGACATCACAAAGCATTGATCGTTTTAACCAGACCGGAAGGTTATCGTAAAGCGTGCGGCAGATCGGATCGCTTTGCAGCGGGAGTGCTGCGCAGACGATATCCGGCAATCGCAGATAATTTATTGCATCGCTACAAGACATATAATGAATCGGTACAAATATGTGAAAAGATGCAGGAGGAAGGCAATGCCGTATTGATCCGCCCGTCAGAACCGCTTAGCAGCTTTGAAAAAGATACGGATGTACTGCGTCGTTCATACCAAATGGGGTATGATATGGCAATGAACCGGATGGATGAGATCAAGGCATTATTTTAGGCAAAAAACATTGGAATCCTTTGAAATAGCAAAGGAAATGAAAAATTTATACATTTTTTATTTCTTTTTTTAGGGAAATAGGGTATAATAGGCATGGTTTTTGAAAACTAACTCTGCAAAGAGGCATAAAATGCGGGTTTGCAGAAATCTATTCTTCCACAGTGGAAGAGAATCAAAAGATGGAGGGAAAAGTTATGTTAGTATCAGCAAAAGAGATGCTTACCAAAGCAAAAGCTGGCAAGTATGCAGTAGGTCAGTTCAACATCAACAATCTGGAGTGGACAAAGTCTATTCTTTTGACAGCACAGGAATTAAAGTCCCCTGTTATTTTAGGTGTGTCTGAGGGCGCAGGAAAGTATATGTGCGGTTACAAGACAATTGTTGGTATGGTAAATGGTATGATTGAAGAGCTTGGAATCACTGTTCCTGTAGCACTTCATTTGGATCATGGTTCATATGAAGGAGCAAAGGCATGTATTAATGCAGGATTCTCATCCATCATGTTTGACGGATCTAGTCTTCCGATCGAGGAGAACATCGCTAAGACAACAGAGCTTGTTAATGCATGTGGTATCTTAGGTCTTTCTTTGGAAGCCGAGGTAGGTTCTATCGGTGGTGAAGAAGATGGCGTTATAGGTGCAGGTGAGTGTGCAGATCCAGATGAGTGCAAGGCGATTGCGGATCTTGGTGTTACAATGCTTGCAGCAGGTATCGGTAATATCCATGGTAAATATCCGGACAACTGGGCAGGATTAAGCTTCGAGACATTGGATGCAATCCAGGCCAAGACAGGAGATATGCCATTAGTATTACACGGTGGTACAGGTATTCCGGCAGACATGATCAAGAAAGCAATCTCTTTGGGTGTTGCTAAGATTAATGTAAATACAGAGTGCCAGTTAGCATTCCAGGAAGCTACTCGTAAATATATCGAAGAGGGTAAAGACCTTCAGGGTAAAGGATTTGATCCTCGTAAGCTTCTTGCACCGGGTGCTGAGGCAATTAAGGCTACCGTTAAAGAGAAGATGGAATTGTTCGGATCTGTAGGTAAGGCTGAGTAATGATACTGTCGTAATTGTACGTGAAGAGGTATTGTATAGCATAGAAGCAGGAAACAATTTTGTGGCACAAGAGACAGAATTGTTTCCTGTTTTCCACTATACGGAGTAAAGTGCCGGTGTATTTTTAGAAAAGCAGTGACACTATAACACGATACAGATTCATGTAGAGTAGAAATGAGGATTAGTGTGAATCGAGCAGAATTTTTGTCTATATTACGTGAGAGTTTGGAAGGAAATATGCCGAAAGAGGATGTGGAAGCTAATCTTCGGTATTATCGGGATTATTTTGCACAGAGCGAACACAGTGACAAAGAGGTTTGCGAAGAGCTGGGAGATCCCCGTCTTATTGCAAAGTCCCTGATCGATGCATATATGGCATCTAAAGGATCTGATGCAAATCAATATATGGATCAGGCGCGCAGTGAATACAGCCAGACTTATGGAGAAACTTATGGGCATGAGACGGAGAATGGTATTTCGAAACTATTTCGTTATCTTATCATAGGTGCAGGAATTGTAGTTTTTATGATATTGCTAGTTTTTTTGCTCCGCTTTGCGTTGGTGATCTTAGTGCCGATTGCATTGATCGTGATTGCTTTAAAGTTGATTCGAGGAGATTTTTAGCAGGCAATATTTAGTTAAAGGATAGAAATTAGTACGATGTATAAGATATTAGCAAAAGATGGAAGAGCAAAACGTGCACAGCTTGAGACAGTGCATGGAACAATACAGACACCTGTTTTTATGAATGTTGGAACGGTTGGTGCGATGAAAGGTGCAGTTGCGACTACGGATATGCAGCATCTTAAGACACAAGTGATGCTGTGTAACACATATCATCTGCATGTTCGCCCTGGCGATAAGATTATTCGCCAACTGGGAGGATTGCATCATTTTGTGGCATGGGATAAGCCGATCTTGACAGATTCCGGTGGATTTCAGGTGTTTTCTTTGGCGGGATTGCGTAAGATCAAAGAAGAAGGCGTGTATTTCAATTCCCATATTGATGGACACAAGATATTTATGGGCCCGGAAGAGAGTATGCAGATTCAGTCTAATATAGCGTCAACGATAGCGATGGCATTTGATGAGTGCCCGCCACATCCGGCAACAAGAAAGTATATGCAGGATTCTGTGGATCGCACAACACGCTGGCTGGAACGCTGCAAGAAAGAGATGGCAAGGTTGAATGCTTTGCAGGATACGATCAATCCGAATCAGATGTTATTTGGTATTAACCAAGGTGGAACATTTCAGGATATTCGTATTGAACATGCAAAACGTATTTCGGAGATGGATCTGGATGGCTACGCATTAGGTGGATTAGCAGTCGGAGAATCGCACGAAGAGATGTATCGCATCTTGGATGAGACGGTACCATATCTTCCGGAAAATAAACCGACATATTTGATGGGTGTCGGGACTCCTGCTAATATTTTAGAGGCAGTAGAGCGTGGCGTTGACTTTTTTGATTGTGTGTATCCGGCGCGTAACGGTCGTCATGGACATGCATACACAAATCATGGAAAGATGAATCTGTTAAATGCCAAATATGAATTGGATGACAGACCATTGGATGAAACATGCGATTGTCCGGTATGCAAGCACTATAGCAGAGCGTATATCCGCCATCTGCTTAAGGCAAAGGAAATGCTTGGACTTCGTCTTATGGTAACGCATAATTTGTATTTTTATAACACAATGATGGAAGAAATACGTGATGCCATTGAAAAAGGGTGTTACGCACAATATAAAAAGCAAAAATTAGAACAATTACAGGAGGAAACAAAATGAATTTAGCAGTATTAGCAGGACAGGCAGGATCACAGAATGCAGGAGGAAGTATCATGACAATGGTAATTCTTTATGCCGTTATCATTGGTATCTTTTGGTTCTTTGCAATCCGTCCACAGAGCAAACAGAAGAAAGAGCATGAGAACTTACTCAGTACGTTAGAAGTTGGAGACAGCATTCTGACGACAAGTGGTTTTTTTGGCGTTGTAATTGACATCAAGGATGAGATTGTTATCGTTGAGTTTGGCAGCAACAAAAACTGCCGTATTCCAATGAAAAAGGATAACATTGTTGAGATTGACAAACAGACTGAGGATTAAGATCTTACTAAGGCTTCTCATACCGGAAGGATTTGAGGTATGGGAAGTTTACATGCAAAGATTGTGTAGATGCAACAGAATATGACAAGAAAAACAGCCTCTGAAGGTATTATGTAATACTTCAGAGGCTGTTTTTGGAATATTATTTTGCTGCGCTGATCGTTGACTTTATGAGCGCGCAGCATATTCTTTCATTTGCTGCAGATATTCGTAAGGTACAGCAAGTTGTCCCATGCCGGAACCAAGGGAAATGTGTGGCTTATTTGTTCCATGGAAATCAGAACCGCCACTGGGGAGCAGGTCAAATTTTTTGGCAATATTTCGGATGAAATATTCATCTTGTTTGCTATAAGTGGAATATTTAACCTCTATACCTAACAGACCATATTCCTTTAATTCGGTGAGCAGGCTGCAAAGTTCCTTTTCGGAAAGATGATAGAGAAGTGGATGCGCCAGTATTGGCACGCCACCGGCTGCTAAGATCGTTTTGATCCCCTCTTCTCTGCTAATATATTCGCGTGGTACATAATAAGGTGCTGAGGGGTCAAGGTAACCATCAAAAGCTTCAGCGGTATTCTTTACAACGCCATACTTGATCAATAGACGTGCAAAGTGTGCTCTTGTGACAACAGCATCTGGATTTCCATTTGTCAATTCTTCCATTGTGATCGGAATGTTATCCCGCCGAAAGCGTGCAGCCATTTCTTCGTTACGAGCGTCTCGACGTTTGATCATGATCTGTGACATTTTCTGAAATCCTTCATGCGTATGATCAATAAATAATCCCACGATGTGAATATCGCGGTCACGAAAACCGACAGACAATTCAGTCCCCGGGATGGCCTCGATCGCCATATCTTTAGCGGCTTCTAAAAAATCCGGAATACCCTCCACTGTATCATGATCTGTCAGAGCGATTGCCTGCAAACCGCAGGAAACAGCCTTATTAACAAGCTCTGACGGGGAACATGTCCCGTCGGAAAATGTAGAATGTGTATGTAAATCAACGGTTCCCATAAGTATCTACCCTTTCTTGTTTTGAACACTCAAATATCACATTTATTATGGATGTGTGAAGTAAGAGTGTATTTATTGTATATTTACGGTATCAGTATAGCATAATCAGGCAAAAGAAGCATACATAAAATATAGTATGTAAGATTTGTGTGAAGGAGGCTGTTTTTTTGAAAAAAAATGTCATTTCATTTTGTGTTGTGTTGGGGCTTATGTATGTGTTTTCTGTCGTTCTGCTTGGTATTGGGTCGGTCATCATTTGGAAAACAGGTGTAACGGCAAAGAGTATCAGCATGGCGGTCATTCTTGTATACGTACTTAGCTGCTTTGGAGGAGGATTTCTTCTGGGTAAAAAAACGGGAAGCCGCAAATTGTTATGGGGATGCTTGATTGGAGCTGTTTATTTTGGAATTTTGCTGTTGATCGGTCTTGCTGCCGGTAATACAACACTTGCTGGAAATTCTTGGATATTTAGTGGTGGAATTGTGTGTGCAGTAGCTGGAATGGTCGGTGGAATGCTTGCTCCGGTATCAGAAGGATAATTGTTACATTTATTTAATAGAAAAGTAACTAATCTGTGATACTATTCATGAGGAATATGTTATCATAGGTAAATGCGTGGCTTGACTATAGAGCTGTCAAGCTGTTGAATATAAATAAATGGAGGGGCTATTATGGTAACAAAGGAAGACGAAAAGATAATGGAGAGTTTATCGGATCGAAGCCGCAGAGAACGGAGCGAACGTAGAAGAAACAGACGCAGAAGTGGTTTGATCTTCGGAAATATAGCATTAGCGCTTGGCATCGTGGTCGTTGTTTTGGTAATTCGAGTGATCGCATTGGGTACACCGAATGCAGATAAGGAGAAAGCTGCTCATAAAATAGCAGAGAAAGCAACGGCAACACCGATCGCAACACCGACTGCATCGCCGACGGCGACGCCGAATGGTGCAGATCATTGGATCCGTAAAGATTTGGATGCATCAAAGCCGATGATTGCATTTACATTTGACGATGGTCCATATGCTAAGGTGACCAGACGCATTTTAAAAGCATTGAATAAAAGCAACGGACGCGCCACTTTCTTTGTGGTAGGTAATCGTGTGCCGGAATTTAGCGAAACACTTGCGTTACAGTATGAGCAAGGTAATCAGATCGGAAGCCACACCTTTGATCATAAGGACTTGAGCAAAATGAAAGCCAAGAAGATCAAATGGGAAATTAATAAAACCAATCAAAAAGTATCAAAAGTTATTGGATGTAATACTACAGCGCTTAGACCGCCTTATGGTAATGTGAGCGATACAATGCGTAAAACGATCAAAACGCCGATGTATTATTGGAGCATCGATAGCGAGGACTGGAAGAGCAGAAATGCAAATTCCATTGTGAAACGTTGCAAGGATGCAAAAGATGGTGATATCATATTGATGCATGATCTATATCCTACGACTGCAGATGCGGTAGAAAGATTGGCACCATATTTTGTTAAAAAAGGATTCCAATTGGTAACACTTGACGAGATGTTTTATTACAAGCACAAGGATGCAGAGCCGGGAAATGTGTATTTTTCCGCACGATAAATCCGGATATAACAAATGAAAATAAAATGAATTGAGATTGGCAAGGATTTGATGATTCAAACCTTGCCAATTGTATATTTACTATGGTATAATGATATTTGGCGTGATTTCTTATTCACGCAAAAATTGCAGTTATTAAAAGGAGAAAAGCAACATGAAGAACAAGAAAAAGGGATTACTGCATATTATTGTTATTTTAGCAGTAATTGCACTGTGTTCTTTTACTACTTTGGTAGGCTTTACAAAAGCGCATAAAGGAAGCGCACGTAACATCAAGCTCGGTCTCGATCTGGCTGGTGGAGTAAGTATTACCTATGATGTAGTAGGGGACAAGCCAACGGATGCCGAATTGAAAGATACGGTAACGATGATGCAGAAACGTGCAGAGGTACATAGTACGGAGTCATCGGTAGTTACTGATGAGAAGGGCCGTATCGTGATCGATATTCCGGGTGTTGATGATGCAGAGAAAGTATTGTCAGATTTAGGTAAGGAAGGTTCTTTGGACTTTGTCGCACAGGATGATATGGATCTATCCAGTGGCAAGCCGGTTTATACAAAGACAATTTGTACCGGTAAAGACATCAAGAGTGCAGAGGCCGGAACGACACAGGATGAATCTACCAAGACGAAAAAGTACGTTGTATCATTGAAGTTTAAGAGCAAGGGTACTAAGGCATTTGCTACGGCAACAGAAGAAGCAGCACCTTCTCATAAGATGATCTACATCGTATACGATGGAAAAGTAATTTCCAATCCGGGTGTAACTGAGGCGATCACAAATGGTGAGGCACAGATCTCCGGTGGATTTAAGACATATGATGAGGCAGAAGAACTTGCTTCTTATATCCGTATCGGTGCACTTCCGGTCGAGTTAAAGGCAGCACAGTCTCAGGTGGTAGGTGCACAGCTTGGTCTTGACGCAATTCAGTCCAGTTTGTTAGCCGGTGCGATCGGTTTTGGATTGGTTGTATTATTTATGATTATTTTCTATCGTCTGCCAGGTTTGGCATCTTCTATCGCATTGGTGTTCTATTTGGGACTGATGTTAGTAGCTTTGAATGTCTTAGATATTACACTGACACTTCCTGGTATCGCCGGTATCATATTGAATATCGGTATGGCGGTCGATGCGAACGTAATTATCTTTACGCGTATTAAGGAAGAGCTTGCCAAAGGAAAATCCGTTCAGTCAGGTATTAAGATTGGTTTTGACAAGGCGTTATCTGCTATCGTTGATGGTAACGTAACCACCTTGATCGCTGCAGCAGTATTGTATGTAAAGGGATCCGGTACAGTTAAGGGCTTTGCTACAACATTGGCACTTGGTATCATTTTATCCATGTTTACAGCACTTGTTATTACGAAGTTGCTGTTGAATGCGATGTATTCCCTTGGTATGGATGATGTGAAGTACTTCGGTGTGGAGAAGCCGAGAAAGCCGATTCGCTTTGTGGAAAATCGCTTGAAGTTTTTCTGCATTTCCGGTGCGATCATTTTGGCATGTGTTGTTACCTTAGGTGTTAATAAAGCATCCAGATGCGGTGGCAACATTTTGAATTATGGTTTGGATTTCTTAGGAGGTACTACGTATGACATTACCTTCCCGGATAAAACAGATCTGAATGCAGATCTTAAGTCTGATCTTGAGAAACTGTTTAGTAAGACGGCAAAATCTAACGATGTAGTCATTTCAGAAGTTGCCGGACGCAATGCATTGTCTGTCAAGACAGTTGAGTTGAACGAGAAACAGCGCAATACGTTGAATGCAGCATTAGAGAAGACTTATGGTGTTGATGAGAAAAATATTGAGAATCAGAATATCAGTGCTTCGGTATCGGATGATATGAAGAGCGATGCTGTGACAGCAGTAGTTATCGCAGTTATCTGTATGCTGATCTATATCTGGTTCCGATTCAAAGACGTTATATTTGCGGGAAGTGCAGTACTTGCATTGATACATGACGTTATTGCTGTCATTTTGGTATATGGTCTGACAAAGATTTCCGTCGGAAATACATTTATCGCATGTATGCTGACAATTGTCGGATATTCCATCAATGCAACAATCGTCATCTTTGACCGTATTCGCGAGAACTTACAGGTTCATAGCAGCGAAGAAGCATTGGCTGAGGTTGTTAATGAGAGTATCACACAGACATTGACACGAAGCATTAACACTTCATTAACAACAATTATCACAGTTGTTGTACTTGCAATCCTTGGTGTTGATTCTGTCAAAGACTTCGCAATTCCGTTGTTAGCCGGTTTTATCTGCGGTGGTTATTCTTCCGTATGTATCACTGGTACACTGTGGTATTCTTGGAAACGCGTACAGTTTAAGCGTAAGAAAGCTAAGAAGTAAAAGCGTTCTTATAAGGCAAGGATAGATTAAATATGGCGTTGCTTTTGGTGACGTTACCGAATAAAAACAGGCATTTTGAAAATTATTCAAAATGCCTGTTTTTTACTTGCCGGTCAATCTATTTTTGACATACGAAAGATACCCAGTCACCCATGGTGTTACGCTCCAGTATCGTAAAGTTATTGCGAAGCAATGCTTGTTCAACCGCATCTGATTTTTCGTTAAGAATACCAGAGGAAATAAAGATGCCGCCCGGTTTTATGAAATCGCCGATATAATCGGAAAGTGGAATGATCACATCCGCCAAGATATTTGCTACAGCAATATCAAACGGTTCGCCGGTCTGTTTTTTGACGGCAGCAGCATCTTCTAATATGTTTGCGTGAATAGCAGTGATGCGAGAGGCATCAATGCCATTAATCTCAGCGTTTTCGATTGTTCCGGTTACGGCAGAGGGGTCTATATCCAGACAAAAGGCTGATTTTGCACCACATAGCAGAGCAGCAATTGCCAAAATACCGCTGCCGCAGCCGGCATCCATAAGACGTGTATCGTCATGAATATAATTACGTAGTGACAGGAGGCATAATTTGGTTGTTTCATGTGTTCCGGTGCCAAAGGCCGAACCGGGATCAATAGATAACACAATATCACTTTCCGAACAATCTTCTGGTACAGGTTCCCAAGTGGGCTTGATCAGAACATCATCAGCAATGCGGAAAGGTTTGAAATTTTCTTTCCATTTGTCTTTCCATGCACTGTCGTCCTCAACCTGATATGTCAATTCGCTGAATGTGATCGGAGCAAATGAAGAAGCTTTCTCTACACGTGTAGTAAAAGCTTTGATAAATGCTTCCGGCTTTGTTAAAAGACGATCTGGTACATTTTGCTCGATTTCTGCATCACGCAATGATGAGCCGGTGCTATAAAAAGCATCGGAATCTCCATCAATGACATCACTGTAAAATACTAAAACAGCTTCGCCGTTGTCTGGTGGGAGTTCCGCCGGAATATCCGTATACATTTTGCGTTCTTCTTCCGCTGATAAAGGAACATTGTCCTGTAATTCATAGCCATTCACACCAAATTCTGTCAACAATTCACCAATCCTGCTGCTCGCATCGGTTGTTGTCTTAAGTTCATATCTGATCCACTGCATATTTTCCTCATCTTTCCAAATCCAAAATTGGACTTAAACTAATAAATAGATTTCGCGTCTAAAAATAGATTTCGTCTAAAAATAGACTTACGGTGTCACAACTGCTATACTAAACACAAACTTTCCACCTATGAAAAGTTTGCGCTTATGACTCGAACTTCGCACGTCCCTAGACGCTGTCAGGCCACATATTGCTTGTTATGTCATAATACTTGCGCATGATTTCTGCGCATAATGGAGTTTCGAAGAAACTCCCAAGATAAGCACAGTGTGCTTACAATGTCCATAATATGTCAGCTATTTTGCAGCCAACAAACTAAATTGTTCTGCCATCAGGGTACTAAGATAATTGCCACAGAACCCAGAGTTTTTACAGTGATTTCTAAATTTTGTTGTCTCTGATGGTTGATTTACATGCCTTTCGGAAACTCGAAGTCCCGGAAGCAAGGTAATCATCATT
>ERZ827496.3679-NODE-3679-length-12910-cov-3.715908_pt1 | contig 12910 bp, 12 predicted proteins | sample MGYA00519769_ERZ827496 | MGnify/ENA primary metagenome ERZ827496 (study PRJEB31778, sample SAMEA3449327) | human gut metagenome | biome: human gut; feature: human-associated habitat; material: faeces | place: United Kingdom | collected 2010/2012 ...
ACATACTGTTCCATATCACACCTCTTATTTATTTTCACTCCATGAGCAGAATTAAAGTACATCCTTTGCAGAACACCGGAAAATCCGGTTTTTTGCGTATTTTCTAAGGCGTACCTCACATTTCAAATGAATATATGATTATACTAAATGATCATCTTATTTCAAAGTCAGTTGTATATTATAGCATATATTTGTCATTTGTAAACAAAAATTATTTACCACGGTCCATTCCCTGACCTGTAATAATCATTTTCCCTGCTCTCTGGTATGTATTATCTCCAGAATTGCTCTGAGACTTTCATCCAAATCTTTCCCCTCTTCATCAATGGTAATATCTGCATATTTTTCATATAAAGGTACTCGTTCTTCATAAAGATCTTTCAGGCTCTGTCCTTCCTTGAGCAGAACTCCGCGGCCTTTCAGATTGCCAAGTCTTTTGGATAAAGATTCCAGAGATAATTTGAGATACACAACTTTTCCAATGGACTTCAGATGCTCCATCGCCTCTTCGCAGTAAATAACACTGCCGCCTGGCGCAATGACCGTATCTGTTACATGAATATCTGCATTGACACGGTTCTCAATTTCCTTGAATCCCATGTATCCTTCTTCTTCAATGATCTCACGCAGACGTCTTCTTTCCTGTTTCTGTATCAAAAGATCAGAATCAAGGAACTCATATCTTAAAGCTTTTGCAAGGATAACTCCTATCGTACTTTTCCCTGAACCGGGCATTCCAATTAATGTCACATTATTCATGTCTATGTCCTTTCATTTTATCACACATTATCTGTGCCTGCAATTTGCATGTTGCTGCTCACTTGCCTCTTTTTCCGGAAGCTTTTTTCTTCTTTTTTACACTGTAGCCAAAAGTTCCCAGCTTCTTACCAATTCCAAGATATTCACCGTGGGAATATACCAATGGTTTCGCATCATTGAGATGAAATTTCTTCTTCTCATCCATATACTGCTGATCAGCATGAACTGCAAGTACATCTGCCACAAACATATGATGGGAACCTAATTCCAAAACCTGCTTCACTCTGCACTCAATACTTACCGGAGACTCTGCGATCATCGGTGCTTTGACAAAATCTGCTTTCTCTTTTGTAAGTTTCATTTCTTTGAATTTATCAACATCACGTCCGGAACGTACTCCGCAGTAATCAGTCGCATACGCAAGCTTTTCTGTTGTAAGGTTTATTACAAATTCCCCAGTCTTCCTGATCATATCATAGGAAAAACGGGATGGCCGCACAGAAATGGAAACCATTGGCGGATTTGTACATACCGTACCTGCCCATGCAACTGTAATAATATTGTCATTGCCTTCACCGTCAGAAACGCTTACCATAACTGCCGGAAGCGGATATAACATATTTCCTGCTTTCCAGGTTTCTTTTGCCATTTTACTCTGTCCTCGATTTAATTATAATCATTCTGTCCTGCCTGAGCCGCTTCCATAAGTGCAGGTATCAACTGTTTCTTACGTGAAACTACACCTTTCAGGTCAAACACTCCGTCTTTAGGTTCCATATGAAATGCAATGCTGGCCATTTCTTCGCTTCCCTCACCATAATAAAGAAGTTCTGTAGATTCTTCAATAATGTTAGTAAGCATAAAGAATACGCGGGTAACTCCATGACGCCCGCACTCGCTGACCATAAACGGAACCAGACGTTCTTTGATTTCTACCAGTTCATCACTGTCCATAGAACTGATCTGTCCAACCCCAAAGTTAATATCATCCTCTGCAATAAATTTCTTATAATCCTGATAGAAGATTTCTTCCGGTGATTTATCTTTAAGATTACTTCCGGCCTTAAACATCTCTCTGGCAAACTGCTCAATATTAATTCCGGCGATCAGTGCCAGAGCTCCTGCTGCCATTTTATCAGATAATGTACAGGTCGGTGAACGGAACATCAGTGTATCTGAAATAATCGCAGCACAGAGAAGACCTGCAATGTTTGGTGAAATCTCCAGTTTCTGCTCACCGTACATTTCATACAGAATTGTTGCGGTACATCCAACCGGCTGATTTCTGAATGAAATCGGAGCCATAGTTTCCAGTGAACCAAGTTTATGATGATCAATAATCTCCACAATCTCAGCTTTATCAATATTATCTACCGCCTGGTCTTTCTCATTATGGTCCACAAGCGCAACTTTCTTCTTGTGCATATCCAGAAAGTTTCTTCTTGAAATAGTTCCGATACATTTTCCCTTTTTATTAATTACAGGGAATGCACGATGACGATGTTTAATCATCTCATTCTGAATGTCATCAGTAAAATCCTCTGTACTAAATGTAACCAGATTATCGGTTTTCATAATGTATCTTACAGGAATACTCTGATTGATCAATCGTGCAATAGTAAAGGTATCATATGGAGACATAATGATAGCAATTTCCTTTTCATGCGCAAGCTTTATGACTTTCTCACTTACTTCTATTCCCATACCAACAATAATACAGCTTACATTTTGAGCAATTGCCTGAAGGTGATCCTCTTCTCTGTCTCCCATGATGATCAGATCATCCTCCTCAATATAAGCTTTAAGCATTTCCGGATTTGCAGTTCCTACCAGAACCTTTCCCTTTGTAAAATATCCATGCTCATTTCCCTCTATTACTGTACCGGCAATAGTTTCAGCAATTCTTTTATACTGTGTTTTTGCTCTGGAAAGAAGATAACTGTCTGTTGTATCCATATAGGTCTTAGCAATATCTCCAATTGTGATCAGTCCCTCAAGCTGCCCTTCCTTATCCTTGATCGGAAGCGAAACAATACTCTTCTCCATCATAAGATCCCATGCATTTTTCAACGATATACTCTTGTCTGCATCCGGGCTTACACGGATATCCATATCCTTTACCTGTGTTCCGATATTAGACAGATATCCCGGTGGCTGCATGCCGAAACGGTTTAATACATATTCGGTTTCTTCGTTAATCTGTCCTGCACGTTTCGGAACATATTTTACCTTCTGAGAAGTTCTGTTCTTTATGTCCGCATAGGCAATTGCTGAACAAATAGAATCCGTGTCAGGATTCTTATGGCCTATTACAAATATTTTCTCCTGATTTTTCATACAGAATTTAACCTCAATCTACTAATCTAATTTTATGTTTGCAAAAAGTGCACCAAGAGAAGTGGACGCTTCTTCTTTAGAATCCGGAAGCTCAAACACTTCTTCTTCAATTTCTTTCGCCATCATATCTGTTGCTTCTTTGATGCTCAGGCTCAATTTTCCATCTTTAACTGCAGTTACTTTGACTTTTACTTTATCACCCACTGCCAGAACTTCCGATGGTTTCTTGATTCTCTTCTCGCAGATCTGAGAAATGTGTACAAGTCCTGATAAACCATTTCCAAGGTTTACGAACGCACCATATGGCTGCAGGCTTTCAACGACGCCTTCTGTTACCAGACCCACCTGCACATTGGAAATTTTTGCCTTTCTCTCCTCTTCTGCTTTCTCTCTTAATATTTCCTTTGCTGAAAGAATTAATCTTCCTTTTTCTTTATCAATGTCAAAAACCTGAACCTGGATTGGTTTATTCAGGTATTCATTTGTATCCTCTACATAGCTTAATGCAAGCTTGGATGCAGGAATAAATCCGCGTACGCCTTCTACATAGGCGATCACACCGCCGTTCACAATTCCTTTTACTACTACATCAAGAACTTCTCCCGAATCCTTTAACTCTTTTAATTTGTCCCATGCAAGCACATCTGCCGCTTCTACTCTGGACAGGAGAATATTTCCGTTTCCATCGTCTTTTTTCACAACAGTTGCAGAAACCTCATCTCCCACATGTACTTCTTCCTTTAATGAAAATCCCGGTTCTCTGCTGTAGTCCTCTGCGGGAATGATTCCCTCTGCATAATATTTAAGGTCGATCACAACCTCTTTCTCATCTACACTGATTACAGTTCCTGTAAGAATATCGCCCTCTTCAATTTTCTTAAAAGAAGCCTCTAACTCTTTTTCGTAATCTTTCATTGATTCAGCCATTATCAGATCTCCTTTGCCTGGATTTTTTATATAATGCCAACTTTTTGCAAACATTATAGCACAATAGCTCCAATAATGGAAATCCGAAATTACAGGTAAACAGTAACCCAATTTTACAAATGGATATTTACACAAACTGATAATTATATGTTATAATAATGTTATTATTCACCAAGAACAACTCTATGCATTACAAAGCATAGCTGAAAGGATATTTATACATGAATTATGATTCCGTCCCGCTGAGGGACTTTAAAGAACTGAATGACTGGGAAACTGTCATTTTTGTATATAAGTCTGCCCTGAAACAGGTAAGAACTAAGATTGATATTTTAAACGATGAATTTCAGCACCGACATAAATACAATCCCATCGAGCACGTGAAATCCAGAATTAAAACTCCTGAAAGTATCGTAAAGAAATTAAAACGACATGGTTATGAATCCAGCATTGAAAATATGGTCCGTTACGTCAATGATATCGCTGGTATCCGTATCAGCTGCTCTTTTACTTCTGATATTTATCTGATAGCAGATATGCTTTCCAAACAGAATGATCTGACAATCCTTGCCAGACGTGATTACATGAAGAATCCGAAAAAGAGCGGTTATCGAAGTTACCATATGCTGGTCACCACACCTGTTTTTCTTTCAGACAGTATTATTGATACAAAAGTAGAAATACAGATCCGCACTGTTGCACAGGATTTCTGGGCAACACTGGAACATAAAATGCATTATAAATTCGAAGGTGACGGACCTGATTACATCACAAAGGAATTAAGAGAATGTGCCAGGTACGTAGCGGAGCTGGATGCCCGCATGGAAGAACTAAATAACGAAATCCAGAAATATGGAAAATTAACAGACAAAAAAATGCCGCAGTAATCATAACTACTGCGGCATAACTAATCAAAAAGCAATCAATTCTATCCAAACCCTTCATTTATAAAATCTCCCATAAAACGAGGAGTGCCCCGGCAGTGGTTTACCGGGGCTATTATTATGAAAAAAATTTATGTGTAATGATAACACATTACAACGTCTTTCGTAGGTTCTTTCGAACTGTTTATATAATAACAATCATTTATGAACAAAATATGAACTCGCAGTTAACTTTCGTTCATTTGCACAATTAATTCTACTTTTTTTATTTTTTTTTAGAGAAATAACACATATTTTTTTGTTTTCTCTTATTTGTCAGTTGTATAACTTGTATACTCCCGTTACGTTCATATGTCCGCATCGGGCGGATAATTTTTAGTTAAAAAAGCTCTTTGCAAAATCAAACAACTTATTCAGGATTCCCTTCACTTCTTCCTTACCGATGCCTAATTCCTCTAACTTGTCATAAACCTTTGTCACAGTACTTCTGAGCTGCTCTTCATCAATATTAGTATCTTTGACCTGTTTTACGATCTTAACCACTTTGTTCTCTTCCTCATCAGTCAGACTTACTCCTACTGTACTTTCTGCAGTCTGAATCAGTGACTTAATCTGCTCATCAGAAATGTCCTGCTGATCTACCGCATCCTTTACATACATAATAATATCTACTACAGCATCAGGATCTGATGCAAGTGAATCAATAGCATTATCAGTAATAACTTCCTGTACAGCTGTAGATGAATCTGATGCCATTGCAGGTACAGCAGGTGTTGTACACATAATTGTTCCCGCAAGAATAAGTGCTCCTAATTTCTTTATTGTCATAATTGTATTTCCTCCATAATCTCAGGCTGCCTGTGGCTGCCGTTTCCATATGCAGATAATATATCCACCAGTCTATTCCTTTTTCTGTATGACCATATCTGCTCATTTCTCATTTACCGGCCCCATTATAGCATACCTACCATGCTTTCTGTAAAATAAACATCACTTATCTGCTATTCCTTTATCCCCCAATGTAACTGCATCAAATAATATAAAAAGCATCCGGTGGCTAAACGGATGCTTTTTATATTACGTTCAAATTTATTTTTTAAAAGGAAGGAGAGTTAATTGCCTTTCCCGGCAATCAACATATGAAAAAGAAATTTTATAAAAATAATGTTGGCTTTATTATTTTTATGCACTTAGTATATCCTGCAATTATGATAGAATCATGTTTAAGTTGTGAAAATTTTTTGAACAAATGTCAAATGAATTATGAAGGCAGTAAATAACTCTCCGCATTGTGCTCCAGGAATGTTCATCAGTAGTTTCTCTATAAACTACTGAATGCATTTGCCAGCTGTGCAAACTGCTCCAGGGTCAAAGCCTCTCCTCTGATATTCAAAGAAAGTCCGCACATTCCCAGGGCTTCCTCAATCTGCTCCTTTGAAAATGGAATCTCAGGTGAATTTTTCAATCCATTCAACAGTGTCTTTCTTCTCTGGTTAAAAGATGCCCGGATAATTCGAAACATTAACTTCTCATCCTTCACATCAACCGGCGGCTGTGCATACCTTTCCAATCTGATCACTGCACTTCCAACCTTTGGTCTTGGCATGAAGCAATTTGGCGGCACATTTGCTACAATCTGAGGCTTTGCATAATACTGCACTGCCAATGACAGAGCCCCGTAATCTTTTGTTCCGGGTCCTACCTGCATTCTGTCAGCAACCTCTTTCTGCACCATAATAGTAATCGAATCAATAGGAACCTGATTCTCAAACAGCCCCATGATAATCGGGGTAGTAATATAATACGGCAAATTGGCAACAACCTTGATCGGACGCCCCTGATTTTTTTCCAGAGCAAGCTTTCTGATATCCACTTTCAGGATATCATTATTGATCACAGTTACATTATCCCAGTCTTTGAGTGTATCCTGCAGAATCGGAATCAATGTTGTATCAATTTCAACAGCAGCAACTTCTCTAGCTGCCTCAGCCAGATATTGAGTCATAGTTCCAATTCCAGGCCCAATCTCCAGTACAAAATCGTCCTTTGTTATCTGTGCAGAATCTATTATTTTATCCAGAACATGGGTATCGATCAGAAAGTTCTGACCAAACCTTTTCTGGAACGCAAAATTATACTTCTGAAGCACTTCTATTGTATACTTTGGATCTCCTAGATACGGTCTGGTCATAATTTTAACTCCCTTTTCTTATATTATTTGCTGAAATCTTTTTCGTACAGAACAATATATCCATCTCTGTCCATACATTTCTTTGATATGTTACGTTTAAATTTGCGGATTCCGCCCTGTGACTTGGCAATTGCAGCATCGATCAGCTCTTTTACTGCACCAATATTCATAGGCAAGTCCTCTTTTTGGTTAATACCAATCAGATTATACAATGCCAGCATTCCCATCTGGTCAATGGTATAACCGTTTTCTTTTGTATAAATCCTTGCAAAGTTAACAAGCTCATCATTGGTAAATACCGGAATATTGATCATAGAAGTAAACTTTTTGGCAAATTTCGGATATTTTGCAATCAGTTTACGCATGCCGATTTTCTCATCCTCAATAATCACAGTTAATCCATCTGTTTTTACTTCCATGGCCTTATCAAGCATTTCAACTGTTTCCTGAGTTAACTGATTTGCATTCTCAATTACCAGGAAACCTCCTGCCAGTTTTGCAAAAATCTTATAAATATTTTTTCCATTTATCTGCTCTGCAAAAACATAAGCAACTTTGGATGCTTCCAGATTTAATTCCTTACAGATTGCCGGTATCAATCCTGATATCAGTCTTGTCTTTCCGCATTCCTTACCGCCCATGACAATAATATTTCCTGTCCTGGATGATTTATCTGCAGCAGCCATCTGCACATCACACAAGGTATCAACCAACTGCTCTTTCATACCGGGAACTTTTACAAAATATGTAAATAACTGTTTCTCATCTTCAGTCAGCTCTTTCGCTCTCGGTACGATGTCTCTTGGATCTGCTTCATCTTTAACCTGAATAGATTCAATAAAGCGTTCCAATTCCTCTTCTTCAGTCAATGGTTCTGCTTTCTCTTCTGAAGCGTTTTCCAACTCCTCAGTTTCATTTTCATCAATATCTTCCAGATTCAGATCTGCATTTCCGGTAGGTCCATGCAGAAATTCTTCTTCTGCTCTTCTGAGATCTTCTTCTGTAACAGCATCCTCATCGTCTTCCTCAAAAACAACATTTTCCAGATCCGATTTATCAGCTTCACTTTGTTCCTGAACAGGTTTATCAGAATCTTCTGCTTTTTCTATCTGAACTTCAGTATTCTTTTCCTCATTAATGTCTCCGCTGAGGAAATCCGGTTCCTCCAGCTCACCTGAAAACTTCTGTGTTTCTAACTCAGTAATTTCCGGTTCTACAGCCTTTTCCTGTTCTTTTTCGTCTTTTGGTATCTCAATCCCCTGCGCAGTTGCAGCAGCCAGAATTGTATCCTCCAAATTAAATTCCGTGTCTGAAGAACCAAAGGAATTCATTGAAAGAGTTGTATCTGCAACATCTTCAACCTTAGGTGCTTTACTCAATTCCATATTTTTCATGGACTCCGGAATATTTAATTCGGGCATTTTGATTGTTGCTCCAAAATCAACTGCCTTTTCCTCTTTCTTAAGATTCTCAACAGAAACTGCTACAGGTGTCTCTCCTGGCTTCTCAGGCTCCGCTTCCAATTCCGGAACATCCTCCGGATCCTGCTGTGCAGCATCACTTTTTATGATTTCTTCAGGTATCTCGTCCTCTTTTGTAATACCTGCCTCATTGATCATATCCATAGATTGATCAGTAAAGTTTTCTTTCTCTTCCTGAGATTTACCGCCAAAAATATCACGGATGCCTCTGGAGATTTTTTCCTGAATCCCCTCCATATTGAAAGGAACTTCCTGCTCCTGAGCAGCAGCTTCCTCAGGCTGTTCCGCTTCCACTACATCTTCGCTCTCTTCTGCAGTTTCAGATGTGTCATCCTGTTCCTCAGCCTCTGCTGACTTCTCATCAGCTTCCGTTTTCTTCAGTTCCTTTGCCTGTTCTGGCGTAAGAAGTTTCGGAACAAACTGCTTCTCGTATCTCGCTTTCTCTGCGCCTGTCAGTTCACCCATTCTCATCTTGAGATCATAGGCTTTCATAACATATTTGCCTTCACTGAACCAGAGAATGATCTCATTACATAAATCCAGACATTCCTGCTTTTCTCCGGCTTTGTAATATAATGCAGCCAGTTCATATGACCATTTCTCAGTAAATTCCTGTTCCTTATATTCTTCCAGTATTCTGATCTGTTCATTTAATGAAGAATTCTTTGCCCTTGCAATTTTATATTGTAAAATATACTGTGTACTGTCATTGGAAGCCACCTGTTTATATTCTTCAAAAAACTCCTCTGCTTCATCAATATCCTTCATCCTCAGAGAAATCTCAACTAAACGGTAAAGTATATTTTTACCAATAGATGATTTATGATATGCCAGCAAGAAGATCTCTTTACTGTCCTTATACCTGCCATTTGCAGCATAAATTTCGCCGACAACACATAAAGTACGGACATTTTTCACTCGTCTCCAGTCGATGCTGTCTACGATATTCATTGCGCCTTTATAGTCTTTATCCTGAACCAGCTTATTGATCTCTTCCAGCTTTATCCGAAATTCTTCTTTGTCCAATGTATTCACCAACTTTCCATAATTATGTTCAGTGTATCATATGCCCATATCCTTGTCAAAAGATTAAAACGCAGGCTGTGACACTGTTCCCTGAATGTTACTGTTCACAAAGTGAACAGTACCCCTGCACTACCTGAAATACTCTGTTTATCCTGAACTGATGACTGATAAAATCATCCAGTCCCGTACATGTGATCAATGTCTGGATATCACTGATACTGTCCAAAAGATAGTTCTGTCTGCTGCTGTCCAGCTCCGAAAGAACATCATCCAGAAGCAGGATCGGAGTATCCTTAATTTTACTTTTTACAATATAAATCTCTGATAATTTAAGTGAAAGTGCAGCTGTCCTCTGCTGTCCCTGTGAACCATATCTGCGGATATCAATTCCATTTGCCATAACACAAAGATCATCCCTGTGCGGTCCAACGGAAGTCAGTTTCATCCTCATATCTCTTTCACGATTACTGCTTATAGCACTTTCCAGTCCCTCAGCTTCAGAACTTGGCTCATAGATTACTTCAAGCTCTTCCAGACCGCCAGTAAGATTATAATGAATTTTTCTGACAGTCTCATTCAGCTCCCTAATAAACTCTCTGCGCTTCTCAATAATTCTTCGTCCATACTCTGCCATCTGCATATCCCAGATTTCAAGCGTACTTTTCAGTGATGGCTGAACATAAATGTCCTTCAGCAGCTTATTTCTCTGATTTACAATATGATTATAAGACGCAAGATCGGTCAGATAAATCTTATCCAGCTGACACAATTCCAGATCAAGAAATCTACGTCTCTCGCCCGGTCCGTTTTTTATGATATTCAGATCCTCGGGAGAAAAAAACACCAGATTGACAACTCCAAACAGTTCACTTGCCTTTTTTATAGGCAGTCCGTTGATCGCCACGCCTTTTGCCTTATTCTTTCTCAGGTGCATATCAATCTTATAAGAAAGTTCGTCCCTGTTCACCATCATCCGAATATGAGCTTCATCCTCCCCAAATCGGATCATATCCTTATCCTTGCTTCCCTTATGTGACTTGGTTGTTCCGCATAAATAAATCGCTTCCAGGATATTTGTCTTTCCCTGGGCATTATTTCCATAAAAAATATTTGTTCCCGGCGACAGGTCAAGTTCCAGAGATTCATAATTTCTGAAATTTTTTAATTGAACAGATTCAATATACATTTACTCACCTGATCACTTTAATCTCATTTCCGTCGTAAGAAACAACGTCACCTTCATAAACTTTACGTCCGCGGCGTTCGTCTACTTCGCCGTTTACTTTTACCAGCCCGTCACTGATAACATACTTTGCTTCAACCCCATCCTGAACCAAATCTGCAAGTTTCAGTAACTGCCCCAGTTTTATAAATTCATCTCTGATCTTAATTTCTTCCATTGTCATTTACTCCCTATCTTGCCTGGTTCTGGTTGATATTTACAGGCAGAATCAAATATGTGTAATTTTCATCATCATCTCTGATAAAGCATGGCGCTTTTGGATTTACGAGGTAGATACTGATTGTTTCATCATCAATTACCTTAAGGGCATCAATCAAAAATCTCGGGTTAAATCCAATCAGAATATCCTTGCCCTCTTTATTAATATCAATATTTTCATTCATGGAACCCATGGCAGAATCAATACGCAGTTCCATAGAATTATCAGTAATTTCAATAATGATCGGTTTCTTTTCTCCCTCTCTTACCAGCAATGTGGCACGGTCAATACAATCCAGAAATTCTTTCTTGTTGATTACGATCTTTGTTTCATAATCACTGGAAAGCATCTGATCAATACGGAAATATTCACCGTCGATCAGTCTGGATACAACTATTGTCTGGTCGAATTCAAATAAAATGTGATTCTTGGAAAAATAAATATTTACAATGTCGTCAATCTCACCGGAAAGAATTTTACTGATTTCATTCAAAGTCTTACCAGGTACAACAACCTTACGGTCAGCATAGTCTTTTTTTAATTCCATACGTCTTATGGCAATACGGTGTCCGTCCAGGGAAACAATTTTCAGATAATTATCTTTAATTTCAAACAGTTCACCAGTCATCAATTTGTTGGTTTCGTTAGAAGCAATTGAGAAAATTGTCTGTCTAATCATTTCTTTAAGAGTGAATTGTGAAATAGTTAAACTCTCTTCTCTTTCAATAATTGGGAGATACGCAAAATCTTCTCCTGATTTACCAGGAATTGTGAATTTTGCTTTTTCACAGGTAATGGTGGCAGTAAGTTTTTCATCTGTTTTTATAGTAACTTCATTATCTGGGAGACGACGAATGATTTCATAAAAGATTTTTGCATCGAGTGCAATAACACCTTTTTCTTCAATAATGCCGTCAACAATTGTTTCAATGCCTAATTCCATATCATTGGTTGTAAATTTAATTTGATTTGTTGTTGCATCTATTAATATACATTCAAGGATTGGCATAGTTGTTTTGGAAGGAACTGCCTTGAGTGAGATACTTACACTTTTAAGAAGGTTACTTTTCTGGCAAATAATTTTCATAATGTGTATAACTTCCTTTCTGGGTGATGTGTGTTTTTTATAGATAAATATATAAAAGGAATCCGTCGTCGCCGCCGTAGGGGATGTGAATATGTGAAAAACTCCATTTCAGGTTGATTTTTCAAGGGTTTTGAATATGGATAACTTCGTGTACAGAGGTACTTAAAGTATGTGAATAACTTGTGTACAATTCTACCGCCCGAAAAGGGGCAGAAAGTTATACACACTTATACACATTCAATCAACATCTTATACACAAGTTATACAGTCAGTTATCCTCATCCCTGTGGATTAATTTTTTTCTTCAAGGTTTCGATGGTATTTTTAAGGTTTTCATCGTTTGCAATTTCTTTTTCAATTTTATCAATACCATGCATAACGGTAGTATGGTCACGATTTCCTAAACATTTTCCAATTGATTTCAAAGGTGTAGAAATAATTTCTCTGCACAGATACATAGCAACCTGACGAGGGGTTACAATTTTTGAGTTACGTTTATTTCCGGAAAGGTCGTCTACTGAAAAAACAGTGTTTTCAGCCTGCTTTTTGCCGCAGGAAGTAAACTGTAAAGACAGACCGATACAGAAAAAAATCAACAGCAGGCGAAATACGCGCCAAGCATGATTTTGTTTTGTACGTTGCATACTTTTATCCTTTCTTTGTCGATTTATTTTTTGACATTGTATCATATTATACACTGTAATTGAAAATGCTACAATCTGTATTTGTAAAAAAAATAAGATATGCTATACTAAAAATGCTGTTGGGGGCAAAAG
>ERZ827496.3680-NODE-3680-length-12909-cov-4.861444_pt1 | contig 12909 bp, 10 predicted proteins | sample MGYA00519769_ERZ827496 | MGnify/ENA primary metagenome ERZ827496 (study PRJEB31778, sample SAMEA3449327) | human gut metagenome | biome: human gut; feature: human-associated habitat; material: faeces | place: United Kingdom | collected 2010/2012 ...
ACTGGAATGGTGTTGGTAGCGTTGCTCCATCCGCACAAGCTAACTATTCTGTTGATTACATGGGCGCTGTTACAGTATTCCAACAACAATTCCCTGGCGCATCTGTAAAATCTATTTCCTACGACGCTAAACACAACCCTTACTATGAAGTAGAAGGTTACTACAACCACCGTCAAGTAGAAATTAAAGTAGACGAAGCAACTGGTCAAATCGTTGGTAAAGAAGTTAAAGGCTACACAATAGGCAATAAAGCTATCAACGTTCAAAACATCATCATCCCTGAAGTAGCTGAAACAAAAGCTATCGAAAAAGTTGGTGCTGACTTCCAAACTATGGAATGGACTGTTGAACGTGAAAACGGCCGAGCTGTATACAAATTCGATATGACAACTGGCGGCGACAAAAAAGCTGAAGTAAAAGTTGATGGCATGAACGGTAAAGTTTTAAGCGCTAAAGTTAAAAACACAAAATACTAAGAAGCTCTTTTCATCTAGTGAACCCCTATCCTAACCCACTAAGATGACACACTACACATATAACACACATACTATACACACAGTATCCCAATGGATACACTCTCTAACACACAAACTTAGAGGGCCCTATAACTCACAAAGGGCTCTCCCAAAACCCTATCTCACACAATAGGTAAAGGGTCTGTGCTCACACACCACAGACCAAACGTTACACACACTATACTCCCTTTAAAAGACCTTGGATCGTTGAATCCAAGGTCTTTTTTGTGTAACAACGAAACAGTATCTAGAAACAACAAGACCTCCCATCGGGAGGTCTTGTGTATAAGTTTTATAGGTTTGATAGTTCTTTGTTCTATTTCTTAAGCGAGGTCTAGCTTAAGGATGTCATTTGTAAGTTTTGAAGGTTTGATCTATAGTTTTCCAAACAAGAGGTACGAAAATTATGCTTTATCTAAAGCTTGTGCCAAGTCTTCGATGATATCATCGATATTTTCAAGGCCGATGGATACACGGATCATATCTGGTGTTACGCCAGCAGATTTTTGTTGTTCTTCGTTAAGTTGTGCATGTGTTGTGGATGCAGGATGGATAACAAGAGATTTAGCATCTGCTACGTTGGCAAGGTTGGAGAAGATTTCCAAGGAGTCAACAAGTTTAATACCTGCTTCTTTACCACCTTTTACACCGAATGTGAATACTGCACCAACACCTTTAGGGAAGTATTTATCAGCTAATGCTTTGTATTTGCTGTCTTCTAATTCTGGATAGCTTACCCATGCTACCTTAGGATGTTTGCTCAAGAAATCTACTACTTTACGAGTATTTTCAACGTGACGTTCTACGCGCAAGGACAATGTTTCAATGCCTTGCAAGATTTGCCAAGATGCAAGTGGAGTAATGCATGCGCCAGTATCACGAAGCAATTGAGCGCGGATTTTTACAGTGAATGGAATTGGCAAATCACCATATACTAAACCATTGTAGTGTTCATCACCTTCGGAGAAGCCAGGGTATTTGCCAGAACCTTTATAATCGAATTTACCAGATTCTACTACTACACCAGCCAATGTTGTACCATGACCACCAAGGTATTTAGTAGCAGAGTGAACAACTACGTCAGCACCATGTTCTAATGGACGGAACAAGTATGGAGATGCAAATGTGTTATCTACGATCAAGATAATGTTGTGTTTATGTGCAATATCAGCTACTGCTTGTACGTCGATAAGGTTGATACCTGGGTTACCGATAGACTCGATGTAAACAGCTTTAGTATTTTCATCGATAGCTGCTTCAAATTCTTCTAAATTATCAGGATTTACAAATTTAGTTTCGATACCAAAACGTGGTAATGTAGCTGTGAACAAGTTATAAGTACCACCGTATAAAGTGGAAGCTGCTACGATATTGTCGCCCGCATTAGCTACGTTCAAAATAGAATATGTAATCGCTGCGGAACCAGATGCTACTGCGATACCACCAGCACCACCTTCAAGTTGTGCCACACGAGCATCCAATACATCTGTAGTAGGATTGCCAAGGCGGGAATAAATGCCACCAGGATTAGTTAAGGCAAAACGACCAGCTGCTTCTTCTGCGTCTTTAAATACGAAAGATGTAGTTTGGTAAATAGGTACTGCACGCGCACCTGTTGGATCTACCGTTTGACCGGCATGTAATTGTAATGTTTCAAATCTGTATTGTTTACTCATTATGACAACTCCTTTATGTTAACTGTGAATTTAGTTCGTTGTTTATACCTAGTATAGTACTATGCTTTAAAAATTATGTCTACTATTTTTTATATGAACTTATCCATAACTTAAAACTATAGTGGGCTTTAAAAGTCACTAAGTAGTTTCAAACTACCCTAGCGAGCTAAGTAACTGTATAAATGAATGTACAGAAAAGCCCCTAGTAACTTCTAACTGACTAGTTCATATTAGAGACTATCAGAAGTAATTAGGGGCAATAGCTACATACGATAGTTTAGATATAGGCACCTAAATTTTTATCGCGTTCAAATTTCATTTTTTGAATTTGTTCAATAATGTACGGTGTTTCTTGGTAAACATAATAATTTAACCAATTTGTAAATAATAATGTACTTACTGAACGCCAGCGTACGATAGGACGTTGTTTTGGATCGTCGTTAGGAAAATAATTTTCAGGAACCGCAATATCCATACCTTTTTTGATATCCCGTTCATATTCACGATTGAGTGTATCCCAATCGTATTCGGCATGACCAAAGACAAAGATATGTTTATTGTCTAAGCTACGAACAATAGCTGCACCTGTTGGGTCAGAACCCGCTAAGAGTTCCAAATCGCGATTTTCCTTAATTTGTTGCAAGGAAACTGTCGTATGGCGGGAGTGTGGCATCCAGAACTTTTCATCGAAGCCACGTAAGAGTAATGGTCGATCATTGTAGATATCATGTTCGTACACGCCAAATAATTTCTCATCCATAATGGATTTATTAATACCAAAATGATGATACAAACCAGCTTGAGCGCCCCAGCAGATATAGAACGTAGAGTATACATGCTCTTCGCCCCAATTCATAATTTCTACTAGCTCAGGCCAATAGTCTACCTCTTCGAAAGGCATTAACTCTACAGGAGCCCCTGTAATAATCATGCCGTCAAAGAACTCGTCTTTTACCTCCTCAAAGGTACGGTAAAAAGTTTCTAAATACTGCTCATCTGTATTTTTTGATTTTCGAGATGCAGTATGTATTAAGGTTAAATTAACTTGTAATGGGCTATTACTAAGAGCACGTAAAATTTGAGTCTCTGTAATCTCTTTAGTAGGCATCAAATTGATTAACAGAATATTCAAAGGTCGGATTTGTTGATTTTCCGCCCGTTCTGTATCCATTACGAAAATATTCTCTTGAGCTAATTTCGTTATGGCCGGTAAATTTTTTATTACTTTAATAGGCATATTATCACCTCTACACACTAAACAATTTGATAACCTAATCTAAATAATCTAACTAATCTAAATAATCTAACTAATCTGATTAAAAGCCTCTAGCCTCGTAGGCACGGCGCCAAGCTTCAAGGCCTTCTTCCAATGTTTTACGAGGACACGCTACATTGATACGTTCAAAGTCTTCCCCATCTACACCAAACATGGAGCCTGTATCAAGCCATAATTTAGCATCATTGATAATCCATTCATCACGCTCTTTAGGGCTTAATGGCAACTTGGAGCAATCTAGCCACATGAGATACGTCCCTTCTGGGCGATATACATGAATTTTCGGCATATAGTTTGCTACATAATCAATGGTGAATTGAATATTATCTTGAATGTACTCTTTCAACTCGTCGAGCCAAGGTGCCCCTACTTTGTAGGCCCCTTCACAGCCAACGATACCCATTGTATTTAATTGACTATAGCCAGCACGATCGATTTCTTTAATAAAGCGACGACGTAAGGAATCATTAGGAATGAAAATATTACTTACTTGTAAGCCGGCGATGTTGAAAGTCTTGCTCGGTGCAGTACATACGATACAGTGTTCTGCATAGCTTTCACCTAGATCAGCAAAGACCTTATGAGTATGCCCTTTCCAAACAAAATCAGCGTGGATTTCATCACTTACGATGAGTACATTATGTTTAATACAAATATCGCCAAGTCGTTTTAACTCATCCTCAGTCCACACCCGGCCTACTGGATTGTGGGGATTACATAATAGGAATAATGTTACATTTTCCTCAACGATAGCCCGTTCAATGCCCTCAAAATCAATGGTGTACTTCTCTTCGCCTTTGATTAATGGCACATTGATGAGACGACGGTCATTATCATCAATCACCATACTAAATGGATAATACACCGGTTGATTGATAAGTACCCCTTCACCCTCCTTGGTGAAAGCGCGAACAGCCATAGCCAAGGCAAATACAATACCTGGTGTTTTAACGAGCCATTTTCGGTCTGGCGTCCAGTTAAAGCGCGTAGTAAACCAATTTTGTAGCACTTCAAAGTATTCATCATCGGACTCGGTATAACCAAAGACACCATGGTTCACGCGGTCCAATAGGATCTGCTTTAACTCAGGGGGAACCTCAAAGTCCATGTCTGCCACCCAGAATGGCAACACATCGGCTGGTTTACCGCGTTTTACAGCAAAATCGTATTTCAAGGATTTTGTGTGAGTTCTATCTAAAATTTGATCAAAATTATATTGTCCCATAGGAACTCCTTTATTTATTGAAAGCTTGTTCCAAATCCGCAATCAAATCATCTGTATCTTCAATACCTACAGATAGACGCAATAAGCGACGTGTAATACCTTTGCGCTCAGCATCTTCTGGTTTTAAATCTGGATGTGTTTGCGTTACAGGGTAGGTCAACAAGGACTCTGTACCACCAAGACTTTCAGCAAACTGAATAAGCTCAATGCCTTCTAATACTTTTTTAGCCGTTTCTTCGCTATCTACTTCAAAGGACAACATGCCGCCAAAGCCAGTCGTTTGGGCTTTATTGACTTCATAGCCTGGATGTTCTGGAAGACCTGGGAACAATACTTTAGTAACCTTAGGTTGTTTTTTGAGCCATTCCGCAAGAGCAATGGCATTCTTTTGGTGTTGTTCCATACGAAGGGCCAATGTTTTGACGCCGCGGATTACGAGCCAACTATCCATTGCAGATAAGCAAGCACCTACAGTTTTGTATGTTAAACGCAATTTAGCAGCCAATTCATCGTCTTTTACAATGGTAAAACCAGAAATAACATCGTGATGACCACCGATGAATTTTGTACCGCTATGAACGACAATATCTGCCCCCAATGTTAAAGGTTTTTGGAAATATGGGCTCAAGAATGTATTGTCGATGATTACAAGCGCATTACGCTCATGGGCCAACGCACAAAGAGCGCGAATATCAGTAATCTCCATCATAGGATTGGTAGGTGTTTCAATATAAACAGCCTTTGTATTTGGTTTGAAAGCTGCTTTCACCGCATCAAGATCAGAGGTACCTACATAGGTAAACTCGATGCCATTTTGTTCGTAAATATTTGTGAACATACGGATAGAGCCACCATATAAGTCATCGCCTAAAATGATATGGTCTCCAGGGGAAAATAGATGGAATACGGCGTCCACTGCGGCCATACCAGAAGAAAATGCCAATGCATCCGTACCTTCTTCAAGGCCTGCTATCAATTGTTCCAAGCGGTCACGCGTCGGATTAGACTCACGCGTATATTGATAACCTGTTGTATCACCCAACTTTGGATGGGAAAATGTACTAGACATATAAATTGCAGGGGAAATTGCACCAGTGCTATCTGGTCTACCGCTGCCATGAACGCATTTTGTATTAAATTTCATTCCAATCAACTCCTCTTATTTGTATACAATATGTTAATTATAAAAGTAGACAATGACTAAGGTCAACAAAAATGGGCACTCATACAGCCTGAGTGCCCCGAAAAAGTCATATCTATTTTGAATGGGTTGTCATAACTATAAGTTAAGTTAGACTAATTTTTAGTACGTTTTGTAATAAGTAGAGCCAAAATAATGCCCAAAGAAGATGTTACCAATTGAGGCCAACTAGATACAAATAACATAGTATTTACAATCTTCGGTGGGAATTGGAATAGAGAAAAGAACAAGGAATATCCTCCAAAGAGAACACCTGCTTTTACCAAGGCCGCCACGATAATAAGCAATACCTTCGGTTTATGTTGTAACCAGTGCGCTACGAATACATAGGCTGTCGTGCCAAGGGCAGTAATCAAAATAAATGGTGGCAACGGCAACATGCCTTGTAAATATGCTACTACTGGCGCAATCCAAGCAATAACAAGACCATTTTTCCAACCATAGCGCCATGTGGCGAGTACAAACGTAGCAGATGTAATAGAACCGATGAGGAACATACTCACCTGATTAGGAATAAATGGAAAAATGAGACGCAAACTTTGCGCCAATAAGGCTACGGCCAACAATAGACCTGTGCCCGTAATAGACTTTGTGGACATAAGAACCTCCTACTATACGATATAGATTTTACAAGAGGTACCTACCTCATATTTCAAATTAAGCCTCTACAAAATATAGACGCGCTCGATCATACACCCAATTATACACATACGTATAACCTAAGATAACCAATGTCATCGTTATATCCGTCATAAAAGCCATCCAAAAACTCATATGCATCATGTACATGATTATCGGTACAGTAGCAAGCATAAATAGACCTTCAAACAATACGGCATGGATTGTGCGGATAATTGGGCCCCGTGCTAATCGATCACCTGGTACTAGTTTATCAAAAATCCAGTTAAACACAAAATTCCAAACCATAGCTAGTAAGGAAAAAATAACCATTAATACAAAAGGCTGTCCCTCATGCGGAACAAACTGCATTACCAAACAACCAATTAAAATACAACCAAGCTCATATAAAATCGACTGCACAACACGCTCCGAAGTAGACATAATAATAAACACCTCCAGCAGACATAACAATAAACACCTCCACCAGAACTCTAGATAAGAATTTTACTATTACATCACTATTATATTTATTTTTTTAGATTTGTCGAGTTTTGTGGAGTATTGCCATTTTAAGATAGAAAAAGCTGCCATATGTCTATCTAGCGACTTGCCCTTTGAAGTGAGTTTTGCCATTTCAGGATAAAAAGAAGCCGCATTGTATCTACTAAGCGACTTGCCCTCTTGAAGTGAGCTATGCCATTTTAAGATAGAAAAAGCCGCCATATGTCTATCCAGCGACTTGCCCTCTGAAGTGAGTTTTGCCATTTTAGGATAAAAAGAAGCCGCATTGTATCTACTAAGCGACTTGCAGCGAATGGAGCGCAAGGAGATACAATGCGGCGGAGCACTTTATCCTAAAAGTGGCATTACGAACTGAATCCATGGAATCCCCACCACGATAAAGATCGCAAGGTAGATAATCCCAAAGATAGCGCCTAATTTCCAGAATTCAGGACCTTTGTTATAGCCACTAGCAAACCAGATTGGGCTGTGACCTGTACCATATGGTGTAAGGATACCCATGATACCCATTGGTACTAAAAGAATTAACATAACTTGAGCTGGATCAACACCAGGAATTTGAAGAATTAGAGTTGCAAACAAGCCTACCATAGCTGTTACATAAGCAGTGCCGGAAGCAAAGAAGTAACGAAGCAAGCAGAATGCTAACAATAAACCAAGAACTGCCATTGTAGGATCTAAAGAAACTAAAGAACCACCTGCAGATTTAGCAAGCCAGTCTAAGAAGCCTACGTTTTTAAGGCCAGCAGCCATTGGTACGAGTGTAGCGAACCAAGTCAAAACGTTCCATGCTGGTTTGTTAGCAAGGAAGTCTTGCCATGTCATAATCTTAGTGAAAATCATCAAGATAATAACAATTAAAGCCGTTGTAGTTGGGTTTACTTTGAATGTAGAAGCACCAATCCACAATACAAGAGCCAATACAGAAATCAAGGCCATGAAGATTTCACTACGTGTCATGGAACCTAATTTCTTGTATTCATCTTTTGCCCATGCTGCAATTTCAGGGGAACCTTTTACCTCTGGTTTGCAGAATACATAGGTCAATAATGGTGTGATGATGAACAAAATAAGACCTACTGGCAAGAATGCTAGGAACCATGTGCCCCAGTTAGCTGCTACGATACCAGCTTTAGCAGATAATTCAAGAGCCAATGGGTTTGGCGCTGCACCAGTCAAGAAGATGGAGCTAGATACACATGTAGTTGCCAAAGCTACCCAGTTCAAATAGGAACCAATTTTGCGAGGTTCTTATCTGGATAGGAATCGAACATTGGGCAAATACTAGATACGATTGGATAAATCGTACCACCGGAACGAGCCGCATTACTTGGAATAAATGGAGCCAACACAAGGTCAGTAATAGCAATGGCATAACCAAGACCTAAAGAGGACTTACCAAGCTTTGCTACCAAGAACAAGGCAATACGACGGCCAAGACCGGAGTTTTCATAGCCAATACCAATCATGAAGGCTGCAAAGATCAACCAAACGATGGCATTAGAGAAACCACTGAGGCCCCAACTGATAGCTTGTGCATCAGTAATCGCCTTTGCTACACCAGTTGCTTTATCTACAACAGGAGCAGGACCTACTTTAAACAACATAGATACGGTAACTGCAATGATACCGATAAAAGCTGGTGGCATTGGTTCTAAAATCAAACCTACCACGAGGCCCGCGAAAATACTTACGTAAATCCAAGAATTTGCGCTAAGGCCTTCAGGAGCACCGATGAGCCATACAATAATAGCTACTACAAGCGGTGCGAATAATTTCCAATTCAACTTCATTAGAAACTCTCCTTACTACTTCAAAACAAAAATTACAAAAAAATGCTTATTTAGTATATCAAAAATTTTAATAAGATGATATAAACTTAATCATAACACTTATTAATTGATAATAAACTTTTAGTAATAAATTTCATCCTACTAGATAATTTTAATTTTATGCAATATAATATAAATATCAAAAATTATTGATTTATCAAAAGGATTCACATGAAACCATTTATGCATTATATAAAACCCTTATGGTTTCCTGCTGCCATAGTATCGCTTCTTTCCTTACTAACAGTAGCAGGCACATTATATATACCAACATTAACGGCAACCATCATCAATGATGGTGTCCTCAAAGGCGACCTAGAGATGATTACCAGCTCTAGCATAAACATGCTTGTTGTGGCACTACTAACCGTCCTATCCGCTATTCTAGGCGTTGCTATGAGTGCTCATATCTCAGCATCTGTAGGCAAGGTATTGCGTGACGATCTAGTAAAAGCATTACAATGCTTTTCACTCCGTGACTTTACGCACTTTGGTACCGGCACTATATTGATGCGCACAAGCAGGGACGTAGAAAAAATTCAATCCGTTCTCGGAGAAGGTTTAAATATGATCCTCCCTATGCCACTCATGATTTGCGTCGGTCTAGGACTTACCTTCTATAAGAGCTGGCAACTAGGTCTCGTCATCCTTGCCGTTATGGCTTGCATGATACTTACCATTATCTTTATTGAAAGTCGCGCCTTGCCAATTATCAAAGCTATACAATTAAAGCTAGATGATATTACTGATCTAGTCCGAGATCATATCGTAGGTATGCCTGTTATCAGAGCTTTCAACAGGAGAACCTACGAAAACGACAAGGAAATTGTTATTTTTACAGAGTCCGCACAACTGAACAAAAAACTGCGCCAAACCTTTGCCATCGGTTTACCGACGATACTCATTCTATTTAATATGAGTACCGTAGCTATTCTCTGGTTCGGCGGCTACAATGTCAGCATGGGCTCCCTACAAGTTGGTGATATCATGGCTGTTATCGAGTATGCAAACCTCATCCTATTGAGCATGCTCATGGCCATATTCGTAATCATCGACATCCCGGAAGCTATCGTGTGCTATGCTCGTATTCGTGAGTTGTTAGAACACGAAAATACAGATACTTTCCCTGAACCATATGCTAGTAGTATTACAAATTCAATGTCTCAATCTACTAAGCATTCTACTAATCAAGGAAGCTACCAAACCTCTACAGGAACAGAAACCGCAACCGCAACCGATAATACACCACTTTTGGAATTTCGCAACGTTACCTTCCGTTACGATAATGCTGAGTCCCCTGCACTGGAAAATATCTCCTTTACGGTATATCATGGCGAAACTTTAGCGATTATGGGCGATATCGGTTCCGGAAAAAGTACAATCACCAACCTTATTCCTCGACTCTTCTCTATTGAATCTGGAGATATTCTCTTTAAAGGTAAATCCATCTATGAGTGGAATGTAGATGACTTGCGCGCTCATATTGGATATGTACCGCAAAAGGCTTATTTGTTTACCGGAACTATCGATATGAACGTTCGATATGGAGCCGCATCAGGACAAGTACTGTCTGTAGAAGATGTAGAAAATGCATGCCACTTGGCTAAGGCAGATGAGTTTATCAATCGTCTAGAAGGTGGTTACCAGTATATGGTTTCCCAAGGTGGTACCAATCTATCAGGTGGTCAACGGCAACGCCTTGCCATGGCAAGAGCCTTAGTGCGTAAACCTGATTTATTCATATTCGACGATAGCTTTTCCGCCCTAGACGGCACTACAGAGCGTGCTGTTCGTACAGCACTACAAGAGGAATTACAAAAGGACAATCGACCAGCCCTCATTTCTGTGGAGCAAAAGGTAAGCGCCGCCAAAAAAGCAGACCATATTCTAATCATCAACAGAGGTCAAGTTGCAGGATATGGCACACATAATGAGCTAGCGACTACCTCTACTGTATATCAACAGATTTTAGCATCTCAGGAGGTGACAGCATGAGCCCATTACGTCGTTTCCTAATCGAATCTAAAAGCCAATGGGGCTGGCTTGCGCTCCTCATCTTAGCACTTATTACTGCGGCTATATTTGAGGTCTCCGCTCCAGTGTTACTTGGTAAAGTGGTAGATGCTATTGTTAGTGGATTACAAACAGATCAAGATATCAATACTATCTTTACCTCTATTGATACAATCATCCTCTGGCTTATTGCCATCTATAGTGGGCATGCCTTATTCACCTACTTTGGGGAATACGTGATGGCCTCTATCGGTTCAAAGACAGTACTCGCTTTACGTACACGCATGAGTACTCATTTATACTCATTGCCTATCGAGTACTTTCACGATCACCAGCGGGGCGATTTATTAAGCCGCCTTACGTCTGATTTAGATACTGTAGCAGAAACAATCGGTAGAGGTGTACCAGGCCTCGTATCCGCCATTATCGGCATTATTGGTGCTACTGCTATGATGCTTTGGATTAGCCCTATATTAGGGGCCTCCATTATCGGTATTATACTGGTCGGCATCGTATGCTTAACGTGGCTATCTAAACGAGCGCGCCGCGTGTACCTTAGAAATCAGAATGCCTTAGGCACTTTCAATAGTGGCATTGAAGAAATCGTTGTAGGAAAACCAATCATTCAAACCTTTGGCCTGGAAGATACTACGACGAATCAAGTACAGGTGCTGAACGAAAATCTATTTAAAAGTATGCGAAATGCTGCTTTTACGAGTCAGCTTGTAGAACCTCTTGTAAAATTTCTAAATCAATTCACCTATTGCCTCGTCGCTATTCAAGGGGGCCTCATGGTGTTGCGTGGTGCTATTTCTATCGGTGATATCCAGGCCTTCTTCCTCTATGTAGGACAAGTATCGGATCCACTCTCTCGTAGTTCCTACATTATGACAAAATTTCAAGAAACTGCCGCCGCTTTAGGACGTATTTATGAGGTCATAGATACGCCATCTGAAATCGATAATGGAAAACTTGTGTTATCTAATAGTAAATCCCCTATTAACACAGATACGCTTGGCTCGGATTCCTCTATAATGGCTAATACCTCGAATCCTATAACGCATACAGGCACTATCGACTTTGAACAGGTTGATTTTGGCTATACGCCGTCCAATGTGTTTATGAAGGATATCAACATCCACATCCCTGGTGGCTCCATGGTGGCCATCGTAGGTCCTACAGGAGCTGGTAAATCTACTTTGGTAAACCTTATCATGCGCTTCTATGACATTATAAATGGCCGCATCACCATCGACGGTATCGATATTCGCGATGTGTCTCGTGAAAGCTTACACAATACGGTAGGTATGGTATTACAAGATGCTTGGATTTTCACGGGCACTATCGCCGATAATATTGGCTACGGCAAACCAAATGCTAGTCGTGAAGAGATTGAATATGTTGCCAAACTCGCTATGGCAGATCATTTCATTCGCACCTTACCAGATGGATATGATACAGTTCTCAAACGAGGTGGTGGTGACCTATCTCAAGGTCAACGCCAATTAATTACCATCGCTCGTGCCTTCTTGGCAGACCCTAGTATTCTCATCCTAGACGAAGCAACGGCTAACGTCGACACGCGCACAGAAGTAGAGGTTCAAAAAGCAATGAACACCCTCCTCAAAGGTCGAACTAGTATCGTTATCGCCCATCGCTTATCAACAATAAAAAATGCCGATTTCCTACTAGTTGTAGAAAACGGCACCATCGTAGAACAAGGGACACACCACGAACTCATCAAACGCGGTGGTCACTATAAAGAACTATACGCAAACTATGCTGCGGGTATGAGCGTATAGAACAAAGACCTCTCGAGCCTTTTAAAATCAGGTTTAAAATTATCCTTACATAGTTCCGCAAACGACAAAAAGAACCACTGATAAGCTACAACTTATCAGTGGTTCTTTTTTATACATCAACTAAGCATGTTTTATATATTCTATTCACCTTTTGGTACGAACCATAGGCCATTGTTATTTTTTTCCATGTAGTCTTTGAATTCTTGAGAGTGGTAAGCTGCTACGA
>ERZ827496.3685-NODE-3685-length-12894-cov-3.215126_pt1 | contig 12894 bp, 8 predicted proteins | sample MGYA00519769_ERZ827496 | MGnify/ENA primary metagenome ERZ827496 (study PRJEB31778, sample SAMEA3449327) | human gut metagenome | biome: human gut; feature: human-associated habitat; material: faeces | place: United Kingdom | collected 2010/2012 ...
CTCAATGTTATCATACAATTCTGAAAATTTATCCATTTCATTTACCATATATGACGGCATAACCTTAGTGTATAAATCCATAGTCATTTGTAATGTAGCATGTCCTAAATAACTTTGAACTGTCTTCGGTTGAATTCCCGCTTCAAAGCAACGAGTAGCAAAAGTGTGTCTAAAACAATGTGGTGAAAATGTCTCCATTTCATCTAATGTATCTCTTGTAAGATTAATCTCATCCACAATCTTTTTTATTGAATCACATACTGTCTGTGAATTCAAAGGTGTATTAAATTTAGTTGTAAACAAGAATTCCTTAAACTCATCTCTTGGAGTTTTGCTTTTAGGTGCTTTTGTTGTTATTACCATCTTCTGCACATATTGTCTTTTTAATGCCATTTCACATTGTTTATTGATTGGTATACTTCTTTTGCTAGTTTTTGTCTTAGGCTGCTCAATATGAAACTCTTTCTGAATATCATCATCATACTTCTGATACACTAAAGTTCTTTTGACATTAATAACCTTTTTATTCCAATCAATATCTGACCATTTAAGTCCTGCAAGTTCCCCAATTCTCATTCCTGTTGTTACTGCTACAACATAAAGATTATCGTAGAAAGTTCCTTTGCAACAATCAAAAAATATAGATTGTTCCTCTACTGACAAAACCTTAATGTCCTTTTCTTCATCTCTTTTTACAGAAATACCTTTTACTGGATTCTTACATAAATATTCGTTTACAATTGCCTTATTAAATATATCTAATAAGATAATTCTCACCTTATTTTTTGTTTCAAATCCATATCCTTTATTATCAAGCTCTTTCAATCTTTTCTTAATATCAATCTGCTTAATATCCTTTAGATACTTATTTCCCAAATAAGGTGAAATATGTTTCTTGTATATCTGATTATAATGTCTCTTAGTGTCTGGTCTTATCACATCATACTTACAAACATTCATCCACTGGATATACCAGTCATCTAATTTTATGTTCTCTCGAATGTTAATTTCTTTTTCATTCTCATAAAAAGATTCATTATATCTTTTCTTAACATCCTTGAGATCGTAACCTGAAAATGATATTCGCTTACCAAATCTATTAGTAAATCGTGCTTCATATCGACCATTTTTTCTTTGGACAATTCCCTGTCCAAGTTCTTTACCCTTCAAGTCTTTACCCATACATCCTCCTATGCATACAAATAAAGACTTTCACTGATACTATTATATCGTATCATATGAAAGTCTTTCCATCAATCAAATATAATGTTTACTTTCTATAAATTTCTCAAACTCATGTCTCTTAACAAGGTGCTTGTTTCCCACCATAAATAAAAATGGACATGCTTTTTCCTTCAATAAATTTCTTATATTTTTCTCACCGATTCCAGAATACTTTGCTGCCTCTTCAACTGTAAGATTCAGCTTCAACCAAAATGGTATCTCTGTCTTAGTTTCTGATATATTAATAATTACTCTTCCTTTCTGTCATCAATGCTAACCACATTGTTTTCTTTCTCTTCACGATCCTTAACCATTGACTTAACAATGCCATTAATATCAATATTTTCTGCATTAATAGTAGCTTTTTCTATTGCTGGTAATACATTAACCAGTTTATCTAATGTCTCTTTATCCATTGCATCTATATTTGCAAATGAGTTTACAACATTTGTTACTGATTCCATGAACTCATCTAATCTATCTGGCTTTAATACAAGTTCTCTTACCACCTGTAACAGCTCCGATATCTCATCTGAATATCCATTATAATTATGTTTTCTATAGTCAATTGCTTCATCACAAACATGTTCCAGTTCATTATATTCATCTCTTGGAATACTCTTGACAATATCATTAAGCAACTCTGTATTATCTTTCATAAATATCTCAAGTTTATCTAAGCTGAACTCATCACCTTCAAATATATTAATATCTGTATAATACTTAACAAGACAGTAATTGAAGATAGGTTTTCTTAATATTGTGGCATACCCTACTGTTGACGATACTACCATTCCTGCAACTTCCATGATAAAACTTGTCTTCTGACTAAGTGATAACTCGCTTACAACCTTACACTCTAACTTTTCACCGTTCATATTATAAAATAATTTTCCCATTATTCCTTGTTTCCTCCATTGACTTTTTTATTAATCCTGATATCTTCTTATCAGTTGTATTCTTCTTAATATTCAAATAATTGTTATTATATTTTTCCTTACTCTCAGCGTCAGCCTTTGTTTTAATATCTTCAATAACAGGATTCTTGTAAAAGACAAAACATCTCTTGTTATACTTATCAACACCTGTTCTTTTAAGCATGTATCCATAGCCTACTTCTATGATCTGCTTTACAGCTTTAATATTTCGAGTAATTATAGTCTCCTTCTTAGGTTGATTGATATAATCATCAAAATCATTCCAACAATCATCAACGCTTCTGTCACATTTCATATCATGTTCTGCCAGAAACTTTTCATATACAGAAGTGACCTTATTACTCTTTTTGAATTTATATATAGGATATTTATGGCTGGAAACACTGACAAGATTCTTTATCTGTCCAACCTTTATAATTTCTTCAAATAATTTTACTGATTCAAACTCTAATACTTCCATTTAATCCTTTCTAATCTGAAAATATGCTCTGATATAATGCATGTGTCTTCTTTAAAGCTTCCAAATTATTTTCAAGTTCTTTTTTTATTTCCTGTGTTTCTGCTGTTAATGCCTTGAATTTAGCTTCTTCTTGTCTAACATTCTTTATTGTACGATTTAATACATTATTAGGCATATTTGCAAATCTCTTAGATTCCTCTACTTGCAGTTTCATTTCCTGGTTTTCTGCTCTCAAATCCTCATTCTGTTTTTCAAGTAATTCAATTCTTTGTGTTAATATCAAAATCTGTTTATCTTTATTCATTCTTTTATTCCTTTCCATCAAAATAAGACGCACTCCATTACAGAATGCGTCTTTGTAATCTTGGTTAATATTTATTTGTTAATATAACAAAAGAGCAGGAAGTTAATCCTGCTCTTCATTATTTATAAATATAATTACTCGATATTCATATAATCATTCGTTGTATCCGCAATAATTAATAAGTATATCCTCCTACTCGACCTCCAACTTTTCTGATAATATATCCTCCAACAACATCAAATTTAAACATAGAATACTCCTTTCTTTTTAAATTATCATAATTATAATTTATATTATGATAATTTATAACTTTGTATCACTAACTGTAACTGTAAATCCAGAATATGAATTTAACCAATTAGTAGAAATAATTGTCATTTCTTCTTTCTCAGGATTTACTTGTATATCATAGCATTTTTTATCATCAAAAACAAGATAATCTTTTATTGTTATTCCTTTATCACATATTAATTTAAAGTATATACCATCGCATATTGTCAAAGATAACCAATGAAAATTAATCCAATGATCATTTCCTGTTTCAATAATTTCTCTACATACCGTTAAAAAAGAATACTTGTAATACTCTTCTGGAATTGTTGTTTCATATTTTCTAGCAATTTCCCCATTTTCATCAATTTCATTTTTATCATCAGTTTCTTTTACATTATCATTTTTTAATTTTACTTTGTTTCCTGTTGGTAATATTATATAGCTATCCAAAATTCTACATTCATCTCGTTCAAAAGTAGTAATAATAGGCTTATATTCACCATTTACTTTGTATATTTTATGCGTCATATCACCTTTTGCTACTAATTTATCATTTTCTTTTAAAATTCTTATATTAATTATTAAGTTTGTTTTAAAAGGATTTTCATATAAATTCATAAAAGTATCAATTGATTTTTTATAATATAAATCTATAGAAGAACATTGTTCAATCTGTAAATCTGTTGGTTTTAAAATTAATTCTAAAGAATTTTTCTTTTCTTCTTCACTCATAACATTTAAAAAATCTTTTGATATTACAATGTTACGTAAAATATTTGAAACAAATAATGTAAAAGCCTCACTATTTTTTGAAAAATCAAATATTGCTCCTACTAATAATGCACAACCAAATGTAGAAAAGCAATTTTTCAAAATATTTAACCAAAATATGTTTTTAGAATTACATAAATCAATAACAACAGAAACTAATATGATTATTATTCCCCATATTGTATATTTAGTAAAAAATAATTTAAAATATGATATCTTCTTTTCTTTATTATTTACTTCTTTCCCTTTCTTATTAAGATTAGCCATATTTTCCTCCAATCATCAATATATAATAAAGATATTATATACCAATAATTGACAAATATCTACAAGAACATTTGTTTAAATAACGCTATTTTTCATCATAACATAATCACAATAAGACGCATCAGCCGTAACCAATGCGCCTGAAAATTTATCTAAATGTTAGTTTGTTTAATGAATTCCTACCTAAAGTCTGTCCAAGAGTCATCTCCTGAATCATCTTTTCAGCTTTAGGATCTTTTTGCATTTGTTTCATAATATCTTCATAGTTATGAACATTAGGGAATGTTAATGTTACATCACCATAAGAAATATCAACCTTATTAGATAGGTTGTTAGACATATTAGAGATATCAGGTAACTTAGCACCAAGATTATCCATATACATGTTTGGTGTAGTGATACCCTTAGAGAGATTCCAAAGTTTTTCAACTTGGTCTTTATTAAATACCATGTCACCTGAATCCAACTTACGAAGAGTACCATACTTCTTTGAGAAGATTACTTCTGAACCAAGACCTTCTTCATCAGTAAGTGTAATACCCCCTGTTGCTGATTTAGTACCTTTTTTAAGTCCATGACTTTTGAGGTAATCTAACATGAATACGTTCTGTTCATAAGTTCCATAATACTGTCCTTCACCACCCATCTGGTCATAATACTGACTACGGGCTGCGAAATTATTAGCAAAACTGTTCCATTTAAGCCTATCAACCACACTCTGATCGATATTCAACAAATCACGAGGATAGTAGTTCTCCTCGTATATCCAATCAACACCGTCACTTCCAGAAGAATCATTATCGTCTGAACCAGTATCCCAGTTTCCACTCCAATCATCACTTGAATAGTCACTACCGCCTGAGTAACCACCATCAGAACTTGCATTCTGTTCAGCCTGTTGTCTTGCAATCTCATCGGCAACTCTCTGTGCCTCGGCATTACTATTTGCAAGTAATCCCTGTACAGCGGAATTAATATTATTGCAAACATTTGTAATAGCATTATTACCTTCAACAAATTTATTGCTAAAATCACCTAATACATTTGTTATATTACCAGTATTAGTACTCCATATAGAAGCCATTGATTCACTTAGTTTATAACCATAATTTTCAGCAGTAGAAGTAATAGTTTCTGCAATATCAGAAGCATTATCATTAGATTGGTCAATAATATCCTGAATTAGATTATCCAATTGATCCAAACGCTGATTGAGCCATTCTTGTGTATTATCTTTTAATTGATCTAAAATTTTCTCAGTGTCGCTAATAAGCTTTTCATATTCAGTATCTTTCAAATCATCTTTAGCAGAATTAATCTGGTCTTTAAGCTGCTGAATATTCTTCTTACCTTCCTCAGAATTATCACCTTGATAAGCAGAGTATTGTTTCTCTAAAGCATTAAGAGCTACCGTTTTCTCACGAATAGATTTCTCATAATCGTAAGCGTCCTTCATAGTACTCATAAGCTCTTTGTATTTATCAATGGCATCTCCAAGCTTATCAATAAAATCACTATAAGCATCATTAGTCAAATCCTTAATGGCATCTTTTTCGCTCATAGCAGACTTAATAGCTTCTTGTTCCTTATCAATAAGGTCTTGTTTTCTGTCAAGTAACTCTTTGTCATAAGGATCATTAGCTAAATCAGCATCAATTTTAGCAATTTCATCTTTATAAGCTTTTGCTTGATTAAGGTATAATTGGTATTTCTGCGCAAGTAATGCCTGAGCAGCCTGACCTTCTTTTGTCATATTACCATTATTGTCAGTTATTCCAACATCTTTGAGTAATTCTGTAAGGAAGTCTGTTTCACTAATAAGGTCTTCAACATCATCTCTTGTTCTGTCAAATGCGTCCCAATTAACTTGTCTGATAGCTTTATCATATGATATGATTGCTTTCTCAGCATCATAGATTGCAGAAGATACACTATTTATTGAACTCTGCATGTCATACCATTGTTCACTATACTTCTCAACCTTTCCTGAATCTAATGCGTTTGTTAAAGCTGTTCTCTCTTGTTTCAGTCTTTCAAGATTAGCCATGTCCTGCTCCTTCATAGATTCATTAAGAAATGTAGAAGAAATCCATCCTTTAGTCTGAATTAAATTTAATTCCTTTTGAAGCAAATTATTATATTCATCAACTTGATTAATTTGTTCTTCATACTGTGACTTAATATTATCGAACCTACTCTTAGCAAGTCCTTTTAACTCAATACCAAGTTCCTGTACAGCAGTCTTAGCGTCCTGTGCTTTATCATAAAAATCCTGACAATCAGATATAGCGTCCTTCAAATCGTCATCATAAATAACATCTATGCTTATTGAACCATTAGCAATCTGGTCTTTCCAATAATTATCAAGATCATACGAATTAAAAGCATTCATGTAATACTCATATGCCTGCTTCTGTGCGTTTATTTCGGATGAAAGAGTAGACATTGAATCAGAAAGGGCATTATTACGATTGAGCCATGTAGTTGTTGTATCAGATACAATATTCTTAAGTCGTGAATATGCTGTAGAAATCTTATTGATTAAGCGTTCAATCCAGTTAAGTTTTTCTGCTGTTTGAGAAGAAGATGAACTATCACTACCGCCTAGACCTTGCCATGATGTATCTATACTTGCATTAATCTGATTGTAAGCCGCATCATCTATGGCATTTTTCATCTTTTCGGCTGTGTTCCAGACTGAATCTATATTATTCTGCAATTCTTTATAGGCATTACTAACATCATTGCCATTCATTTTGAATTTATGATTGTTGTCAGTTACAACCTTATCAAAGTTAGATTTTGAATAAGATTTACTGAATAATGAACCACCTATAGCACCTGGATTTCCTGCGGATATAGCATTTTTAGTAGCTTGAATATTAAAGTCAATACCATCATTTACACCCATAGCCTTATAAAACTCTTTATAAATGTTTGCTATTTGTTGTATTGCCTGTGCTGTAATATTAACCTTTGCCTGTTCCATAGTAGTCCAGTTTGCAACATCTGTACCATAAACTGCTCCTAATTGATTAATCAGTTCTGGATAATTGGTTTTAAGGGTATTAAAGAAATCCTCATCTGTCTTAGCTTTTTCTATAACGGATTTAATATAAGCATCTTTATCATCCTCATATACTCCCTCAAGCTCTGCAAACAATTCTTCTTCAGATATTATACCAAGTAAATATTCAGATAAAGCCTTTTTAGCTTCTGGATACTGCTTAATAATACTCTGCATTGAAGATACGCTAATCTTACCATTATCTGATAATTCTTTCTGAATTGTTGATAGCAAGTCAGCTTCTGATTGTAAATCTGCAAGAGTAGCAGTTTTAGATTTATCGTCTGATTCAGTGAGAAGAGAAGTAGGATCATCAAATGACTTTACTTCTACACTCTGTTCAATAGGGTTTTTATCTGCTTCCTCTTGAACTTTCTCCATAGCTTTCTTATATTCAGGGATATACTGTTGGAATATTTCAAGCCATGACTGCATATTTGCATAAGCTGTAGCATCATATGCATCTGTACCCTCTGCCTTTTTCATCTTCTCCATTTCAGAAGTAAGCTGATTATATAAAGTCTCTTTATTCTTATCAAAATCCTTTGTCAATAAGTCAAGAGTATACTGTGCATTTTCAACTGACTGCTCTGCTAAAACCTTCTGATCTTCATCAGTGGCATTGTTCAACTCTTTTACTGCGTCATTATATGCGTCTGTAGCAAGTTTAATCTTTGCTAACTGTGCAACGGCTGTATCTTTATCATTGCCGCTTGTAGCCATGTTCCAACTTACACCGTTGGCAGTTCCGTCACCATTAAAATTCTTTGAAACAGATGATATAACATCTGAAGCATTAGAACCAACATCAAATCCATTACCAAACTGTTTATTAAATGCTTTCTCTGAATCTCTAGCCTGAGTTTTAACCTCTTCATTATTGGCTTCCTTGAGTTTTTCAATCTTCTCATCTAATAAAGCATTCTGATATTTAAGATTCTCAATTTCTGCTTCCTGTGCTTCTGTTATAGTACCATCTTCCTGAACACGATGGTCAATATAGGCCTCAGCAAAATCAAGATACTTTTTCTCTCCTGTAATCTTCCATGTCTCTATCATAGCAAGGATCATGCATCCATCAATGTAGTTCCAGCCAGACTTTCCACCCTTTCTGGCAGCCTCAATATTCCATGCCGGAACATCAAGTGTACTATTTTTAATCAAATCATCCAGATATGACTCTATAATCGGCATCTTCATCCTGTATTCTTCCTTTAAACTTATTTTATGATTATTTTCTGATATGCGCATTCTTGCGAAGTACCTCGACTACCTGCTCTACATACTTTTCGCAATCATCTGGATCACTTGCCTCAACCATAACACGAATTAATGGTTCTGTTCCGCTCTCCCTTACAAGAATGCGTCCGCGATCTCCCAGTTCCTCTGTGATTCGTGCAACTGCTGCCTGAACATCTGCATCCTCTCTTGCTGCTGCCTTATCCATTACTCGAACATTTGTCAGCTTCTGAGGATATGACACAAAACCACGTCTTAACTGAGAAAGTGTCTGCTTACCTAATACCATTACTTCCATCATCTTGATTGCCGTAATCAGTCCATCTCCTGTTGCTGCATACTTGCTGAAAATAATATGACCAGACTGCTCACCGCCAAGACGATATCCATTTTCACTCATGCACTCATATACATACTTATCGCCAACAGCTGTCTTTTCATAAGAAATACCTGCTGCATCAAATGCTTTATACAAGCCAAAATTTGACATAACAGTTGTAACAACAGTATTATCAGCAAGCTCTCCCTTATTTTTGAGATATTTACCGCAAATATAAAGGATTGCATCGCCGTCTACTACATCTCCATTTTCGTCTACGCAAAGACAGCGGTCTGCATCACCATCAAATGCAAATCCAACATCAAGGTGCTTCTCCTTTACCAAAGCCTGTAGTCCATGAATATGAGTAGAACCGCAATTTGTATTAATATTAGTTCCATCTGGCTCGTTATTGATCACATATGTTTTTGCACCAAGTGCATCAAAAACATTCTTTGCAATCATCCAAGCACTTCCATTTGCACAGTCCAGACCGACACGCATATTTCTAAAGGAACACAGTGCCAGAGACATTAAATATCCAAGATAACGGTTTCTTCCTGCTGCATAGTCCACGGTACAGCCAATATTTTCCTTTGTCGCATATGGCAGATTCTTCTTATCTTCATCAAGATACTTTTCAATCTCATCAATGACAAATTCCTGCATTTTTTCACCCTTATCATTGATCAGCTTGATTCCGTTATCATAGAATGGATTATGACTTGCAGAAATCATAATTCCACAGTCGAAATCTTCTGTACGAACAACATATGATACACTTGGTGTTGTGGTAACATGAAGAAGATAAGCATCTGCACCGGAAGCAGTTAAGCCTGCAACAAGTGCATATTCAAACATGTAGCTGCTTCGTCTTGTATCCTTTCCGATTACTACCTTGCACTTATGCTCCTTTCCAAAATACCAGCCAATAAAACGACCTACCTCAAATGCATGCTCAACTGTTAAATCTACATTTGCCTCACCGCGAAAACCATCTGTTCCAAAATACTTTCCCATTAATTCTGTCCTGCCCTTCGTTGATGTTAAAAAAACTTCTTATCTATGTAAAGCTTCCCAGCCATTCATAGCAGATGCAATAACCTTGTCCATATCATAATATTTATATTCTCCAAGACGGCCTCCGAAAAATACTTTTTTCTGCTGTTGTGCCTTCTCGCGATATTTCTGATACAGCATCTGGTTTTTCTCATTATTTACCGGATAGTATGGCTCCATGCCTTCCTCCCAGTCAGTAGAATATTCCTTTGAAATTACTGTTTTAGGCTGTGTTCCAAACTCAAAATGCTTATGCTCAATTACTCTTGTATAAGGTGTCTCTCTGTCTGTATAGTTAACAACTGCTACACCCTGATAATTATCTGTATCAAGCACTTCCGTCTCAAAACGCACAGTACGATACTCAAGTTTTCCAAAGCAATACTCAAAATACTCGTCAATTGCTCCTGTATAAACTACTTTATCAGCCATTGACATCCATTTTTCCTTTTCTGCAAGGAAATCAACGCTGGTCTTTATATCAGCCCCCTCAAATAATGCATCTATCAACTTATTATAGCCGCCAATCGGGATTCCCTGATATAAATCATTAAAATAATTATTATCATATGTAAAGCGCACTGGGAGTCTCTTTATAATAAAACTCGGAAGCTCGCTGCAGTCGCGTCCCCACTGTTTTTCCGTATAACCCTTTACAAGCTTCTCATAAATATCTCTTCCTACAAGCGCAATTGCCTGTTCCTCAAGATTTTTAGGTTCTCCCGTAATCTCTGACTTTTGTTTGTCAATGATTGCCTTTGCTTCCTGTGGTGTACTAATTCCCCACATACGGCTAAACGTATTCATATTAAACGGCATATTGTAAATCTCACCCTTATAATTAGCTACCGGGCTATTTGTATAGCGATTGAACTCTACAAAAGAATTTACAAACTCCCATACCTTGCGATCACTTGTATGGAAAATATGAGCACCATATTTGTGAACATTAATTCCTTCAATCTCTTCACAGTAAATATTTCCGCCTATATGACTGCGTCTTTCTAACACAAGACAACTCTTTCCTGCCTGCTTTGCATGCCAGGCAATAACTGCTGAATATAGTCCAGCTCCTACTAAGATATAATCGTAATGCTTCATAAGTCACCTCTCATAAATTTTTATCACATATAATAATTGCGCTCCCATCTGTCATAAAACGGCATAGGGCGCAGAAAACAAAGCTTTGCCGGATCTGCATTATGATATAAATCAATCATCTTCTGACGCTGCTTTGGTGTGAGATTAATCCACTCCATATAATCAAGCTCACAATTAGCCATCGGCGATGAACAGCACTGACAGTCCAGTTTTCTAAGCAGACTTACCATTCGCGTTGCTTTGCACTTTGGGCAAATAAATACATACATCATAATAATCTGATAACCCTTCCTTTTCCATCATTTTTATTCATAGATGGTAGATTGCAGATAGCTTTTATTTGCCCCAAAATCAACAGCCAGAACTTCCTGATTAGCCCCCATAATTGCATTGCTCCATGTGCCGTCTGCCGGAACTCTCGCCTGAACCATATCATAATTCAGATATAAAACTGACTGCATCAGCAGTGAGCACATTTTGGAATCTGAAATATTTGTTGAAATATCTGGCAAAATAGATTCTACTGCTTTATAAATCGTAACTACATTTGCCTTTTTAACCTTCTCCAACAGTGCATTCATTACAGTTCTCTGTCTCTGTGTTCTTGCAAAATCATTTCCAATCTTACGGATTCGTGCATAGCCAAGCGCCTGTTTTCCCGTCAGTGTAATCTGACCGCCAGCAAACTGTTCATCCACAAAGCCATCACGATCTGCGACTCCACTAACCTGATTGTATTCTGCAATATAGCCATTAATCCATTCCACCTCTGCCTGTTCCACATTGATGGTAACACCGCCAAAAGCATCAATAACATCAACAAAGCTAAAAAAATCAACCTGCGCATAATAGTCAATGCCCAGCTTATAATTTTCTTCAATTGTCTGAATCAGCAATGCCGCTCCGCCTCTTGAATACGCCTCATTTATACGATTCTCTCCATACCCTGGAATTGTCACATAGCTGTCACGCATAATAGATGTCATAACAAACTTTCTTTTATAAGGATTGATCGACACAACAATCATCGCATCTGATCTGGCATCATTTGAACCTGCTACTCTAGTATCAGTTCCAATCAGCAAAATATTGGTAACACCTTTTTGTGTCAATACATCAGCCTGTCTTTCATATGAAGTCTCATATGGCTTATAATTGGTCTGCGCAATGGTTGTACGCAAAAAAACATAAACACCGGCAAGCGCCACAGCCATAATAATCAATATAATGATCAGCACCTTAAGCAGCTTGTGTAAAAAGCCCTTTTTCTTTTTTTCTTTTCGGGCCGTGATTGCAATCATAACCTTGCCAAATACCCACACCAGAAAGATCAGCAGACAGAGTACGACGAACACAATAAAAAGGCCGACGAACATCAAAGAAAAATTAAAGATCCAGTCCATACGCATTGCTCCATTCCAGTTAAAAAATTCTATGAAAAAAATACGTTTACTTTATGACAACTTTATTTATTATACATGATTTCCTCATTTTTTGCAATTAATTCGCTGATTTTTTTTGCCCAAATATCGCGAAAACTTTGTGATATTTTTGACAGAAATGATCGGAATGGGTTCCCGGTTTGATATAGAAGAAAAAACGGCACATCTCCGTGCCGTTTTTTGCAGCTTTACGATTCGGGATTTTCCTCGCAGAAGCGCTTGTGCGCCGCTCGAAGCTCCTCGGCCTTTTCTTCTGGAGCGGTGGGATTGCAGTGCGCCCAAACGCCGGTTTCGCTGGAGGCGTTCCGGGCAGGACGGGATGCCTGTCTGGAGCGTGCGGCAGAGGAGCTGGAGCAGATGACCTCCGGAGCCTTGGCAGAATAACAAAACAGCCGTCCGCCTGCAAGTGCAGCAGCGGACGGCTTGTTTT
>ERZ827496.3698-NODE-3698-length-12847-cov-2.617573_pt1 | contig 12847 bp, 10 predicted proteins | sample MGYA00519769_ERZ827496 | MGnify/ENA primary metagenome ERZ827496 (study PRJEB31778, sample SAMEA3449327) | human gut metagenome | biome: human gut; feature: human-associated habitat; material: faeces | place: United Kingdom | collected 2010/2012 ...
GTATCCTGCTCATCTTTTGCCGGATGGTTTGCCGGAATGTTTAATGCTTCAAAGTTGTAATAATCGTATTCCACTTCCGGTCCTTCTACAACTTCATATCCCATACCGGTAAAAATACGCTCTACCTCTTCAAGTACCATGGTATTCGGATGGCTGTGTCCCACACGGTTTTTCTTTGCCGGAAGGGTAACGTCGATCACTTCATTTTCCAGACGATGTTCAAGCTCCGCCGCCTCGAGTTTTTTCTTCATCTCATCGAGTTTATTTTCAATTTCCTGACGGGTTTCATTTACCCACTGTCCCACCTTCGGGCGATCCTCCGGTGCAACCTCTTTCATACTCTTTAATACGGCGGTGAGTTCCCCTTTCTTTCCAAGAACGGCGACACGCACATCGTTGAGTTTTGCAAGTCCGTCAGAATTTTCAATCTGTGCTATTGCATTTTCTCTGATTTTCTGCAATTTTTCTTTCATGGTACTCTCCTTTTACATATTTTCTTTCATAATAATTGTTTTTACGCAATTTTCGACTGTGGAACCGGAACTGTTTTCTGGCATAAAAAAATCCCTGCTATGCATAATTGCATATCAGGGACGAAAAATTCCGCGTTACCACCCAGATTCCCACATCCTGTATCTATATGGGCTCTCATTCTGCTTAACGTGCAGTGACCGTCGCAGGCTAAAAATCCTTGTGTTCACCTGCGCAGCTCCTGTGGGAAAATTCACATGCTGGCGTATCATAAGGAAGCTTACAGCCGATGACTTCCTCTCTCTGTATGTCGTTCAGATGCTACTGACACATTCATTGCTTTTTACATATTTGTCATTCTACCACAGTCTCCTTTTATGTGTCAAGATCAAAGACATTGGTAAATGTAACATCCTTAAAATAAAATCCGAGAATTTCCTGCCATTTCTTTCCTTCTTTTCCCATGGCGTCCGCACCGTACTGACTCATTCCGATTCCATGCCCGAATCCGCCTCCGGTCAGCACGATGGTTCCTTTTTTCTGACTTTTTATTTCAAAGCACGCACTCGGGACGGAAGAGGCACGATGTTTATTGGTTCCGTCTGCAAGATCAAGATCCAGCAGATACTTTCCGAGTGCATACCGGATTTCATTTTCCTTTTCGATCGTCCGCTCTCCTTTTTCAAAAACCATGGTAAGAGACAGTACATATCCGGAAGTGCTTCGTTTATTGACTTTCAGTTTTTTCAGTTTTCCATATGTTTCATCCATGCCCAGCTTTGCCGACAGGGTAGCCGTCCATCGGAAATACGGGGAATTTTCATCATAGGCATCCGCTTTTGCTGTAATAAATTTATGAAAGGCTTTATCCGAAGACAGATCTTTTGTCTTTTCCCTGGTATGGTTTTCCGCCAGCAGATATCCCGGAGATGCGGCATTCCATACTTCCAGATTTTCAGAATATCCCGGGGAAGTGGAATAATAATAACAGTCCGCAAGTTTTCCTTTGTACGTCATCACCATACCTGCGGTATCCGCCACAGCCTGATCCGTCACTTCATAGGAAGTTGTTGCATGATAGGCCTGATAGGCAATGGAATCATCCAGATTTGCTCCGTACCGGGCATACGTATCGTTTTTCATCTGCCCGTATGTAAATGTGCGCGCACATACCGCCTGTGCTTTTAAGGCTTCATAGGAAAAAGATAATGGCATTTCAGAAGGCAGAACATAACGAATATAATCTTCCATCGGAATTTCATTGATCAGGACATATCCCTTTTTTTCCTTCCGGAGAATCAGATCTCCCTCGTACCCGGAACCATACGGGTTTCCGTTTTTATCACATCGATACAAAAGGCCACCGGTATCCGGAGAAATTTTTATCTCTTTTCCCGTTTTTTCCCCCTTCAGAAGTTTTTCTGCATCTGTTACGGTGTCCTTCTTCCTTTTATTTCCATCCACGGTATAGGCATCCCCGCTGCAAACAAAAAGACTGGCATATGTATTTTCTTTTCCGTTTTTGAGCAGCACACGGACCTTTTCTGCCATGTCCTCCTGATAGCTTACAAGTGCACAGGCTTTCTGCTCTGCAACAACCAGTTCCACTTTGGAATTTCCTACAACAAGATCTGAAATCTTTCCCTGACGGACAGGAATTTTTGCATGTCCGGAACTTGCCACAAGATACACCGGCAGATCTTTTTCTGCCGAAAGCGGTTCATATCCCTCTATCTGAACACTTTTTGAGGAGTAACTTGTCAGAACCCCCTTGATCGTTGAAGGTTTCGCATAAATTTTAGTAACCTTTCCCTTCGTCAGTTCAATATCCGCAACCCCCGTATATTTTTTCTCCGGCTTTCCCTCCGCAAAATAGGTTTCTCCCCGATATAATACAATGATATCCTTTTCTTCACTCTTTAAGATATATGCATTGCTGAGCATCCCGGAAACGGAACGGTCAAATGTTTCTTCTTTTTGATCTTTCCCTGCCGTTTTGGAAAGACGGGATACCAGAATTAAAGTTATCGCAACGGTAATTACCGCAAGCAGCAGAATCAGAATCCCCATCATCTTCATTTTGTCTCTTTTTTTCATGAAGCACTCTCCGTTTTTATTAATTCATCTGTCATTGACACAAAATAAGGAGCCACCGTTCTCCGGCAGCTCCCCTTCTCTTTTGTACGCTGTAACATTCTTTGGTATATAATAAATTCTTTGGTATCTTAATATTAAATACTTTTTCTTTGGTAAGTTACCCAAAATGCCGGTTCCTGCAATTTAGACTCCTAGCCAATGCTAGGTGGGCGACCGCAGTTTCCCTTCTGTCTTCCGCTGACTGTGGCGGCCTGACATCCAGAAAAATCATATAGGAATCCCGTTTAAAGTAAATGTAGGTTCTAAATAGCAAGAGTTGTCGTACATTTCAGGCATCTCTTTCTGCCGTCTTTTATGCGATACCGCATCCGGCAACTTTCTCTTTTGTACTGCATTTATTATACTTTATTTTTACCTGAATTTCAAGGTCTGATTCTATGTACTTTTTTCCATTTCCGCATACTGCTTTAAGGGAAAAATTTGTCTTTTATTTTACGCATTCCGCTTACAAATGCAAACAATGCTGCCAAAAATGCACCAAGTTCCACATATGTCCAGATGCGTCCGAGCGTAATCACCTTAGTATCACATAAAATTCCGATTGCTCCCACAACAACTGCTACCGCCGCAAATCCATACAGCCACGGTGTTATTCCCCGGATATACGCCTCGGGATCTTTACACTTCTTAATTTCTTCTTTCGGGACAACCAGGTCACTGATCTGTCCGCTTTTTTTCATTTTTGCAGCAGAAACAGCCAGATAAATGCCTACAAAAACGATCACAATATCCATAAGTAAAATTGTTTTCATGATTTTTCCTCCTGTTTTATAGTATCACACACGAAAAAACTTTTTACCATCGGCAAAAATAGTCAAATTTCATTGATTATTTTATACATTTATAGTAAAATATACTTAATATGTAACAAAAAGGAGAATGTATATGCGCATTGAGGACACTACAATTTTAATTACTGACGATTCGATTCTTGCACGTAAACAGTTAAAGGACATCATTTCCACTCTCGGCACTCCGGTATTCGTGGAAGCCACCGATGGACAGAGTGCGATTGACAAATATAAAGAAGTACATCCGGATCTGGTATTTCTTGACATTGTTATGCCAAAAAAAGACGGCAATGATGCCATCCGTGATATTATGGAATTTGATCCGGAAGCTACAATCATCATCGCTTCTTCTGTCGGAACACAGTCCCAGCTGAAAAATGCACTGGAAGCGGGCGCAAAAGATTTCATTCAAAAGCCACTGGACAAGGAACAGGTGCTTGCTGTCGTTAAGCGCTTCCTGGAAGGGAGATAATCGTTATGTATACACAATTTTTTGGAAATTATCTGCTTGCCAACGGATATGTGACCCGTGATCAGCTGTTTTCAGCGATGCGTCAGGAAGCAGACCAGCATATGAAACTCGGTACCCTTGCCATTCATGCCGGATACATGAATGCAGCCCAGGTAGATGATGTTGTCATTCACCAGACCCACCAGGACAATCGTTTCGGTGAGCTGGCGATTCAGCTCGGATACCTGACCGAAGCCCAGGTGGAAGAACTGTTAAAACAGCAGACCCCTGCCTTCCTTTCTCTCGGACAGGTTCTTTTGGATGAAGGAGTTCTGACAAACACCGATTTCGAACAGATCATACAGGATTACCGTTCCAAAAACGGCATGGAAGATGAAGAAAGCCTTATCGAGCGCCGGAAAAATATCCAGCAGTTGTTTGAAAACTTTTTTTCATCAACCGACGCTGCTCTTTCGGAAAAAGGACATATGTTTATCGAGCTTTTATTTAACGATTTTATCCGTTTTATCGGTTCCGATTACACACCGCTTTCCGTGGAAGAAGTCACTGAGGCTTCCATTGCCTGTTGTGTAAAGCAGGAAATTCATGGTGACTATGCGATTAACACCTATATTTCCATGGATCTGGACACGGCGATTGCCTTTGCTACCCGCTATGTCCATGAGCAGTTCCATTCTTACGATGAATACGTTCAGGCTTCTCTGGAGGATTTTTTGAATCTGCAGAACGGATTATTCATTGTAAATGTATCAAACACCTCTAACACAGAGTTAACACTCGGTGCTCCGGAGCATATTACCGTTTCCCCGATTCAGTTTTCAGGACGCACCTTGCATATCCCGGTTCTGTATACGTTTGGAACGATTGATTTTTATATGGAACGTGTTTCCATTAAAGAATAAAATAGGATTTTCCTTAAAGTAAAATGCCATAAAAAACGTCTGCCACAAGGCAGACGTTTTTTTATGTTTCCACTATAATACTTTAGAAAGGAACTCGCACAAACGCGGATTTTCCGGGTGGGAGAAAAATTCCTTCGGTGTATTCTCCTCCTGAATCTGTCCTTCATTGATGAACATTACACGGCTTGCCACTTCCCTGGCAAATCCCATCTCATGTGTGACAACCACCATCGTCATTCCATCTCTGGCAAGTTCTTTCATAATCTCAAGTACTTCTCCTACCATTTCCGGATCAAGTGCAGAAGTTGGCTCATCAAAAAGCATCACATCCGGATTCATAGCAAGTGCACGCGCAATCGCAATACGCTGCTTTTGTCCTCCGGAAAGCATTGCAGGATAGACATCCGCTTTATCCGAAAGCCCTACGCGTACCAGCAGTTCATCTGCACGTTTCGAAGCCTCTTCTTTTGTCATGAGCCCGGTCTGTACCGGGGCAAGCATGATATTCCCTTTTACGGTATGGTTGGGAAAGAGATTAAACTGCTGAAACACCATTCCGATTTTCTGACGCATTTTATTGATGTCAACGGAAGAATCCGTAATATCCGTTCCCTCAAAAAGAATGGAACCGGAGGTTGGTTTTTCCAGAAGATTCATGGAGCGCAGAAACGTAGATTTTCCGCATCCCGACGGTCCGATAATTGCAACAACCTCTCCCTGCGAAATCGTTGTTGATATTCCGTTTAATACATTAACATGATCAAAAGATTTACAAAGATCTCTCACTTCGATCAATACATTTTTGTTATCGCTCATTTGTCCGCAACCTCGTTTCCAGTTTGTGTACTCCTGCCGTAAGGATCATTACCAGTACCAGATAAATGACCGCAACGCCGAATAACGGAAGAAACGCATCATATGTCTGGCTTCGAATAATGTCACCGCCTTTTGTCAGATCCGGAATTGCAATGTATCCACTGATGGATGTCTCTTTCAAAAGTGTAATAAATTCATTTGCCAGCGCCGGAAGAACATTTTTAAATGCCTGAGGAAGAATGATCAGCCGCATGGTCTGGGTGTAATTCAACCCAAGGCTTCGTCCGGCCTCAAACTGTCCCTCATCCACAGACATAATTCCAGAACGGACAATCTCTGCCACATAAGCCGCCGAATTCAATCCGAACGCAATCACTGCAACCAGAATCTTATTATCCAGTGCAACGAGAATAATATAATACATGATCAGCAGCTGCACCATTGTCGGGGTTCCCCGCCATATGGTCAGATACACTTTACAGATAAAATTCAGGATATTCAGTCCGCCATGCTTGTCATGTGTAGACCGGATGATTGCAACCAGAAATCCAAGAACAATTCCCAGAATAACCGCAAGGGCTGCAATCAGCAATGTATTCCCCAGCCCGCGCAGCAAATACAGATAACGGTCGCTCTCTATAAAATCCTGTTGAAATTTTGCAATAAAATCACTCACTGTTTATCCTCCGAAACAAATTATTTGTTTCTTACAACGATTACCTGACAAGCCTTTGTATAGGTATCCGTAAAGTCAATATTTTTCTTACGATCCTCAGTTACCGTGATTCCGGCAGCACCAAAATCAGCTTTTCCGGAAGATACCGCTGCGATGATCGCATCAAACTCCATATCTTCAATCTTCAGCTCATATCCGAGTTTATCACAGATTGCTTTTGCAATATCTGCATCAATTCCTACAATCTGATCTCCGTCATAATATTCGTATGGCTCAAACTGCGCATTGGTTGCCATAGTAAGTGTTCCGTTTGGATACTCGGTTCCGTCCGGTGTCTCATATGGATGCTTTCCAGCCTCATCTCCGATATAATTGCTGGTGATGGAATCAATGGTTCCATCCTTTTGCAGTTCTTCAATCGCGCTGTTAAATTTATCGGTCAGATCCGAATTGCCTTTGGCAATACAGATGGCATACTCTTCCGGATCAAACGTATCGGATAAAATCTTTAAATCATCATTTTTTTCAACAAAAGCTTCTGCCGGCTGCTGATCAATGATTACACAGTCAATCTTTCCTGTTTTTAATGCCTGAATGGCATCTGCGCCTTTATTGTAACGTTCTACCGTACTGCCATCATTCTTTTCATACTCTGTGGCATCCGAATCTCCGGTTGTACCGAGCTGTACTCCGATTTTTTTACCCGGAAGATCATCTCTGGAGTTCACACTGTTGGCAGGTACGGATGAACCGCAGCCTGCTGTTGCAGCTGCCATGGCAGAAACAAGTAAAAGTGAAATCAATTTCTTTTTCATAATCTTTGTCCTCTTTTCATATGTATTTTAAACACCAAGGAATTTTTTAACAACCTGTGGCATTTCTTCCACTTCACATACCGTATCATGAAGTACCGGTGCGGTACGGATCTCTTCGATCGCCTGTGGGACTTTGACATTTCCGATTCTGGAAAGCTCATCTACCAGCTCAAAGTCACCCATAGCATCGTATTTCGGATCAATCGCATCCATAACGCTTCGGGTAAACTTAAACGGACTTGCCGTGCTGGCAATCACGGTCTTTGTCTCGGTATCCCCGGTATCCTTCTTATACTTATCGTATACCCCTGCCGCAACTGCTGTATGGGTATCAATGATATATCCGGTATCCTCATATAATTTTTTAATGGTCTTTGCAGTCTCTTCCTCGCTTGTATAATTTCCGTAGAAATCAGCAAGCTGCGCACGCATCTCGTCTGTGATTGCATATTTTCCGTCTGTGGAAAGTTCTTCCATCATCTTTGTATTCTTTTCTGCGTCATTTCCGGCAATACGGTAAATCAGACGCTCCAGATTGGAAGAAATCAGAATATCCATGGATGGAGAACTTGTAAGAATGAAATCACGGTTTCTGTCGTATGTTCCGGTGGAGAAGAAATCATACAATACTTTGTTCTCATTGGATGCACAGATCAGTTTTGCAATTGGAAGTCCCATATTCTTTGCATAAAAAGCAGCAAGGATATTTCCGAAATTTCCGGTTGGAACAACAACGTTGATCTTTTCATCTTTTGCAATTGCACCATTTTTATATAATTTTGCATATGCATATACATAATATGCCACCTGAGGAATCAGACGTCCGATATTGATGGAATTTGCAGATGAGAACTGATATCCTGCAACATCAAGTTCTGCTTCCAGTTCCTTATCATTGAACATTTTCTTTACGGCAGTCTGTGCATCGTCAAAGTTTCCGGTAATTCCCACAACATATGTATTGTTGCCTTTCTGAGTTACCATCTGTTTCTCCTGGATAGGACTTACACCATGTTTCGGATAGAAAACGATGATCTTGGTTCCCGGAACATCTGCAAATCCGGCCATTGCCGCTTTACCTGTATCTCCGGAAGTAGCGGTAAGAATAACAATCTCATTTTTTACCTGATTCTTCTTAGCAGCTGTAGTCATAAGATGTGGAAGAATTGATAATGCCATATCCTTAAACGCAATGGTCGCACCATGATACAGCTCAAGGAAATAAGCTCCGTCTGCTTCATGAAGCGGTGCAATCTCTTTTGTATCAAATTTTTCATCATAGGCATTGTTGATGCAGTTTTTTAATTCTTCTTCTGTAAAATCAGTAAGGAAACGTTTCATAACCTCGTAAGCGGTTTCCTGATAGCTCATCTGAGCAAGTTTCTCCATAGAGACATCCAGCTTCGGAATTTCTGTTGGCACAAATAAGCCGCCATCCTCAGAAAGCCCCTTTAAAATAGCCATAGAAGCTGTTACGGTTTCTTCTTTTCCTCTTGTGCTTTTGTATAATACCTGCATGATATTTCCTGCCTTTCCAAAGTTATTCATTTGCCAATTGAACACATTATAGCATATGCTTTAGCAAAATACCATCCTAAATTATTTCTGTTTTTCTGATTCTTTTTGGCATTGTTCACATCTCCAACAAGAAAGAATCCTGCGACATGATTCTTCTCCGACGCAGTGCAATCCTGCCCGGAGAGTTTTGGTGTCATAGGAACATTATGAAGTAATTTCCTATGACATCAAAAATACAGGCATGTCCTCCCTTCGGACTGCCTGTATCTGTAATCTCGCATATTCTATTTATGATTCTGTTGTACTCTCCCCGGCGTCCGGATATGTATAAAACTCATGCACTCCATATTTAAAAAGGCGTTTCAAATCTTTCTCAAACCATGAAACATTATGTGCCTCGGCCTCAGATTTCTGAATAAAAAACAGAGCACCTTCTGAGTAATCTACACCTTCAAGAGCCTGTCTGACTGCTTCTTTTGTTTCATCGGTAACGCTTACCTCATAGATACGTCCGTCATAAGTCGGAGAAAACTGCGGCACTCCATCTATACGCTGCCACACCACCTCTGTAACTGTATCCGGAAATTCATCATTCTTTATCCGGTTCATAATCACATTCGCCACAAGGACACGTCCCTTAACATCCTCTGTACCGGCTTCAGCCTCTACGATATGCAGTAATGTATCATAATCCTCATCAGACATCATCCGGGCACTCTGTGCAAGAGCTGTTGTCTTTGCATCAAGATCATTGATCTTGCTCTCCATAGAAGAACTGACATCAAATTCAGCTACATTATTTTCAATCACTTTAATCCTCTGACCAACCATTACCTGCTCACAGGATGTCCCAATACGCTGCACAGATTCCTTCTGGTCAGCAGTACCATTTATTCCGGATAACACACCTGCTATCCCGGTAGGAAGAGCCTCTACCTGATCGGACTGAGAAGACAAAATTTCTTCTTCATTTCCAGAAGCTGCATATACTTTATTTTTTCCATTATAGTCTGCTGTCCTGATACCTGCCGCAAACGCAACAGCAGAACATGTACATACCGTAACCAGCACAAGACTGCGCGCCGAATTACCGGATAGTCTCTTTTTTCTTTCTTTACCGGACTGCTTTAAACTACTCTGAACTTTCATACTTTCCATTCCTTATGATTTTTTAATTACAGTTTTATTTTTGTAACATTTTTGTAATTTATGAGAAAATTATATTTAACATAATCATTTTTGTCAAGTATTTTTTATATTTTTGTAACATTTTTGTGTTACTCATGTCACTGTTCACCATCTTATCATCCTATGCATTCCGGCACCATCTGCATAAATAAATTATAATTTTCACCTGGCATTTCGTCAACAGAATTCAATCGTATCAATCTTCCATATAAATCAAAAAGGAGATTTCTTCCAACAAAATCTCCTTTTTTCATATATTTTATTTCAATATATTCTTCATTTTTTCTCTCCACATATCAGGAACATAGGCGTAGGATTATAGAACTCATCTTTCTTTGTATAAATTCTGTTACTGATTCCCAAGTCAATAGAAAATCTGTTCACGCCCAGCTTGCCCAATGTCTCCAGATCCCATGCGGGACGGATATAAGAGCTTATTGGAAGCTGACGCTTAATCTCTTCACATTCCTGCATCATAACATCCCCTACCGTAAAATGCGCATGATTGGACGGAAGTCCTGAAGTATCTGCAAAATTATCTGCACCATAATTAGCATCTGCATTAATCAATATCCCACCTGGTTTCAATACACGGATCCACTCTTTATATGCTCTGGCAGCATCCGGCAATGTCCATGTCAGATTTCTGGAAACAATCACGTCAAAAGTTTCATCCGGAAAATCCGGATTCTCTGCATCCATCACTTCAAAATTACAGAAAACACTTTCTTCTTCAGCCAGTTCTCTGGAATGAATGATCATATCCGGCGTCAGATCAACGCCTGTCACTTCATGCCCCATTTGAGCTAAAAGAATACTGAAAAATCCAGCTCCGCATCCCACATCCAGAATTTTCAATTTTCCCTCCGGAAGAAAAGCTTCAAGCTCTTTTCTCCATTTATCAGCCATATCACTGTGAAGTTCCGCTCTTCTTTGCTCCATAAAACTGTCGCTTCTTTTTGTCCAGTAATTTGTAATCTTTTCTTTTCGCTCATCTTTTCTGGAACTGAATTTGCCATAGGCAATCATCGGACCATCCTTTAATACCTGCAGACTTGCAACCTGATAAAGGATCACACCGTTCAGATCCGAATAGCTTTTTTCAAGAACATTACCTTCATAATCCCGGGTACATCCAAGATATTCACCAGCCTTAATAAGATCTCCCGGTTTTTTCTCCGGATACCACAGTCCGAACACACTTGCAGACTGATAACGCATTTCATCAATCTCCATCGGATAATAGGTACTGTAATTTCTAAGTTCATTATAAATTCCGAGGCAGCAAAGAATATTATGAACGTCTTTTCTCGTAGAGTAGACCTCCTCCTGTGTCCATCCGCCCATCTGCCCCCGCTCGATCAGTACACTCGGAATACCGCAGGAAGCCGCATAATTATAAGAACCTCCGGAAGCCACATCAGACTTTACCATATAAGGTACATCTGCCTGCTCTGCCATTTTTTTGGACATTGCCACAACATCCACATCTGCCCGTCCGGCGTAATAGATATATGGTGTCAGTTCCTCATAATCATCTCCGCTGTGAATATCAATATAGAAATCAGCCTCACTCTGCAGTGTCTGTACAACCGCATATGCCAGGCGCTCCATTCTGGTTCCTACCGGACTGCCAGGGAAAACACGATTCAGGTTCTTATTATCTTCTCTGCCAATACTTCCGCTTCGTTCTTCGAATTCTCTTCGACAGACTGTTTTCACAATAATCACTCTGCCGTTGATCTTCTCCGGTTTCAGATTCTCTGCCAGTTCTATAGCAGCCTGAATTCCCACATGTTCTCCCGCATGGACAGCTGCAGTAATTAAAACTGTTTTACCCGGATTACTTCCGCAGATCACTGTGTATGGAAGCGCAAATTCTCCACCGCCAAGTTTAAGAAATCCATTCTTCTTCGTACCCGGTGCAGTACAGAGCGGATTCATAATACCCTGCCCGTTCTCCTCAGTTACATCTTTATCACAACTCCAGCTGTCTCTCCCTGCTTTCACTGCACTGATCATAAACATCGGGGTAGAATGATAATTCAGTTTCTCCTCCTGACTCCACACCCGTTTCCAGATTTCCGTATCTACCGCCACAGATGCAAAACCATTTTCCTTTAACAATTTTCGATCCCAGGATGGTCTGTTAATAGCAGAAAGAGGCATCTGCAATGCAATATTCTCCATCCTGTCAATATCCGTACAGAGATAATGATCATCCAGATTCTCATTCTCCACACTCTTCCTGTCCTCTTCATAGGACTGACGCTTCTCTTCATCATAAAGATAACCATACCAGTTCGCATCAAAATTAAGCAGCTTACCGCCCGGTTTCAGAACACGATGCCATTCTCTGTATGCCCTCTCAGGATCTTTCAGATTCCACGTCAGATTCCTGCTGATCACAACGTCAAACACACCATCTTCAAACTCCAGATTCTGCGCATCCATTTTATAAAACGTAATATTTCTGCATAATTCCCCTGCATTCTTCTTGGCAGTATCCAGCATCTCCTGTGTATAATCCACCGCAGTAACCTGATATCCTGCCTCAGCCAGGATAACAGGAAAAAATCCCGGGCCTGTACCGATATCCAGAATCTTCAATTCTTCCTTCGCCATCTCCGGAAACTGACTCTTTAAAACCTCCAGCCATGCCCCTCTCTGCATTCCATTTAGTTCTTTATGATTCACTTCTGAATACCCTTCCGCACGGGTCGTCCAGTAGCTCTCAATTTCTGATAATAAATCTTTCAATCTATATTCCCTCCGCTTTCGCCTTTTTCACATTCATTTGACAAGATTATAACAAACTCCCCTCTTCTCAACAAGCCTACCCGGGGGATATAAATTTATGATATTTACCAATACCAGCCAGGCAGAAAAATATTTGTTGCAGATGCATTTGCAGGGTTCTTAGATATTCTAAGGCATCCAAAATCTGCGTTATGAGAAAAGAAGGACACTGTCTGAGCCCCTATGGGCGAGTTTGTCCTTCTTTTCTCATGCTTTTAGCAGATTTTGAATGCCTTAGAATA